>JAABUK010011831.1_pt1 | contig 11249 bp, 14 predicted proteins | sample 5559141 | NCBI WGS metagenome assembly JAABUK01 (sample SAMN10711869, study PRJNA513367) | rock metagenome | isolation source: Antarctica rocks | place: Antarctica: Victoria Land, Pudding Butte nord | collected 2016-01-03
GGGACTACCTCGGCGCAAGGATCGGCGTCCCCGATGCTCCCGCCGTCGCCCCGCTCGCCGACCTCATCCGCTGTCGCGGTCAGCCCGCCTGAAACACACGCTCACCCGGGGTTTTGCCCCGGTTACACGCTGAGGTTATACACGCCTGTTAACAGGCAATGAATTATGAATTGTCATCATCGTTGAAAGACGTTCAACGGCCGAAGGCTATGGTCCCGATCCGGCGCACGACGAGGTCGTGCTGGTCAGGCTGCTTCAGCCGCACCGCGATGTCGGCTTCGCGCTTCGAAAGGCTGAGCTCCCGAGGGTTCGGGATCAGCTCGATCATGATTTCGGGTTCCTGGATCTGCAGTGACGCCAGAAGGGGTGCGAGGACGTGGGTCGCCACCGTCTCGGCGCAGGTCATCCGGACAAGCCCAACCATGCTCGCGTCCCTGCCGCCGACATCGCGCTCCAGCGACATCGTTTCAGCCTCCAGGCATTCCGCATAGGCACAGACGCTCTCGCCGGCCTGGGTTGGCGCGTAGCCATCCGGCGTACGGTTGAGCAGGCGGACACCTAGGCTCGCCTCCAGCGACGCAAGCCGGCGCCCCACCGTGGACTGCGCGACGCGCAACTCCCTTGCCGCCGCCGACAGGCTACCGTGCCGCGACAGTGCCAGGAAGAACCGCAGGTCGTCCCAGTCGAGCATGGCGCCCCTTCACGCGTCCTGACGGTTGGTCCTGCCAAGTAGGCGGCATAAGTTGAACTCGCACAAGGCATGGAGGGCAGCAATCATGGCCAGCGACGCGGACAAGTCTGGAAAGCAGAAGGCTGCCGAAGCCGACGTGGAGGGCTTCAAGGAGGAACTCGGTCCATTCGTCGTCGCCGCCGAGACAACACGGATGCCGATGGTGTTCACCAATGCCAAGGCATCGGGCCACCCCATCATCTTCGCCAATCAAGCCTTCCTCACGCTGACCGGGTATGATGAGCACGAGGTGCTGGGCCAGGGCTTCGATTTCATGATGGAGCGCGGCGCCGATCCAGGGGCGCTGGCAGAAATTCAAACGGCTTTCGCGGGCGGCCGAGACCTGGAGACACAGGTGCGGTGCCGCCGCAAGGATGGCAGCGTGTTGTGGGTCACGGTCTTCATCAGCCCTGTCCGGGACGAGGGCGGCGCTGTCGTACAGCACTTCGCCTCGTTCGTGGACATCACCCGGCACAAGGAGGAAGGGGAGCGCCTCCAGTCTCTTTTGGAGTCCATCTCTGATCTGATCAGCCAGGGCCGGGGCCTTGGACCAACAGCGTAGCAGAAGCAACTTATACCAACCGCCCTAAACATTGACCTGTGCCCAGTCGCGGGTTGTGATGGATGCGATGCGTTCAGCATCCTTCATCAGGCTGTTCCAGGCGTTGCAGCAGGCATCGAGGATGGCGTTGTAGGTCCGCCACACGGTCATGCTGAGCTGGTTTTTGCGCAGGTATTCCCACACGTTCTCCATGGGGTTCAGCTCGGGCGCATAGGGTGGCAGGCGCAGCAGGGTGATGTTGTCCGGCACCGCGAGCTGCGTGCTGGGCCGATGCCAGCCCGCGCCGTCGCAGACCAGCACGGCATGGGCTTGCGGGCCGACCTGCCTGCTGATCTCAGCCAGGTGCAGCGTCATGGCCTCGCTGCTGACCCAGGGCATGACGATGGCAGCCCCCACGGCGCGGGCGGGGCAGACGGCCCCGAACAGGTAGGCGCTCTGGTGCCGGCAGTCGCGCACCCGGGCCGGGCGCGAGCCTATGGGTGCCCACACATAGGACAGGGTGCCCTGCTGGCCCACGCGGGCTTCGTCCTGGAACCAGACCTCGATGGTCTTCCCGGCCGCCTCGGGCGGGAGCGCCTCTGCTACCAGGCCGGCGAAGTTTTTTTATATGCCTCCTGCGCCGCCAGGTCCGACTTCGGGTGATAGGGCCGCGGCTGCAGGCGCGTCATCCTCAGCTTGCACAGCAGGGATGAAGCAAGTGCTTCATCCGGCTTGCCCACCGTGCGCTCGTGCAGCTCCACCTCAAAGCGTGTCTTGATCTGCGTCCGCAGGTCTACGCAGCGCCAACGCACCACGCCGTCCGTCGCCAGGTCCGGCCCAGCCAGGACCAGCTCCTTCAGCGTCTGCATCTGATCAGCCGACAGCGCCGGGGCACGGCCCTTGTTGCGGGTGTCGCGCAAGCCCTCAACCCCATGCTCGTTATAGCGGTGAACCCAGTCGCGCAGGGTCTGCCGGTTCATCCCACCCGCCTGCGCCGCAAGTAGGCGCGGGTGCCCGTCCAACACCATCGCCAGCGCCAGCAAGCGGCGGGCTTGCTTGGCATCCCACGACCCCGCCGCCGCCGCGCGCAGCCCAACGCTGTCCAACTCCGTCCGCGTGATCGCAACCGCTGCCATGCCACTCACCCCGAATCCAACACAGAGCTGATGGACTCACATCCGCAGCAATTTGGGAATCCCTGGAGTCAAGGTCAGAGCCGGTTGGTATGAGTTTGATACCGAAACAACGACCCGCCGTGGATGAAACCTGTGCCACTGTGCGTGTGCCATCGGCGGAGAGGTTGGTCGTTCCATGGTGTGATCGAGCCCGCGTATTAGTTGAACCCGGGGCACCCCAAGCACCCCCGATTGCGCCAGAGGCCGCAAGGTCCGGGAGCGCGTTATTTAGACTCTGATCCAGAGGTGCCCTGCGTCGGCGGCGCAACGTAAGGAGGGAGTGATGGATGTTCTTCATGCCCGCTGTGCCGGGCTGGACGTGCACAAGGATACGGTGGTCGCCAGCATCAGGATCGCCGACGGCGGTCCCGCCAAGACTGAGGTGCGCACGTTCGACACTACCACGCCAGGCTTGCTCGCCCTGTCGGCATGGCTTGCCGAAGCCGGCTGCACCCACGTCGCCATGGAGGCGACCGGCATCTACTGGCGGCCGGTGTGGCACGTCCTGTCCGACGACGAGGTCACGCTCATTCTAGCCAACGCCGCCCATATCAAGAACGTGCCCGGCCGCAAGACCGACGTGGCCGACGCGATCTGGCTGGCCGACCTGCTGGCGCACGGGCTGATCCGCCCGAGCTTTGTGCCCCAGGCGGCGACGCAAGAGATGCGCGCCCTGTTGCGCACGCGCAAGCAGCTCGTGCGCGAGCAGGCCAGCCACGTGCAGAGGCTGCAGAAGACGCTGGAGGACGCCAACATCAAACTCAACTCGGTGCTGACCAACATCATGGGCAAAAGCGGGCGGGCGATCATCGAGGCGCTGATCGAGAAGCAGACCAACCCCGAAGGGCTGCTTGCCCTGGTGCAGAAAGGCGTCAAGGCGCCGGCCGAGCGGATCAAGGCGGCGCTGACCGGGCGCGTCACCGACCGGCACCGGTTCCTGCTGCGGCTGCACCTGCGCCAGATCGACGCGCTCGACGCCGCCCTGGCCGAGATCGACGCGGAGGTGGACCGCGGCCTGGACCCTTTCCGCCAGGCGGTCGAGTTGCTGCGCTCCATCCCCGGCGTCAGTGACCTGACCGCCCAGGTCATCGTCTCCGAGATCGGCACCGACATGGGCCGGTTCCCCACCGCAGGCCACCTAATCTCCTGGGCCGGGCTGTGCCCGCGCAACGACGAGAGCGCCGGCAGGCGCCGCTCCAACCGCCTGCGCCACGGGGCGCCCTGGCTCAAGACGACGCTGGTCCAGTGCGCCTGGGCCGCCACACGCAAGAAGGCCAGCTACCTGCAAGCCCAGTTCCAGCGCCTGCGCCACCGCCGTGGACCCAAGAAGGCCGTCTGCGCCGTCGCAGCCTCCATCCTCACCGCCGCCTACCACATGCTGCGCGATGGCACCTTCTACCAGGACCTCGGGCCAGACCACTTCCGCCGCACCTCGCCCGAAACCCACGCCAAGCGCCTCGCCCAGCAAATCACCAAGCTCGGCTTTACCTGCACCATTGCGCCGGCCTCAACGGTCGAGGAGGTTTCTATTTAGTGCCGAACCTGGCCTGAGCGGGTAGCCAGGACGGTGCCCTACCGTAAGCCGACTATGGCATGGTGCAAAGCGTCCGATCCGTTTTCGCACCGCCAACATGCAAAAGTGGATGGCAATAACATCCATGTATCCTCACGGATTCGTGTATTATGTTTTCCAGAAACAATGTTGGTTTGCATGCCGGACAGCAACAATGACCGCACTGTTGAGAAGCTGCTCCGGCAACAGGCGGCTTTGGCCGCGTTCGGCGCCTTCGCCTTCCGGGAGCCTGACCTGCACAAGATACTGACCGAGGCCGCGCGCACCTGCGCCGCGTCCCTGGAGGTGCCATTCTGCAAGGTATGCCGCTACCGGGCCGCCGAGAACGACTTGCGGATTGAGGCTGGCTGCGGCTGGCACTTGGGCGTGGTCGGGCGGGTGGTGTCGCAGGCCGACGAAAGCTCGCCCCAAGGCCGAGCCTACGTGACCGGAGAGCCGGTCATCATCCGCAACTTGCATGAGGCGAACAACCTGGACGTGCCAGCCTTCTATGCAGAGCACGGCATCATCTCGACCGTGGACGTGGTCATCCCTGCGATCGATGGGGCGGCCTACGGCGTCCTGGAGGTTGATAGCCCCTACCAGCACCAGTACGACGTGCATGACATCAACTTCCTGACCGGCTTCGCCAACGTGCTGGCCGAGGCCGTCGCCACGGCCGGGCGCAGCAAGGAGATACGGGAGCTGCTGGCGACCAAGAGCCTGATGGCGGAGGAGCTGCAGCACCGTGTCCGCAACAACTTGCAAATGGTCTCGGGCATGTTGGACAGCTACGCCCGGACCGCCGCTGATGGACCGGCACGGGACGGCATCAACCTGATCGTGCGCCGGGTCACGACGCTGGCGCAGGTGTATGACAGCCTGCTCGGCGTGGGCCTGAGCGAGACCGTGGACCTGGCCGGCTACCTCCGCGCGCTGTGCGGACGGCTGCCGGGGCTGCAAGCCGAGCGGAGCGGGGTAGTGCAGATCGTCTGCCACGCTGAACCGGTCCAGCTTGGCCTGGACGCGGTGACGGCACTTGGCATGGGCGTCGCGGAGCTGGTGACGAACAGCTACAAGCACGCCTTCCCGGACCGGGATGGGACCATCACCGTCACCCTGGCCCGCGCCGGCCCGGATAGCGCGACGCTCACGGTCGGGGATGATGGAGTGGGCTATAGGGCCGAACCCGAGAGCACCCGGCACGGGGTGGGCCTGATCCGGCGACTGCTGGAACGGGTCGGCGGCACGCTGGACGTGCAGTCCGGCAACGGGACCTTGTGGACGCTGGCGTTCACAGTGCCGGCCGTATCTGAGGGCACGAAGGTCGCCGCATAGCCGACCAACACCATTGCCGGGCAGGGTCAAGCCAGAACGAGCTTTGGAGGGTCAGGGATGGACCTCGACCACTTGGCTCCAACGATTCCCCGATTGTGAGGGCCAAGGTTGCATTCTTAGCTGCCTGAACGAGTTGTATCAGCGGCGGAGAACGCGCTCTGAGCTTCGGCGGAACCGAAGGGCGCGCAATCCCCAGGTGATTATGTCCAAGATTTCGGTTCGAGTGCTGCTGGTCGAGGACGAGTTTCTCATCCGCCTTTTGGCAGCAGAGGTGCTGCATGACGAGGGCTTCGAGGTGATCGAGGCCGCATACGGCACACAGGCGGTGCGGCTGATCGACGGCCCTGACGGCTTTGACCTGTTGCTCACCGATGTTCAGATGCCCCGCCCAATTGATGACATCCAGGTTGCGATCCACGCCCGGAAACGGTACCCCCGCATCCCCGTGGTCGTGGTGTCAGCGCAGCCCCTGAATGCCCGGCGCCTTGACGGGCTAGGACCGCGCAAGACCTTCGTCAGTAAGCCCTACGAACTCGCGGCGCTGGTGGCGACGCTGTAGAGCATGCTGAAGCCAGGGGATGGGGAGCAACCGAGCGGAACGCCTGCCTAGCGCTGGTGCTTGACCGCGCGGCAGGGCCGTCCGGGGATCATTCATGAAGACGGGACAAAGAGCAGGATGGATGGAACAGCCGAGTTGACGGCCTGGGACGTGAAGCGCTTGCGCATGGGCATCGAGGCAGCAGGCGTCGCCCTGTGGTCATGGAACGTGGACACTGACCAGCTCACCATGGACGAGCGTTCTTATGGCCTCTGGGGTTTACCCCGGGACGTGGCAGTCTCTTTCGAGGACCTGTCTGGCCACATCCATCCCGCCGACCGGGATAGGGTCAGGGCGGCGTTCGCGGCGACGCGCGCCCTTGTGGGGCCGTATGAGATTGACTTCCGCATCATGGTTGACGGCAAGATCCGCTGGATCTCCGCCCGTGGCCAGGGCGACGACGCGGACATCGTCGGCGAGACCATGTTCGGCATCTTTCTTAACGTTACCGGGCGCAAGCAGGTCGAGGAGGGCCACGAGCTGCTTGCCGGGGAAATGAGCCACCGGGTCAAGAACCTGCTCGCCGTCGCGGCTGGCCTGACCGCAATAACGTCCCGTTCCACGAAGACGACGGTCGAATATGGCGCGCGAGCTGACCCAGCGCCTGACCGCACTTGGGCGTGCCCACGACCTTGTGCAGCCCCTGTCCAGCGAGGAAGCGAAAGCCGCGCTGCTGGGAGACATGCTCGTTGTCCTGCTCGCGCCCTATGACGACCTGGGCGCCTTCAGCGGACGTGTTCGTGTCTCGGTGCCGCGTCTGGGCGTGGGCGAGGCGACAGCGACGGCGCTGGCCCTGGTCATCCATGAGCTGGCGACCAATTCGCTCAAGTATGGGGCGCTCTCGGTAGAGGCCGGCACACTCGACGTGTCGTGCGCCCAGACGGACAACGAGATGATGACCATCAAATGGACCGAGCGGGACGGCCCGCCCGTGACCCCGCCCGTCGGTCCGAGAGGCTTCGGCAGCAAGCTGCTGGCCCGCAGCGTGACCGGCCAGCTTGGCGGCTCCATCGACTACGATTGGGACGAAAGAGGGGTCGTCGTAACCCTGCGCATGAGCAAGCTGGCGCTGGTGGCATAAACAGGGCAATCGAGTGAAGTGCCCCGGGCGGGCTTCCTGCGCGGCCTGAAGGAGAATCCATAGGACGCTCCATGATGGAGGCGTTCAATGGTTCAGCCGGCAGCCCTGCCCTTCTTAGGGCATTTCACAGCTCTGCAAGACCCCTGGCAGACGGACAAGGTACTGTACCCCCTGCCGGAACTGTTGCTTCTGCTGCTCTGCGGCACGGTCGCGGGCGCCGACGACTTCGTCGAGTTGGCGCTGTGGGGGTGGCGAGCACCTGCCGTTCCTGCGTCGTTTCCTGCCGTTCGCGCGCGGTATTCCGAGCCATGACACGCTGTGCGAAGTCGTCGCGGCGCTCGACCCGGCTCTGTTCAAGACCTGCTTCGCGAACTGGGTCAGGCACCTGCGTGATCCCGGGCCGGAGACGATTGCGATCGACGGCAAGACCTCGCGGCGCAGCCATGCCCGGTCCAAAGGCCGCGGCCCGCTGCATACAGTTTCGGCTTGGGCGACCGGGCAACGGCTCGTGCTGGGGCAGGAAGCAGTGTCGGAGAAGTCCAACGAGATCACCGCCATCCCGCTGCTGCTGCAGCGCCTGAAGTTGGCTGGCGCGTTGGTCACCATCGATGTCATGGGAACGCAGACCGCCATCGCCCAAACCATTCTCGACGGCGGCGGAGATTATGTGCTCGTGCTCAAGCAGAACCAGCCCGGCCCATGCGCCAAGGTCACGGCGCTGTTCGCCTCGCCGCCGACGGCGATGGCGATCGGCACGTATCGGACCGTGGAGAGCGGGCATGGCCGGCTCGAAGCCCGCACGCACCACGTGTGCCATGACGTCAGCGGACTGCTCTCCGGCCGCGGCCCCCCTGGCGAACTGGCCTTTCCGGGCCTGGTCATGGTCGGCATGGTCGAAAGCCAGACCGACCGCGATGGCAGGATCGGGCGTGAGCGGCGCTACTATCTCTGCTCGGCCAAGCTCGATGCCGAAACCTTTGCCCGTGTGGTGCGCAGCCATTGGCGAATCGAGAACCGCCTGCATTGGGTACTCGATGTGGTGTTCCACGACGACCTGGCCCGGCTCAGGACGGGCCACGGCCCCGCGAACATGGCCGTGGTCAAGCACTTGGTGCTGAACCTGCTGCGGCAGGCAAAGCCGACCCTCAGCTTGAAAAACCGTAGAAAACGGGCGGGATGGAACACCGAATACCTCGCCGCCTTCGTCCAACAAACCGCTTAGCCATTCACTCGATTGCCCTGGGTGGACCGGCCGTGGCGTTTGGTCAGCCCCGTGGCTGAGTGGCCTTGACGATCTGGGCCGCAATCTCTTCCGGCGGCAGGATGAAGTCCACGCACCCGCTCGCGATCGCGCTCGCGGGCATGTCCGCCTGCCCGGCCGTATCCGGCCGTTGTGCGATCGTCACGCCTCCCACGTCCTTGATGCCGCACAGCGCCTCGGCGCCGTCTCCGTCGTAGCCTGAAACGATGACGGCGATGAGCCTGCCGCTCCAGTGCTGCGTCAGGGATCGGAGGAACACGGTGATGACGTCCGGCCATCCCCTCGGCTTGGAGATTGGCTCGAGGCGGAACCCACCATCCAGGACGTGCAGGTCACGTTGGGCTGGAATGATGAACACCTGGTTAGGCCGCAGGTGCAGGCCCTCGGTGATGAGCTCGACCGGCATGCTCGTATAACGGGGGGGGGGGGTTTCATGGAGCAGGGTGTCCACGACCCTGAGGTGGTTGACGATGATAACCGCGGCGCCGAGGTCGGCCGGCAGCAGGTGGCGCAGCAGGCGCGTGTAGGCGTCGAGGCCCCCGGCCCAGCCGCCGATGCAGACCACCGGGAAGTCATCGGCTATCCCGCTGGCTCCATTGTTGACCATCCCGCCTGAGCCACCCTGTTCCATGTCGAACCTATCTGGCCTCGCGGTGCCCTGGACGGCAGCGATAGCCGTCGCGGGTGCGGCCTGGCAGGCTCGGAATCTACTCAGCCTGGCACGCCTGCCCGCCCCATGTCCGCACCTGACGCGGCTCGACCGGGGATGACACTTGCGTGCGCCTAGGCTGCGGCTGCGATGTCTTGGCCGGGTTCGCGCCAGTTCCAGGGCAGCATCTCGTGCGCATATCGGTGGTCCCCGCTGCCAGCCACAGTGATATGAACTTGGGAACATTACTGCCCGAGATACGTCGGATGCCAGTACCATGTCATTCAAAAGCCACAGTGCGGCCCTGGGCCAATCCGGGTTCTACTTTCCCTCTGCCGCCCTGACTGAACGTAAGCTAATGTGTCAACCCATAGTTGAACCCGATGACCTATGGTTGAAATTCGATGGCTGACCTTTGCTGCCTGGTCCCGGTCGCACCCAATCCTGTAGAATTTGTGCCAGCCGACACGGCCGCACCGTCACGCTTGCTGCTCATCGAGGCTGATGAGCCGGTCGCCACGGCCTTGTCGCGGGGACTGGGGCGGTACGGATGGGCAATCCTGCGCGCTTCCACCGCCAGGGCCGGCCTGCAACTTCAGGCGGACTGGGCGCCAAATGTCGTGTTGCTTGCCTCGGACCTACCCGACATGGCTGCCGGTCAGCTGGTCGCGCACCTGGCCGAACAGGGCGGGTGCGCCATCCTCGTGCTGTCCGGGCACGAGAACGAGGACCTCAGGCGCATGGCTTTGAAGCGCGGCGCGCACGACGTCATGAGCAAACCTATGCGCGCCAAGGAGCTTGCAGAGCGCATACAGGCGGCGCAGCGCCGCCTGGGCCAGCCAGCGCTGGCACTGGCGCGGCACGGCACGGCACGGCACGGCACGGCACGGCACGGCAACGTATCAGGTCAGGAGGTGCTGCACCGCGTCCAGCAGGGAAGCACGTCGGAAAGGTTTGTGCAGCACCACCTCGTGCGGGCCGAGGCTGCCCATGTCGAGCCGGCCCTCGCTGTGGCCTGACACGAACAGCACCGGCCGACCGGGCACCGTCTCACGCCAACACGACGCAAGGGCAACGCCGTCACAGGAACCGGGCATCCGGACGTCAGTAACGAGCATGTCGAAAGAAGTGGTCTTCTCAATCATCGCCATCGCAGCGTTGCCAGACCCTGCCTCTGTCACATCGTGTCCAGCTTTAACCAGCACACGCCGTATCGAGGCCCGCACGTTGTGGTCGTCATCAACCAGCAAAATGCAAGCGCGTTCACAGGTCAAAGAAGTGTTGTTCATCCATACTCTCAACAGCGGATAAGGGCACACATAGCGGAAACGGTGACGGAGTGAAGCAGAAACAGCGCGTAGCGTTCACCCTGGCTTGTCGTGTATCAATCAGCGCGCAGATACCGGACCCGGGGAAGTATAGATATTCAGTGCATTCCGGCGCTGATCAGCGTCGAGACCCACCGCTGACTTACAACCAGTTCCTGCTTGCCTCCTTCACGCCCCGGTAATGAGGTTCTTGATGCGACTGGCCAACACCTCCATCGCGAACGGCTTGGTCAGCACGTGCATGCCAGGATCGAGGTGCCCGTGGCTGAGCACGGCGTTCTCCGCGTAGCCAGTGATGAACAGCACCTTCAGGTCCGGGCGGCCGACACGGGCCGCGTCGGCCAGCTGCCGGCCGTTCATCCCGGGTAGGCCCACGTCAGTGACCAGCAGGTCGATGCGCACGTCGGACTGCAGCACCTGGAGGCCGGCCGTGCCGTCGGCCGCCTCGATCGCGGTGTAGCCCAGATCCTCCAGCACCTCGGTCACCAGCATCCGCACGGTCGGCTCATCGTCCACGACCAGCACCGTCTCGCCCTGCTCCGCACGGGGAGCACCAGCCAGTTCTGCCGGCAGCTCCGCATTCTCCGCCTGGCCGTGGTGCCGTGGCAGGTAGAGGCATACCATCGCGCCCTGTCCCAGCTCGGAGTAGATGCGCGCCTGCCCGCCGGACTGCCGCACGAAGCCGAAGACCATGGACAGGCCAAGACCCGTGCCCATGCCGATCGGCTTGGTCGTGAAGAACGGATCGAAGGCGCGCGCGACGATGTCCGGCGTCATGCCGGTCCCGTTGTCGCTGACGCAGAGCGAGAGGTACTGCCCGGGCGAGAGGTCGCGCTCGCGCGCGCCGCGCTCGTCGAGCCATCGGTTGGCGGTCTCGATGGTGAGCCGGCCTCCGCCGGGCATGGCGTCGCGGGCGTTGACGCACAGGTTCAGCAACGCGTTCTCGAGCTGGTTCGGGTCGACGAGGGTGGTCCATAGCCCGCCTGTCCCGACCAC
>JAABUK010011832.1_pt1 | contig 11249 bp, 11 predicted proteins | sample 5559141 | NCBI WGS metagenome assembly JAABUK01 (sample SAMN10711869, study PRJNA513367) | rock metagenome | isolation source: Antarctica rocks | place: Antarctica: Victoria Land, Pudding Butte nord | collected 2016-01-03
CGCGGCGCGAAGGCTCGGGCCAGCGCGACGCGCTGCTGCTCGCCGCCGGAAAGCTGGCCCGGCAGGTGGGTCAGCCGGTGGCCCAGCCCGACCTTGCGCAGGCTGTCGGCCGCGCGGTCGGCGGCGTCGCGCACGCCGGCCAGCTCCAGCGGCACCGACACGTTCTCCAGCGCGGTCATGGTCGGGATCAGGTGGAAGGCCTGGAACACGATGCCGACGGACTCGCGCCGGAAGCGGGCCAGCGCGTCCTCGTTCATGCGGGTCAGGTCCTGCCCGGCTACGCGGACGGTGCCGCTAGTCGCCTGCTCCAGGCCGGCCAGCACCATCAGGAGGCTGGTCTTGCCGCTGCCACTGGGTCCGACGATGCCGACGGCCTCACCGCCCTGGACGTCCAAGGTTACACCCGCCAGGATGTGGACGGGACCGGCTGACGCGGGCACGGTCAGCCGCAGGTCCCGCACCTCCACAAGTGGCGTGGGGGCGGAATGGGGGTGCATCGCTGTGTCCATGAAGGCTCCATATGGAACCCGGCGCTGGCTGGCCAACGCCGGGGGTGCCGCGGCACTCCTTTTGTTTACGGGCGGGCGGGCCCACGCACGCACCTTGCGGGTGCTGATCCTGGGGGACAGCTTGGCCGCGGGCTATGGGCTGGCGGCGGCGGACGGGTTCCAGGCGGTCATGCTGGCGGCGCTGCGGGCGCGGGGGCACGACGTGCAGTTCGTGGACGCCGCCGTATCGGGCGACACCACCGCGGGCGGGCTGGCACGGCTGGACTGGGCCTTGGCGGACGGCGCCGATGCCGCGCTGGTGGAGCTGGGCGGCAATGACGGCCTGCGCGGGCTGAACCCGGCGGGGACTAAGGCGAACCTCGGCGCCATCCTGGACGGGCTGGCGGCCCGGCACATCCCGGTGCTGCTGTCCGGCATGGTGGCGCCGCCGAACCTTGGGGCGGATTATGGACGCGCGTTTGCTGCGGTGTTCGCCCGCTTGGGCGCGCGGCCTGGCATATTATATGATCCGTTCTTCCTTGAGGGCGTCGCCGCCAACCCTGCCTTGAACCAGCCCGACCACATTCATCCCAATCCCGAGGGGGTCCGCCAAGTCGTCGCCCGGCTGCTGCCGATGATGGAGCAGCTTCTCGCGAAGGTTCCGGCGTGATGGCGTGCGGGCGCCCCTGCCCCGCCCGTTCGTCGTTGCGAGGCGGGCAGCGACGCGGCGATCCAGGCTCCGCCAGGACATATGCCAGTCCGCGCGGCCGCTGGATTGCCGCGCCGCAAGCGGCCCGTAATGACAGGGGATGGAGGAGGAGATGAGGCTGTTCGTCGCCCTCGACCTACCGCGGTCGCTGCGGGAGCGTTTGTCCTGGATGGCCGGGGGATTGCCTGGCGCACGCTGGGTGCCGCCGGAGAACTACCACGTCACCCTGCGCTTCATCGGCGAATTGCCGGGCTGGCGGGCGGAGGAGGTGGACCACGCGCTGGCGGGCCTGCGCGCGCCCTCGTTCACCCTGCAACTGGCAGGGATCGGCACGCACCAGAAGGGCGGCAAGGTTGAGGCGTTGTGGGCGGGCGTCGAGAGGACCCCGGCGCTGGAACACCTGCAGACCAAGGTGGAAACCGCGCTGCAACGGGCAGGGCTGGAGCGGGAACGGCGGCGCTACACGCCGCATGTCACGCTGGCCCGGCTGAACGGCATCCCCGAGGCGAAGGTCGCTGCCTGGGTCGCCGGGCACAACCTTTTCCGTAGTGATCCCGTTGTCATGAAGTATTTCACCCTGTTCAGCTCGCGGCTGGGCAAGGAGCAGGCAGCTTATGTGCCGGAGGTCGAGTATGACCTGCTGCCGGCCGCAATGCGTGCGCAGGCCGCGGCGGGGCCATGAGCGCCGCGCCGGGCTTGGTGGTGCTGACCGGCGCCGGCGTCAGCGCCGAAAGCGGCCTGAGCACCTTCCGCGACCCCAGCGGCATCTGGCAACGCGTGCGGATCGAGGACGTGGCGACGCCCGAAGCCTTTGCCCGCGATCCCGCCGGCGTCCACGCCTTCTACAACGCCCGGCGCGCGCAGTTGCCGGACGCACAGCCCAATGCCGCGCACCTGGCCCTGGCCCGGCTGGAGCGGGAGTGGCCCGGCGCCTTCCTGCTGGTGACGCAGAACGTGGACGACCTGCACGACCGTGCCGGCAGCCAACCATTGCATATGCATGGCGAGCTGCGCCGGGTCCGCTGCCTGGCCTGCGGGGCGCGGCATGACTGGGAGATGGACCTGCTGATTGAGACCCGCTGCCCCGCCTGCGGCGCGGCTCGGCTGCGCCTGGACATCGTTTGGTTTGGGGAGATGCCGATGGAAATGGACCGGATCGGCGCGGCGCTGGACGGGTGCGGGCTGTTCGCGTCGGTCGGCACCTCGGGCAACGTGTATCCCGCCGCGGGCTTCGTGCAGGACGCGGCGGGGGCGCATACGGTGGAGCTGAACCTGGAGCCGTCTGCCGGGTCGGCGCTGTTCGCCGAGGCGCACCATGGACCCGCGACGCAGGTGGTGCCGGCCTGGGTGGAGCGGCTGCTGCGGCAATGGACCTAGGCGCTGCCATCCCGGGTGGACCGGGCGTGGACGGTCCCGGCCTGGACGCAGCCGGCCTGGACGCGTTGGTTGCCGAGGTGCGGGCCTGCACGGTTTGCGCGGACAAGCTGCCGCTCGGCCCGCGTCCGATCATCCGGGTGTCGGCGACGGCGACCCTGCTGATCGCCAGCCAGGCGCCGGGCACGCTGGTTCATGTGAGCGGCACGCCATGGACGGACGCCAGCGGCCACCGGCTGCGCGGCTGGCTCGGCCTCACGTCGGAGGAGTTCTATGACCCCGGGCACGTTGCGATCCTGCCTATGGGGTTCTGCTATCCGGGGCGCCTGCCGCGCGGTGGCGACGCGCCGCCGCGGCCGGAGTGCGCGCCGATCTGGCGGCGGCGGCTGCTGGCGGGGATGCCGGCGCTGCGGCTGACGCTGCTGGTGGGGGCGTATGCCCAGGCGGACGCGCTGGGGCCTGGGGCGATGACGGACCGGGTGCGGGCGTTCCGGGACCACCTGCCGCGGTATTTCCCGCTGCCGCATCCGAGTTGGCGGACGGAGGTTTGGGAGAAGCGCAATCCTTGGTTCACGGCCGAGGTGCTGCCGGCGTTGCGGGCGGAGGTTCGGCAGGCGATGATACCCGAGGCTGCGGCGCCGGGTCAGCCGGTGTAGGCGATGTTCAGGTAGGAGCTTCCGCCGGTGCTGCCGGTCGTGACGGTAAACCGGGCCTGCGCGTCCGCCTGGCTGATGCCGGCGAAGGTGACGCTGCCGTTGATGCCCGTCCCTGCCCCGCCCAGCTCGGAGTGGATCGTGGCGCCCTGGTAGCCTGTGGCGCCCTCTGATGCCGTCCAGGGCCGGGTACTGATCCCGTCCTGGAAGCCGAAGACCGTCACGGCATCGCCTTGGTGGAAGTTCACGACGGTGCTCCACGTCACGCCGGCACCGCGCTCGTCCACGAAGAAGGTGTCGGCGCCGCCGCCCGCCCCGGTCGCGCCGACCAGGAAGTTGGACCCGGTGCCGCCGTCCAGCACGTTGGTGCCGCTGCTGGCCTGCAGCGCGTCGTCGCCAGCGCCGCCGTGCAGGAACACGTTGCCGACCGTGGCGGCGATGGCGACGCCGTCAGGGCTGGCCCAGAGGTATTGCTGCGTCAATCCCGCGACCGAACCGGAATAGGCGTCACCGCGCGTCATGCTGGAGGCGTGGGTGGCGGTATCCGTATACAGGAAGGCATTGGCCGGCGCCGGAGCGGTTGCCGAAACCGTGACCGCGTTGATGGTCACGAGGTTGGACGCCGCGATTTGCCCGTTGGCGATCGTGCCTTGGATAGGCAGGTTGGTTAACGCGCCGCCGGCATTGGTCGTTTGCAGCCCCGCGATGGCCTGGACCACCGGGAGGGTGTCGGGCGTGACCTGGCCGAACACCGTGAAGCCGCCGTTCTGCCCGTCCAGATTGGCCGAGTTGTTGCCCAGGTTGAAGAAGAACTGGTCGGTCGCCGAGTTCGGGTTGCCACCCAGCTTGGCCATTGCGACCGTGCCTAGGAGGTTGGAATGCGCGCCGGTGAACTCGTTCACAACGGGTGCGCGGGCGGTGATGGCTGACGCGGTGCCGTTGACGTAATCGTAGCCGCCGCCCTGCACGATGAAGCCTGGGACGCTGCGGTGGAAGAAGCTGCCGGTGTATCCCGCGCCGACCGTCGTGTTCTGGGCGTAAGCCAGGAAGTTTTGCACCGTAAGCGGCGCATCGCCGTCGAAGAGCTGGATGACGACGTCGCCAAGGCTGGTCGCAAAATCAACGTAGGTGGTCGCCATCTCAGGAATCCTTCCGGGCCTCGGCACGCCTGCCGCGCCGGAGCCCATTTATTCCGGACCTACAACTTTATTCAAGCCCCACACCGCCGATTATGGATCGGCGACTGCAATGTTCCGGAAACCTGCGTCATGTTCGCACTTGCCTGGCTCCCGCGCCCACTGCGCACTCAAGGGCCTCACGCGCGAAGCGGTGGGCCTACGTGCGCCGCAGCCCTTCCAGTATCGCGACCAGCCGCGCGTCCCGCGTCCGCGCCATCTCGGCAATCCCCTGCCCGCCGGCCTCGGCGACCACGCCATCAATCAGCACCTGCTCGAAGGCCGGGGTCATTGCAGGGGTGCCCAACTGCGGCCACAGCCCGTCCACGGAGATGTGGTCCATCAGGTATCGCAGCCCTCCGGCTCCGCCGCCCAGGTGATACGTCATGATCGGCCCCATGAGCGCCCAGCGCAGGCCCGGCCCCTGGCTGATCGCCGCGTCCACGTCGGCGACGCTCACCACGCCCTGCTCCACGAGGTAGGCCGCCTCCCGCCACACCGCGGCCTGCAGGCGGTTGCTGACGTGCCCGGCGATCTCCTTGTTCAGGCGGATCGGGTGCTTGCCGAGGGCGGCGTAGAAGCGCATCGCCCGGTCCAGGCTGTCCGGCGCCGTTTGGGCACCGCCAGCCACCTCCACCAGCGGGATCAGGTGGGGCGGGTTGAAGGGATGGCCCAGCACCAGCCGGCCGGGGTGGCGGCAGCCCGCCTGCATGGCGCTAGGCAGCAGGGTGCTGCTGCTGCTGGCGATCAGCACCTCGGGCGGCAGCACCGCGTCCACCTGGCGGAACAGGTCCACTTTCAGGTCAATGCGTTCCGGCCCGTTCTCCTGGACGAATCCGGCGCCCTCTGCCGCCGCGGCCGGGTCGGCATGGAAGGTCAGCCGTCCCGGGTCGGCGCCGGCGTGCAGGCCCAACCGTTCCAGCGCCGGCCAGGCGGTCTCGACGAAGTGGCGCAGGAAGCCCTCGGCATGCGGCGCCGGGTCGCTGGCGGCGACCTCCAGCCCTCGGGACAGGAAGAACGCTGCCCAGCTTGCCCCGATGGTGCCGGCGCCCAGCACCGCGACGCGGTCAACTCCCTCGATCATGTCCCTGCATCCCATTGTTACTTGAGTCCCGGGGCGGGCGTTCCCGCGCCGCTTTGAACCCGGTTACGAAGCGCGCCAGCGTGTCCGAGGTTTGCCCACGGGGCAGGATGACCTCGATCAATTGGAACCGCCCTCGCGTTGCCTGCGCCCGCGCGAGCGCCTCGACCAGCTCCCGCCTGGTGGAGACGCGCACGCCGTCGCCGCCGAGGGGGCCGCCAGCTTGGCAAAGCGCCAGTCGTCGAGGTTGTTGAAGGCGCTTTCCGGCTGGAACACGTGCGGCATTTCCCAACTGGCGTTGTTGAACACCACCACGATGGGGTTCCAGCCGTAGCGGCGGCAGTTGCCCAGCTCGAACCCGGTCATCTAGGAAGGCGCCGTCGCCCACCAGGATCAGCGGACGCGACCCGGCGGCCACGCAGGCGCCCAGCCCGGCCGGCACGCCATAGCCCATGCCGGCGTAGTAGCCCGGGGCCACCAGGTTGGTGTCACGGATTTCCATGGCCGTGAACAGGCAGTCGCCCATGTCCGCCGCAATGGGCAGCGCCCCGGTGCGGGCAAACAGGTTGTTGACCTCCTCGGTCGAGCCAGGTTGTCCGCTACACCAGGCAGCACTTCTTGTATTTTTTGCCGCTGCCGCACGGGCATGGGTCGTTGCGGCCGACGTCGCGCAGCGGGTTGGAGATCGGCATTGTCACCGGTTCCCGCGCAAGGGACGGTTCCCTGTCCCCTTGCCCGCTGCTGGAGCTTGTCAGGCCGTCGGAGGGACTTACCCAGCGAAGCTCCTCGGCCGCGGTGCGGAACGGCCCGGTGCCGTCCTGTTCGAAGCCCTTCATGCGCGCCGGGTCTTCAACCGCTGCCTGCAGCTCGTCCCGGAAGTCCTGCAAGCGCATTACGGAGGGGTCAATGAACTCCTTGCGATAAAGCTCTTCAACCTTCCCGGCCAGGTCGGTGTAGCCAAGGTGGGCAACTGCCAGGGTCCAGCCCTCCCAAACGGCGTTGTGGGAGCGCGGCTCCAGCTCGTCCAGCCATCGCAGCAAATGGGCGCGCATCTCCTCGTGGGCGATACGGCCCGTCCGGGTTAGGTAGGCCATCGCGAGCAGGGCACCGAAGCGGATAAACTCCTCGTCGCCCTCATTGCCACCGTGCTCGACCACCGCTGCCAGCGCCGCAAGGTCGCCGTCATACAAGTTGACCAGTATCCGACCGAGGGTTTCCGTGATCCCGTCGCTGAGCACGTTGGACGCCGCCTCGTGGTCGAGCAGCAGCCGGCACAACGGGCCGAACGCAGTGGCGTCCGACTTCTCGGCCTGCATGTATATGGCCGGGAACAGGGCATTGGCCGTGGCCTCCGAGCGGTCCTCCCCGAGCGCGTAGGCGTCCAGCAGCACGGCGAGGCGCGGCCCAGCCTCGTCCCAATGGTCGAGCGCCCAGTTCATGGCTTCCCATGGCAGCGCAGTTTTGAGGTCGGCAAGGCCAGCCACGCATTCGTCTAGGGTCATGCGGATTTTATCGTGGCCCGGCCCACCCCGATCAACCCCTATCGCCGCCGCGGGTCCAGCAGCGCCTGCACCCCGTCCACCGCCGCATTGGCCAGCACCACGAAAAACGACGCATACAGCACCGACGCCATCACCACCGGCAGGTCCAGGTTTTGCAGCGCGTCGTAGGTCAGCTTGCCGATGCCACGCAGGCCGAATACCACCTCGGTCAGCAGGGTACCGCCGCCGATCAGCGCGCCGATGTCCAGGCCGAACAGGGCGATCACCGACACCAACGCGTTGCGGAGGGCGTGGCGCAGCAGCACCCGGGCCTCACTGACGCCCTTGGCGCGGGCAGTGCGTATGTAATCCTGGCGATAGGCCTGGATCAGCGACGTGCGCAGCACCCGGCCGTACACCCCGGCATACAGCAGCGCGAGCGTCGTCCAGGGCAGCACCAGCGCGCGGAACCAGCCGGCGGGGTCGTGCAGCAGCGGCACGTAGCCTAGCGGGGGCACCCAGCGGAAGGCCCAGGTGTCGTGCAGGCGGCTTTGGGTCAGCAGGTTCACGACCTCGCCGAGCCAGAACACCGGAACCGACACGCCGACCAGGCCCAGCGCGGTCGCCAGCCGGTCCGCCGGGCCGCCCTCCCGCGCCGCCGCCAGCAGGCCGATGCCTAGCCCGGCGGCAAGCCATAGCATCGCGGCGCCGGCCGCCAACGACAAGGTGACGGGCGCGGCCCGCAGCACGTCTGGGACGACGAGCTGCCCGCGGTTGACGAAGGACGGCAGGTCCCGGCTGATGAACAGCCGGCGCATCAGCACGGCGTATTGGACTGGCAGAGGGCGGTCCAACCCATACTCGGCACGCACGGCGGCCAGGGTTTCCTCGGACGCGCCGCGGCCGGCCAGGCGGGCGGCCGGGTCGGCGCCGGGCGTGGCGAAGAAGATCAGGAACACCAGCACGCTGATGCCGAACATCACCAGCAGCGAGCGCAGCACGCGCACCAGCATCGGGCGCAGCATGCGCCCCGGGACGGTCACCGCCGCCGGCCCCGGTCCAGGCGCAGCCGCAGCGCCTCCCCCAGCACGTTCAGCGCCAGCACCGTGGCCACCACCGCCAGGCCCGGCGCGATCGCCACCACCGGGCGGGTATATAGCAATGCCTGCCCGTCCCCGATCAAGGTGCCCCAGCTCGCCGCCGGCGCCTGCACGCCGATGCTGAGCACGGACAGCGCCGCCTCGGTCAGCAGCGCCATCGCGGCGACGATGGGCACGAAGCCCACCAGGGTCGGCCAGATGTTGGGCAGGACGTGGCGGCGCAGGATGTGCCAGGGCGTGCCGCCGGTGGCGCCGGCGGCCTCGATGAAGTCGGTGCCGCGCAGCGCGATTACCTCGGCACGCAGGGGCCGGGCGACGTAGGGCACGTAAACCACGCCCAGGATCAGCACCGGCAGCAGCAGGCTGTCGCCGGCGACGCGGATTGGCCCGACCTGCAGGCTCTGGCCGATGAGCACGATGCCTAGCGAGATCGCGAGCAGATAGACCGGGAACGCCCACAACAGGTCCAGCAGCCCGGCCAGCACGTTGTCCACCCAGCCGCCCAGGAAGCCTGATGCGACTCCCAGCACCGCCGCCAGCAACAGGCTCAGGATTGTCGCCTCGGCGGCGATGCCCAGCGACGTGCGTCCGCCATACAGCAGCCGCGCCGCAACGTCCCGGCCCTGGCCGTCCGCGCCCAGCAGGTAGGCGCCACGCCATGTCGGGCCGATGGGGGTGACTCCAAGGCCGAGGCCCTCGGTGTTCTCTGCCAGAACGTCTGCGGGCCGGCCATTCACCAGCACGGTGCCGCCGACGTTGCTGCGGAACGGGTCGGTGCCGGCGACCACGCGGGCATAGACCGGCGCGAGGGCGCAGGCCATGGCGATAACCAGCAGGACGGTCGCGGCCAGGCGGGTCAAGACGTGCGGTCTTCTCCCTCTCCCTCCGGGAGAGGGTTGGGGTGATGGAAAGGCCACGAGGACCAACGCAGCCGATGCCGGTGCTGCATCCTATGGGGGGACGGACTGTGCGTGCGGTTTCCCTCACCCCGACCCTCTCCCGGAGGGAGAGGGAGAAGCGAGGCAGCCGCCATCAATCCACCCATGCCTGACCGATCAGCCAGCGGAACTGGTTGTGATATGCGTAGCCCCGGACCCGCGCCGACACGATGTCAACGTACATCGGGTTGAACAGCACCACGGCCGGCGCGGCATCGGTCACCTGACGGTCCAGCGCCGCCAACCTTGGGGCGCCGGCAGGATCGGCCAGCGCCGCCTCCAGCCCGCGGTCCACCGCCGGGTCGCACCAGCCGGAGATGTTGGGCGACGCGTCCGATCCCGGACGGAACGCGGAGCAGCCGAACACCCCGCCTAGGAAGGTGCTGGCCGAGGGGTAGTCCGAATACCAGTTGGTCAGGCTGACCTGCACCTGGTTGCGCGTGTTCTGGATATAGGTGTACTGCACGTTCGCCGACAGCGACCGTAGCCGAGGCACGAAACCGAGGTCACGCAGCACGTCCAGGATGTAGGTGCCGATGGCCCGCGCCACCGGGCTGTCATCCGTGACCAGGGTCACGGTCTGGCCGGCCGTGCCGCTTTCGGCCACCAGCCGCCGGGCTGCCGGCAAGTCCAGCGGATAAGGGCAGTAAGGCTCGTATCCCGGCAGGCCCGGTGGGAGTATCTGGCAGGACGGCTGCGTTAGACGCGGGCCACCATACAGCTTGACGACCGCCCGCCGGTCCACCGCCATGTTCAGCGCCCGGCGCACGCGCGGGTCGTCGAAGGGGGCCAGCCGGGTGTTCATCGGCAGGAACCAGATGGCGAAGGTCGGGTTGAGGTGCACGAGGCCAGCATGCCGGGCCCCCAGCTCCGCCAGCCGGTCGGCGGGCGGCGCGTCGAACGTCCAGTCGGCCTGGCCGTTCAGGATCGCGGTGATCTCAGCGGTGTCCTCCAGCCCGAAGTCGTAGCGGATGCGGTCGGGATAGCCGTCCGGCTGGGCGTCGGCGCTCCATTCGCGAAAATAGGGGTTGCGGACGATCTCCATGCCCTCGCCGGGGTCGTAGGACCGGATCACGTATGGCCCTGTGCCCGGCAGCGGAGCGTTCCCCAGGTCGCGTTGGGGCACATCCGCCGGCAGGATGCTGGCATGAGGCAGGGCCAGGCGGGTCAGGAACTCCGGGTCCGGGTGGTCCAGACGTATGGTGACGGTGGCTGCCGCATCGTCGGCGGTGACGCCGTCCAGCGCGCAGCCTTCGGGGTTGCGCAGGCAGGTGGGGGCGCCGGCGATGGCGCCGTAATAGGTGTCGGCGGTCGGGCTGCCGATCTTGAAAATGCGGCGCAACGATGCCGCCACGTCCGATGCCCGCACCGGGGCGCCGGTGCTGAAGCGCAGGCCGGGGCGCAGGTGGAAGGCGTAGGTTAGGCCGTCCCCGGGCGCAGGGAGCGCGTCCGCCAGGTCCGGGACCAGTTCGTTGCCTCGGTCGCCAGGAACCTTGCGGAAGGCGACCAGCCCGTCATAGGCCAGGGCAAAGACTTGCCAGTATTGCGCGGTGTAGTTCACCTGCGGGTCTATGGTGCCGGCGGCGCTGCGCGCGAGCAGGCGAAGCTCTCCGCCGCGGTGCGGGACTTGCGCTTGGGCGGCTGGAGACAGCAAGCAGGCGAGGATAATCGGGAGCAGGTTCCTGCTCCCTCTCCCTTTGGGAGAGGGTTGGGGTGAGGGGGTCTGGCTGCGGAGCGGGGCACGTCCGGCGCCGCTGGACCAAGGCCCTGCATGGGCGAGGGCGGCGCTTGCCCGCCCCCTCACCCCGGCCCTCTCCCGGAGGAAGAGGGAGAAGCAGCGCGCCGGAGCACGAAGGCGGTGCCGTCCCAAAGGGTGAAGGGTGCCTCGCCGGCTACTCCTAGCGTGAAGCCATGCGATGCTGCCCAGGTCCTGGCGTCCGCCCGGTCCTGCAGGGGATCGTCGCGGTAGGACAGGTTGAGCACTGCCAACGCGCCGCCGGGCCGCAGCACGCGTGCGGCGCCGGCGGCGTAGCGGTCCGCCGTCCCGGCCTGGATGATGTAGGGAAAGCTATCTATTGCCAGCACGAGGTCGAACGCCCCGGGGGGCACCGCGTCCAGCCCCTGCCCGTCCGTGTGTTCGAACCGGACGTTGGCCAACCCGACGCAGCGCCGACGCGCCTCGGCCACCATGCCGGCGGACACGTCCAGTCCCAGCACCGACCGGCATTGCGACGCCAGCACCGCCGCCAC
>JAABUK010011834.1_pt1 | contig 11248 bp, 15 predicted proteins | sample 5559141 | NCBI WGS metagenome assembly JAABUK01 (sample SAMN10711869, study PRJNA513367) | rock metagenome | isolation source: Antarctica rocks | place: Antarctica: Victoria Land, Pudding Butte nord | collected 2016-01-03
TTTTGATCGGTGGTGGAGACTCGCGCGTAGCCCAGCAGCATCTGTCGGATACTACTGGCGCCGACGTTTACCGACGTTGATTTCCGACGCCAGTTGTCACAGGGTTGTCCCGCCTGACGGAACCCGGTCCGCTACCTGTGGGTAAATGACCGTTTGTCGACAGCGGCGGTGCGTCGCTGACGGGGCCCGGCGCCGAGGTCACCATCGCGTAAGCATTGGCTTATCGCGATGCGGGTTGGGTGATCAGCAGGGTGGGGGATCCGTTGTCGTTGAGGACGGGGAAGTAGGCCTGCCCGGTGCTGCGGTCGAGTGCGACTACGTGGGCGTTGTTGCCCAGCATGGCGCGGCCGGTGACCTGTGCGGGTTTGGCATGCAGGTCGAGGGTGGTGAGCACACCGGACTCCGCGGCGATGTAGAGGATGCGGCGGGTGGGATCAAGGGCGAGGACGTCGGGGTTGTCACCGACGGGTAGGTGGCCGGCTGGTTGCAGGTCGGGCAGGGTGAGCTCGACGAGTTGGGCGTTGCCGTCGCAGGCGACGTACGCACGGTTACCGGCCGGGTCGAGGATCAGACTGTGGTCGTGGTCGCAGCCGGGCACGGGGGCCCGCCGGGTGATGAGGCGGCTGCGGGGGTCGATGACGACGATCTCGTTGCGGGTCTGCACGTCGACAAGGATGCGGTCGCCGGCGGGGTCGTAGGTGACGTTGCCGGCGTCCCCGCCCAGTGCGACGGTGTCGACAATTTGGCCCGTGCCGGCATCGACGACCGTTTCGCTGCCACCGGTTTCGTTGCTGATCCAGATCTGCCCGGTGCTCGGCGCGTAGACAAGTCCGTCGGGGTAGTCGCCGGTCGGTGCCCGGTACACCTGGGCGCCGGTCGCCTCGTCGACCGCGACGAGCTGGTCGCTGCCGGTCGCGGTGGCGAACACCCGGTGCAACGCCGGGACGACCAGGACGCCGTGGATGTCGGCCAGGCCATCGGTGATGCGCAGGACTCGACGGGTGGTGGTGTCGATTTCCAGTAGCCGGCTGGAGCCGAGTTGGGCCAGGAACAGCGCGTGCGCCGGTGCGTCGATGTCGGCGTAGTCGAAGCGGGTGGACGGGCCCGGCAGCACCACCCGGGCGACGACGGTCAGCGGCAGCGGCGAGGCAGCTGCCGGTGGCTGCCGGCCCAGGAGGTAGGCGACGACGCCGCCGACCAGGGCCGCGATGATGACACTGGTCAGGACGACCTGGTTCCTTCGGCGGTGGCGCGCCGACCGCGGTGCGCGGCGGCTGCGGGCGGGTGCGGTGGTATCTGCGTCGCCGGCTCGGGCCCGTTCAGATGGTGAGGACATTGACGATCACACACATCGCGGCGGTAAGAGCCCTGGTTTGCCGGTATCGGTTGGTGTCGGCGGTATGCCGAAGATCGGCGTAGGCGCTCAAAAAGATGTAGGTCAGGATCGGCGCGGCCCAGTCGTTGGCCGAAAAGCCAGGCAGCCCGTCGTCGTTCAGTTGTGGGAGGTTCGCCGAGATCCGCCAAAGAAAGACTGCCGCCGCGGTGAGCAGCGCCAGGACCGGCACTTGCTGCCACTGATCTCGTGGCAGCCGCCACCATCCGATGAGCCCGGCGAGCAGTCCGGTGATCATGGCCGTTACTGCGATGTGCAGGGTCGTGAACGTCATGCTCGACCTCGATCTACATAGGACGGACCAGGGTGCGCGGGCGCGAACCTGGGGTGGCGGCCTTACCCGGCTGCGGGCGGTTCGGTGAAGTTGTTCCGCGCTGTGCCGGGGTGCCGGGGTTGCTGACGCTGACGGGTCTGGTCGAGCCTGACGGGCGTGTTCTGGGCTATGGGCAGGGTGGCGGTGCCGGGGAGGTCCAGCGCGTCGAAGTCGACGTCGGGCATGCGGCGGTCGAAGCCGACCGCTTTGTGGGTGACCGAGAGCGACAGCGCCACCGCGACATCGGCGGTGATCACGCCGAGCTTGCGGGCGGCGACCGCGACGCGGGTTTGGCAGCGGCAGTCGATGGAGTGGATCGCCGCGGTTTTCGCGGCGGACCCGACGGCGATCCCGAGGTCGATATCACGCAGGTTGCAGGTCGGCCCGGCGAATTCCAACTCGGCCGATTGTTTGCGCAGTGAGTTGGTGGCGTTGAGAAACTCGGCGCAGGTCGCGTAGCCGCAGGCACCGCAGTCGTAGTTGGGTGGGTACCAGTGGGGGGCGACCCCGATGAACACGATGCCCTGCACAGCCTGGGCGACGTCGGCGTCGCGGAACCAGATCTGCTCTCGCCGTTCCTTGCCCCGTGCCCGCATCCACCCGGCCAGCTCGGCCCGGGTGGCGGGGTCGGTGAGGATGACGGTTTCCAGCGGGTTGGGTTTGCCGGCCAGGAACAGTTGGCCACCGGACTTCGGTGCGGTGATCGCGGCGGCGGCCATCAACGTTGCGACGTGCCGCACCGCCGCGGCGGCGATAGTGGCGTCGTCGCCCAGCCCGGGGCCGGTCATACCGTTGTGGCCTGGACTTGACGGGCGCACCAGGCGTAGAGGGCGTCGTAGACGAACATGCCCCGCTCCAACAGGACCTGGTCGTCGGCTTCGACGTCCAGCCCACCGAGTCCGATGGCCAGCAGCCCAGGCCCGAGCGGGTCGGTGTGCAGGTCGGCGGTGATGTCGGCGGCGTGCACGATCTTGGCCAGCCGGGCCAGCGCCGCATCGCCGGCGAGGTGGTAGGCGATCATCAACACCTCGAAGGTGCACCACTCACCGGAGCCGTCAGCAGCATTTTGGTGCTGGTAGGCCGCGCCGGGTGCGTCGAAGGAATGCCCGCCGGTGTGCTGCGCGGTGGCCAGCACCTGATCCGGTGCGACGTAGAGGATGTCGGCATCGGGGTCGATGAAACGGCGGATGAGCCAAGGGCAGGCGATTCGGTCGGTTTTGGGCCGGGCCCTGGTGATCCACTTCATGTGCTCTCCTTCGTGGGCGGGAACTCTGTCGGCGGGTTGATGTCGCAAAGGGCCAGCGCTGGCAGGTTCAGGTAGCCGCCGGGCACGTCGTAACGGGTGATCGGCCGGTAGGTGACGGCCCGATGGACCTCGCTGGCGGTCAGCGCATCCCGCTGCGGGGTGCCGATCCAGGCGTCGAACACCTCGTGGCTGGGCCACACCGTGATCACCACGATGTCACCGCAGTCGCCGCTGGGTTGGCAGATGAGTTCGGCCAGGATGCCGTGCACCTGCCCGATTGTTCGGCCGGCATCGATCCAGTCAAGGAAACGCTGCCGCCAGGGCGCGGGCACCTGAACTGTGCGCAGGCACACGATCACGACGCCTGCATGGTGGTCGTCTGCGGCCGCGGGGTGGTCGGGAGGTCAAGGTGGCGGGCCCAACGCCACAGCGCCAGGTCGTAGCCGACTTTGACGATCCCGGCCACCAACAGCGGCGCACCCAGGAAAAGCTGCTGCAGCAGGCTGGCCGCCACCGGGCCGACCGGCCGGACGGTGTAACGGGCGGTATTGGTCAGCGCCGCAGCCGCGGTCCGCTCGCCGGGTGTCACCACCGCCATCACCAGGGCCTGCCGGGTCGGCACATCCATCTGCGAGAGCGTCGTACGGGCCAGTAGCAGCGCGGCCGCCACCGTGAAGTTCGGCGCGAAGGCGACCGCGGCCAGCAGCACATTGCTCGGCAGGTGCGTGCCGACCATGGTGGCGACCAGGCCAAATCTGCGGGCCAGCCCAGGGGCCAGCAGCACCGAAATCGCCTGCACCACCGCCACACCGAAGAACAGCCAGCCCAACAACATCAGGGACACCGCGTACCGCTCGGTGAACAGATAAGACAAGAACCCGGTGGTGACCAGGCCGCCGCCGGCCGCGTCCAGCGCAAACAATCCCGCCAGCCGTCGCACCACCGTCTTCGACTCCCCGAGCCGGGACCCGACCACTACCCCGCCAGGCCGGCCCGGCCGGGCCGTCGTCGTGGACGCCTCCACCGCCGGGGACAGCCCGGCCGCCAGCAACGCCCCGGCGGCCCCGACCGGCACCAGCACCGCGAACCACCCCGCCCCGACCGTCGAGCCGTGCCCGGTCAACACGGGCAACCCGGCAGCCAGGGCACCCAGTGCACCCGCCGCGGCCCCCACCGCGTTGTACCGGCCGTACACACCAGCGGTGCCGGCGTCCTCGGCCGCGAGCATCACCTGCTCCAACGTCGTCGCCGGGCCGTTGTCCACCACATCTGTGGACAACGTCCCGGTCAGCGCGATCAGCAGCAGCACCCAGAACGGGGCGCCGGCGGCGACCAGAGCGCCGGCCGCCGCGATGGCCACGAAGAACCCGGCGTAGCAGCGGCGGCGACCCAACCGGTCAGCGACCACGCCGACCGTGAGGCCGGCCACCGCGGTCCCGGCGATCAGCGCGGCCAGCACGACCCCGACCTGCAGGTGGCTGTAGCCGCGGTCGGCGAGCAACGCCCCCAACACGACCGCAGTGAACCCGTAGCCGGCGGCCCGCACAGCTTGGCCGCCGATCAGCAGTGTCGCGTCCCGACTCACCCCCTGAGTATGCAACCGAGGTCGCAGCAGTGCAACACTGGTTGCGCATCCTCTAGGCTCGGCGTCGAGGTGATAGTCATGGTCGAAGCCGACACCGCGTCCGGGGCGCAGCAGTGGGTGCTGTTGTCCTACCGGCTTCCCCGCCAGCCCTCCACCCCACGGTCGAACGTGTGGCGCAAACTCAAACGTATCGGTGCCGCCCAGCTCGGCGACGGCCTGGTGGCGATGCCCGCCGACGCGCGCACCCGGGAGGCCCTGGAATGGATCGCCGAGGAAGTCGTGGAGCACGGCGGGGAGGCAATGCTGTGGTTGGGCCAGCCCACTGAGATCACCGCCCGCGCCGGGCTGATCGACAAAATGACCGTCACCGTCGCCGCGGACTACCTCGCCGTCGCCGCCGAAGCCGTTGAAACCCTGGACGCCGACCCGGCCACCAGACGGCGCGTGGCCGCCCGCCTACGACGAGAACTGCACCGCATCAACGCCCGCGACTTCTTCCCCCCGCCGCAGCGGGACACCGCAGCCCGAGCAGTCGGGCAACTGGCCACCCACACCGTTGAGGAACCAGCTCCCCGCCCGGCCGGCCGGGCGGCCCAGTGAAGTGGGCCACCCGCGCCCACATCCACGTGGACCGCGCCGCGTCCGCCTGGCTGATCCGCCGCTTCATCGACCCCACCGCCGAGTTCCTCTTCGTCACCGACCCCGCAGATGTGCCCGCCGATACCACCGGATTCGACATGCGCGGCGTCGCGCTGGGCCACCACAACGGCCGCTGCACCTTCGAGACCGCCCTGCTGCGCTTCGACCTCACCGCCGACCCAGCCCTGGAAGAGATCGGCCACATCGTCCACGAAGCGGACCTGACCGACGAAACCTACGACGCGCCCGTCGCCGCCGGCCTGGACATACTGATCGGCGGGCTCACCCTGATCAGCGACACCGACCAGGCGACCCTGGCGATCACCGACCGACTCTTCGACGGCCTGTACGAACACATCCGCCGCCACCTCCTCACCGGGCGACCGCCCAGTTAGCAGCCACAGCAACCCGCTGCAGGCGGCGATCAGTCGTGAACCGGTTCTCCGGTGGCCTGATGATCGGCGTGGAACACCGCTTCCTGCAACAGGTTTCGGACGTGACCGCCCTTGAGGCGGTACAGGGCCCGGCGGGCGTCGCAGGTCCCGGCCACCAATCCGGCCAGCCGGAGCTTGGACAGGTGCTGACTGGCCACTGTCGGCCGGCACCCCGCAGCGGCCGCCAACGTGGCGACATCGCATTCCCCCTGTCGCAGCGCCCACAAGATCCGCAACCGGGTCCGGTCGGCCAGCATCGAGAACGACACCGCCGCCGCATCGACTGGGCCGTGGTGGGCTCCCTCCGGGTGCGGGCCCGAACCGACTTTGGGTAGTCGCCGCCGCCGATCTAGTCGGGTTCCTTGGCAACGAGGTCGTCGCCCGCTACCGGATCCGCGTCGGCCGGCAGATCGGCTCCGCCACGCTGGTCGCCGACGGCCTACACGCCCGCACCGACGGGTTCACCAGCCTCGCGGTCCTGCTCGGCGCGGGCGGCGTAGCGATCGGCTGGCGGTGGGCCGACCCCGTCGTCGGGTTGCTGATCACCGTGGCCATCCTGGGGTTCTGCGATCGGCGGTCCGGCAGGTCGGGGCGCGGTTGATGGACGCCGTCGACCCGGAACTGGTCGATCAGGCCACCGCCGCGACGTTGACCGTCGGCGGGAGCGAAAGCCACCGAGAACAGGACACGGATGGCGAACGGGTCGCGGCTGTTGAAGGTCAGCTCGGCGTCCACGTCGATGTCGGCCGCCTCCACCGGGGCCGCGGTGTGGAGTCGGGTCGTCGCTATGCGTCCCCGTTCGGGGCGACCGACGCTGCCGTCGAACGCGCTCGACCGGCGAGCACGGATGCAGTTCCAGCAGCGTCGCGGTGACCCGGCCGGTGTCCTCGTGGGCTGCCAGCACGCCGAGCAGGTCGCGGCCATCGCCTGAACACACGCTCGACACGCTGCGCCTGGTTGCGCAACCCTGGCCGGGGGCCTGACCCACCTTGTCCCGACGCATCGGTGGCTACGACCGCGCTTCGTCGAGGTCGGCGGCGTGGCGGGTTAGGTCGATGAGCTGGCGCAGGCAGTGTTCCCGCAGGGGTTCGGGGAAGTCCTCGGCCAGGCGGTAGAGCACGCTGCGGCCCTGCTTGCGGCTGATGACCAGGCCGGCGGTGCGCAGCAGCCGCAGCCCGTAGGTGGCTTGGTCCTCGGAGGCGCCCAGGGCGAGGGCGAGGTCCCCCACGCTCAGTTCGTCGCTGAGGTCCAGGGCGTAGAGCAGCCGCAACCGGACAGGTTCGGCCATGATCGACAGCAGGCTGGCGAGCCGGGCGGCGTCCTCAGCGGTGGGCAACCGCTCGCGGACGTCCGCGACCCGGCCGGGGCCCGCCACGGGCCCCGCCCCGGCACCGAGCCCGGACGGGAGTTCCGCCGGGGCGGCCGCCTGTCCCCGCCCCAGACGGGGGGCGCCGGCGGTGCTCACCGCAAGCTCGCGTCAGCGTCGTATCGGCTGGGATCAGCGGTGAACGCATCCCGACAACCGGTCGAGCAGAAGACGTGCTCCACCCCGTCGTGGGTGACCGTCGCCGCCGCACTGGCCGGGTCCACACTCATCCCGCACACCGGGTCGGTGACCATCGCACCCCCGGGGGCGGCGGTGTCACCGGTCGAGACGGAGGCCTCGGCCGAGGCGGTGTCGTCAGCCGGCTGCCCATGGGTGTAGCGCTCGGGGTGCTTCACGAACGCGGTGTGGCACTTGTCCGAGCAGAAGTAGTAGTCCTGCCCCTCGTGGCGGTCGTGAGCGGGGGCGTCGGAGGTGCGCACCTGCATGCCGCACACCGGGTCCTTCGCGTAACCGCTACCGCCACCGAAGCGGGCGGCGTTCTTGTACAGCCAGTACAGGTAGCCGAAGGCGACCACGGCGATGACGTCCAGGACGGTGGTGTAGTTAAGCCCGACGTGGGTCGTCGCGATGTCCCCGCGCAAGGTGACCGGGACCAGCCGCAGGGCAGTGAAGATACCCTCGGTGACCAGTCCCGCGATGCTCATCACCGCCCAGAACACCAATGCCAATTTCAGGGCCAGACGGGTTCCGTAGAACTTGCGGTAGATCAGCACCAGGGGCAGGGCCAGCAGGTCGGCAAAGATGAACGAGATCACCCCACCGAAGCTGATACCGCCCTTCCACAGGGCGGCGGCCAACGGCACGTTCCCGACCGAGCAGACGAAGCTGATGAACGCCAGCACCGGGGCCACCACCACGTTCTCCACCGACGACAGCAGGCCGTGCCCGGTCAGGAACAGCGCCTGCCAGACACCGACCGGAACGGCTATCGAAGCGAACCCGGCGACGACGAAACCGATGACGAGCTCCTTGCGGAGCATCGTCACGTCGCTGACCGTGTACCCCGACGCCTCTGACCAGCCCGCCCGGGTGCGGACCCGCTGCCGCCACGACCCGGTGGTCCCGACGCCGTCCGCCGCATCGGCGCCCGCACCGCCGTGGCCGTCGTACGGGCCGGCACTGCTGGACGTGCGCAGCCGCTCCCGGGCCGCATCGAGCTCACCGACGTCCACAACCCGGGGCAGCACCACCGCCAGGATCGCGATCATGATGAAGCCACCGACGAACTCGGCCACCGCAAACTGCCAACCGATGAGCAGCCACAGCACGATCCCCAGCTCGACGACGAGGTTCGTGCTCGCGAACATGAACACCATCGAGGCCGTGAAGTCGGCCCCCCGGGCGAACAACGTCTTCGCCAGGGCGCTCGCCGCGTAGGAGCACGAGGAGCTGACCATCCCGAAGAAGCTCGACCGCACCACCGTCACCGGCCGGTGATCACCCAACACCCGCTGCATCTGCGCCTTCGACACGAACGCCTGCACCGCCCCCGACAGGGCGAAACCCAGCACCAGGGCCCACAAGGTGTCGTAGAACATCCAGAAACCCTCGGCGAGGCTCGCCCCCACCGTCGACAGCACGCCCATCAGCGCACACCCCTCGACCGGTTGCGGGCAGGACGACGGCGGTAACCCCGCAGCTCACGCCACACCGACCCCAGCTCCGCCACCACGAACCTCAAACGCCCCCGCACCGGCGTCCCGCACGACGGCACCACCGGCTGCACCCCACGCTCATCACCCTGCACACTCATCTCCCTCATATCCGTCCGACCGTACGGATATGAAGAGTACTCCGTTTCAGATGCTGCGCCACCGGCGGGCGACAACGGCGACCGAGGGCCGCTGAAGCGGGCGACCTCGTGCTCGTCACCGTCCCACTCAAGGCCTATCAGCAAGTCCCCGTCAAGCCGTTGGCCGGCAAGGTCGTCCTGGACACCAACAGCGGGACCGGCCACCACGCCGCCCTCCGCCAGGTCGCCAACCGACTCGTCGGGATCCTCCACGGCTGCCTGGACAGCGGAACCCTGTACAACGAAGCCACCGCCTGGAACAACGCAGCCATCACCACGCAGCAGATGGTGCCCGCCGCTTGACAGCAATCAACGTGGGATGTCTGCTAATTCTGAATAGCCCCTTTATCGGTCGGTGCGCGCTGTCTGACCTTCTTGTAATGCTCAACGGCGAGGCGGCTTGCTCGCCACACTCCGTCCGAGTCCTGCTGGGTAACCAGGCGTCCGCGCCGAGCAGCTTGGCGCAACGCCTCGTAGGTCAGCTCGGCATCTTCCATCGAACGCAACGGAACGAATCTGGCCGGGCCGGCAATGTTGGGGACGACGAAACGGTGCAGGTTCTCGATTACCGACCGAGCGAGCTGCTCCGCCAGCCGGCCCGGATCACCCTTGTCACATTGGTCCAACGCCTGCAGGTATTTGTCCCTATCTCGCTTGAAGATGATGGCGGGCGGAAAACCGAGGCGAACCAAGACCAGGTTGAGCAGAAGCCGGCCGGTACGGCCGTTGCCGTCGATGAACGGGTGGATACGTTCAAACCGGTTGTGAATCAACGCCAGGCGGATAGGCAGGTCCCGCGGCGGAATAGATCCGGAACCGACGGCATCACCAAACTCCGATACCTCCTCAACCCACGTGATGATCTGCGGCATGATGTCCGGCCACGGCGGCGGTGTCATGCCACCGGAAAACGGATGAATGTCGTGTTCCCGAAAGCCGGGCGCTTCCCGGTCCGTCGCCTCCGGATGCGGAGCCACCGCCCACACCGGCTCCAACGCTCTGCGGTACGATGCGCGACTCGTTGCACGTCTTGGACGTCATTCTCGGCCGGGACGGCGGGCCACCGCCGGAGATGATCGCCACCGACACCGCGGCGTACTCCGACATCGTGTTTGGGTTGTTCCGGCTGCTGGGTTACCAATTCAGCCCCCGGCTGGCGGATCTGCCCGATCAGCGGCTCTGGCGGCTCACTCTGCCCGGCGCACCCCGGGTCGACTACGTGCCGATGAACGCCGTTGCCCGTCACCATCTGTCGTTCCAGAAGATCCGCACCCAGTGGCCGGACATGCTCCGCGTCGCCGGGTCCCTACACACCGGCACCGTCGCCGGCTACGAGCTACTGCGGATGCTCGGCCGCGACGGGAACCCCACACCGCTGGGTGCGGCGTTCGCCGAATACGGGCGGGTCGCGAAAACCCTTCACCTGCTGGCGATGTGCGACCCCGATGACGAAACCTACCGCCGGTCGGTGCATGTCCAGCTGACCGTCCAGGAATCGCGGCACCGTCTGGCCCGCAAGATCTTCCACGGGTCCCGAGGTGAAATCCGCAAACGCTACCGGGAAGGGCAGGAAGACCAGCTGGCTTCGCTGGGTCTTGTCCTCAACGCCGTCGTGCTGTGGAACACCCGCTACATCGATGCTGCGCTGATAGCCCTGCAAGAGCAGGGCTATCTGGTCAACGACCAGGACGCCGCCCGGTTGTCGCCGTTGATCGACGCCCACCTCAACGTGCATGGCCGCTACACCTTCACCCAACCCACCAACGACGGGCTGCGACCGCTCCGCGACCTGGCCGAGCCGCTGGAAGAGGACTACCTCCCCGACGGAACCCCACTCCCGGCCCCGCGGGTCGAAGTCATCTAGCCTGTCGGGAAGTAGCGTGTCATCAGCGGCCACGTTGACCAATAAGATCCTCGACACGAGCACAACCCACAGAGAGCCGATCTTCGGCATGTTCGCCCTGATGGCGCAGTACGAAGCCGGTTTTTGGTCCGGGAGCGCACCCAGGCCGGGCTGATCGCGACCCGCAGTCAAGGACATTCGGGGGGCAAGTCGAAGATGACTTCCGATCTGATTGGCACAGCTCGACGAACGTACGACGGCCGCCGATTCACCATGGCCCAGTCGCGACATCCTGCGCTGTCATCCCCGATGACCATCTGTCGGAACATCTGCACGGATAAGGCCACGCCGGGCCCGGCGACGTGACGGCGCGTCATGACGGCTTCGCTGCGGTGCTGCGGTTGCCCGGGTATCGCCGGCTGTGGGGGGCCCGCACGGTCAGCCAGGTCGGCGACGTCATGCAGTTCACCACGTTAGGGCTCGTGATGCAATAACGTCGTTTTCTGGGATCTGATCGGCTACGGTTCTGCTATGGCGGAGCTGGTGGACTCGGTGGCGCGACGGTATGCGGTGCTGCGTCCGCATCTGAACGAGTTCCAGCGGCGACTGTGGCTCG
>JAABUK010011835.1_pt1 | contig 11246 bp, 15 predicted proteins | sample 5559141 | NCBI WGS metagenome assembly JAABUK01 (sample SAMN10711869, study PRJNA513367) | rock metagenome | isolation source: Antarctica rocks | place: Antarctica: Victoria Land, Pudding Butte nord | collected 2016-01-03
TGAAGCACTACACCACAGGCAAGCGCCCGCGGTCTGTCTTGGAGGATAGCAAGCAGCTGATTAGACATGATGGCGGTGATGATGGCGCAGGTCCAAGGGAGATGGGCACAGGTTGGGAATGCTGGCTATCTTGGTGTTGCGTATCAGTTCTGAACTGGGTCTGAGAAACAACTGCGTAGCTGCGCCAAGCTCTGGAATAGGCATTGCGTTGCTGTTGCTGCAGTCACAGGGTGCTAAACAGCAAAGCTGCATGTTGAATTGGCCACGCTACAGTGCTAAGCAATCTTGTTGCTTTCACAAAGTGTATGTCTATGGCAACAATGGAACACCTGCATGGCTGCTGGAAACACCCAAAGCACAATGCACTGCTTGTCAGTAGACTACTCGGTTGCAGTAGCGAAGCAACTGTCGCTTCAGCTGCAGATACTTATTACATGTTTCTCATACAGGCACAGACAGTGAGCCTGTTGGTGGCAATTCAGGAGGCAGTGGCCTGCCACCCATGCCTGGTATGGAGACCACAGACGGTCCCAATCTGGCAGCTCAGATGCAGGACGCAATGCACAACATGTCTGGCGTGCCTGCGCAACAGCTCGCTGGCCAGCCGCAGAGTGCACAGCAGTTTCCTGTGCCCCTGCCCTACATGCTTCACCCAGGGTCCCTCATGCAGATCTCCCCTGGTCAGCATGGGGAAGTTCCAGAAGGCTCAAGTCTTCCGGTGGGAGCAGATGTCGGCAGTGTTGCATCAGCCAATGCAAACCTTCTCAAGCTCTTTGCTGCAGCATGCCAGCACAAGGGGCTCATCACTCGTACACAGAGGGCAGAAATGGCGGACTTTGTGCAGCAAATGTACATGGACCGCTTGGCACAATGAGAACAGCATAACAATCACTTGTACATTTTAGCCAACCGCTTTGTTTACTATGTTGACTAGGGAAGCTGACTCAAAGTTGCCTGTAGTCTGTTTGACATATAGTATTTAGGCAAGTGCACACTAATACACATGGTGTCCACTTGGCATCAGCCGTTCTGGTCAGCTTAGCACAGCCTGCTCATGTCTGCCAAGAATTTGAGGCATCACTGTCATGCAGTTCATTCGTTCTGTATCACTCAAAAGGGTGCAGTGCTGCCTGCTCAAGCATTGATGTTTACTGCTCAAAATGCAGCAAGATACTGCCTCTCCTGCCTATTCATATCAACGATCAAACCAAAACACCAACCAATAGACTCAGCTCACTATTTATCTGGGGTTCATGCCCGTCAGCACGATAAAGCAAAATCTTCCCCACCGCATGTACTGTAAAGCAGCTTGAAGCAAACTACAAGCTGGAGCTAGAACAAGCCTACAGTCTGCTTCTGCATGCGCTGCCGCCACACAGGTTGGGCTTTGAATTGCGTCCTGTTCAAGTCCCACTTGTTGAACACCTGCACCATAAAGTCGTTCCTTTCAGACATATGAAGAGTCACTGTGAGACACCTATAAAGAAAGGCAGTGGCTCATGGCAAACATCACTGCACACTGTGCAGCCAATTTCTTTTTAAGTGCAAAGTCTTGCTAGCATCAACATCAAGTGATCACAATAGGAGTATTACCGCAGAAAAGTCCTCCTCAGTGAGATACTCCTCCTTGCAAGTTGGGTCTATACCATTCTCAATGCGCAGGTCTGCAACAATGACCAGTGTCAGACTGAGTTGAGAACCCTGGCTGTGGCCTTACGGTCTTTCGTCTTGACGATTCAGGCATTGTGATTTGTAGCAATGCTTATGCAGCAGGCATTGCTGTGCAGCTGATGCACTGTGCCTTCACACATCTGTAATCACAATGCGTAAAACTTTAGATGATTTGTCAGCACCTTTCAGCTCCTTGTATGGCCAGAACTTGCTGCCAGGCTTGTGCTCAACCTCAAGATGCACAATAGGTACACTCTTGGGAGCTGCCTCCTTGGGCAGAGGGATGGGCTGCATCAACACAACAATATATTACTCTCTTAAACTCATCGTGAGAAAGACCAGAGATTGGGCTCATAGCAATGGTCACGTCCTGATAGAAAGAGTGTATGCCCACAAAGCTACCTGTGGGGATGTTGAGGTGCTGCTTGGCGAGGCCCCACTGAAGCGGTCCTTCAGCGCTCTGATGCCTTCAGGTAAGTCAACGTCAGTCTTGCGCCTAGCAGGAGAGGTCTGACCCTTTGACTCAGTAGGGCTGCCCTGTAAGAGTGCAACTTGCTCTCATACCATGCAGAAGATACCAAAAGCTACAAAAAAGGTTGGCAGCATCTTGGCAGCACACAATAGGCGGCAACAGGGTGCGAAATCACCAATGGACTTGCAGCTTAGCCTTGTGTCACTGGTTGCCATCTCATCTTGGCTGAAGGTGCGCTCACCCCTGAGTCTGAGGTGCGACGATGAATGAGCTCCTTGACTGAGACACCGTCACTGTCTGTCGCGCCATTGGAGTCTTCTGCATGGCCGTTTTGTTTCTGGTTGTTTGAGGTGTCTGGCTGGCCATTGCCATAGGACGGCGCGTCTAGACTCACATCAACACTTGATGCCTCCCTGGCAGCAGGAGTTGCTACTGTGCTTGGATCTGGATGCGCTGAAGGCAGTCCACCCTGTGACGTATGGTCTGCAATCACATGCGACGCTTGTAGAAACTTTGCAGGATGACTTACGCGAAGCCATGTTTGCTGGAGGACCAGAGAGGCTGGGAAGGGCAAGCCACAGCATCTTGCACTGCAATGTGCAGTTCAAAGAACATGTGTGAACCCCAATACCTGGAGCAGCATCATCAAGCTTGTTGTTCAAGTCCTGCTTGGCATGGCCCAAGCCAGAGGGAATGGTTGCTGAGCCTGCAGAGAACACATTCATATCAGCAAGCTGACCAAAGTCTGCAACAGACGCCATGTAGCAACTTGGAAACTCACCTGGAGTAGGCTTTAGTGGAGAAGCCTTGCTGTCCAATGCATCTGGTTTGACATTGGGAGTTTCTGTATCTCCTATGTCTGGATAGCCTGGACGTTGTGAGTCTGTGAGCGAGGGTGAGGTACGAAGGCCATCAGCCAAAGCGTGATTATCTCCAGCTTGGGCGATCATGGATGCTTCTCCGACTGAATACTGCCTTGTCGCCGCTTCCATAGAGGCACCGTCCGAGCCTACAGCGTGCGCCGTAGGTAAGATCAGTCAGGTAAAGCGTTGGCACGCGAACATGGTGCCAATAAGCCAATCCGAGGATGACAGGAATGCAAGCTCAAACGCTGTAATATGCAGCAGGCAAATATCTGTGCGCATTTGCCGTGAAGCTGCTTGCGAATCGTCAACATTCTACCTTGCAACACTTCTCCCATAACGTCGGCATTCGTTGAGGTCGCGCTCTCCTGTCCGTCGTCAGACATGACGCTTCACAGTGCAATGTGAGACCAGGGTTTGTCTGAGCTACACGTCTGCGTATTGGTCTCCTACAAATGCGCGCGTTGGAGTCTTCGCTCAATTGCGGGTCCGACTGAGCTTCTTTCATGTGAGTCAACTTCCAATGTGGTCAACATGAGTCATGCCCGGTGGACTGCGCTAGCCAAGTGCGCAAATGCTACAGCAGAGCTGTTTGCCTATTGCGCAAGTCCGCTTTGTCATTCGAGCAGTGCGATTTACGATGGTGTAGTCTGCCGCCCTGCAGTTGAAGCCCTTTGAGACTGCTGGTCTGCATGCGCATCCTGCACTTGCATCTTGATCACCCGTCTACAGCTGCGTTTTGTGTGCACCAATGTTTTGCATGAGGCCTTGCAATACAGAAGAAGCTGCATGTCGCGGCAAGACTTAGCTTACAGGTATTGAGCTTCGTCCGCAGGCAGTATGCAGTCGCATATCACTGGTAAACATATCATACCTTGCATGACGCCATGTGCAGGCCTATTGTGCCTGAGGACCTTCATGACTTGCGCGCTGCCCATCAAGCTCTTTTCCCTATCGATTACGAGTCACATTTCTACGAGTGTGTCATCCATAGTCGAGACAACATCTTCTCTTGGGCTGCAGTATGCAGGTCAGTGTGAAACTGCTGCGCTATACACTCATTCTGAGACGTGCAGACCCACAGATAAATTCTTCCAGAACATTTCTGGCTGTGTTGTAGGGATGTGGAGATGCAGAGCGAGGTTCTGGTTGGATTCGTGACGGCTCGGACCTTCAGACTGTATGACTGTAGCCTTACTGATAGAGCATGCATGGGTCTGGAAAGCAGGTGATGTAGCTTACTGTCAGAAGCCTGCGTCTTTTCATAGCGTTAAATGCAGACATTTCGCTAAACTTGTGCTACCCCAGCACAAGAGCTTGTGCCTCATGTCTGCTGGCACTAGTCTCACACCAAGTTGACTTTGCAGAACCAACTTTGTGCTGCGCTATCGTGTTGTCCCTAACACACAATGCAATATGCACATCACATCGTGAATGTCTTGCAGGCTGCTAGACCAAGAGACAGTCGTATACATTCTGACTCTGGGTGTGACAGATCAGTACCGCCATCTGGGGATTGCAAGCCAGCTGATCCAACGTGTCATTGCATCTGCACAGCATCAGCTGTGTAGGGCTGTGTATCTGCATGTTATTGAGTACAATCTTGCAGCTCTCAGTCTGTACCGCAGAAGCAAGTTCGAGGAACTTGCTGTTCTTCGCAACTTCTACTTTATAGGGTAAGCCTGGATGCAGCAATCTGCACGTTGCACCATGGCTGACTGCCCTGCTGCGATACAAGCAAAAGCTGTAGCCAAGACATGCAGTTTGCTTGTGTTTGAGGCACAGATCTTTACAACATTGTGCATATGTGACTCCAAATGTGCATGTCATGCTGCTTGCTGCTACAGGACAGGCCGGCAGCCAGACCCAAACAAAAACTCCTATGATGCCTTTCTGTATGCCTTCCTTATTGACATCAGCTACAATGCTTCTCCTTTGGCCTTCCTGAACGCAACCTATGCCCCCTTCAGGTATGTACTATTTTAGTCATGCTGCATCCTGCAGCTGAAACAAAAAACATAAAGTGCTGGAGCATGCCGTCAATTTGATGGCAGTGTGCACCTTCTGTTGATGTCTGACGAGCAAGCTGCCAGCCCCTCCTTACTGCAGTAAAATATGCAGCATGTTTGTTCTGCAATTGTGTAAAATAATTGTGTAAAAACTCCAAATAACGGCTGCATGCATGTTCACTGTCACAAGCTTTCAATTGAAGGTATGCTGGAGCTTCATATCTCCTGTTATGATGCAGGAGCTTGTTGGGCCAGCTGCAGGCCTGCATGCCATGGGCTCCCCGTCACAGCAATTATTTCAGTCATGCTGTCCGGCAAAGATCGTATGGCCCTATAAAACCTGGAAGGTCGTCCATACAACCTCAAGACCATGGCATGCTCTGGAGGATGTTTAGTAGAAACCGGTAGCCACAACTGCAACCTGCTGTACGCTCACAGACGACTGGCTAATTAGTCTATAGTGCAGTCGATTTTCAGCAATCCCTTCTTTGTACATGTGCCACAACATGATTGCTGTTCCAGCATGATGCACACAAGCACCATGTGTAAATTGAAAACCTTCAAGCCTTCAAGCTCAAAGATGTGGCCATGCTCTGGACACAATGATTTGGATCCTTATGAGATATTCTAGGGACGCTGTGACAGTGGGTGAGGGTCGAGTTTTCACAAGTCTCACTGCATGGCGTAATGCATCGTACCGTAACCAGCTCGGCTTCCTCTGGCAGAGACGTAAGGCTTCGTGCACATCATGGCAACGAAACAGAACATGGAGCTGTCACATGAGGTGCTGGAGAATTGGAAGTGTCCGATATGCTTGGACGTGTTGTACAAGCCTTGTGTCAACACTTGTGGCCATGTTTTCTGCTTCTGGTGAGGCCCCCTGCAAACGTAGCGGTTCATTGACTGTGTGTATAGAGCGTTGCAACGCGTGTTCCGACTTCCCTCAAGCGATTGCCACATTCAAAAAGCATATTGAGACGTGCTTTTGTTTATGGACAGGTGTATGCATCGGGCCATGGATCCTTTCACGCCCTCCCAGTGCCCTCTGTGCCGTAGTCAATATGCCCACTTTCCTCAGGTCTGATTTATGGCTGCCTCTTGATGGGCATGGCTTGCTTTGCTGTCATGCTTTGGATTGTGAATTATTCTGAGACTGCGCAGCTGAACGTCAAGTTTCTTGCCTGCAGGTCTGCGAGCAGCTGCATTTTTTTCTGCAAAAGGCATTTCCCAAGGAGTACAGTGAGAGAGAAAAGGAGACAAAAGGTTTGATCCCTGCTCTGCTATCACCTGCAATGCTTGTATGCTAGTGACCTTATTTGGCCAGTGCAAACACCGTTACATGCTTTGAACATCATGTCTGATGCAGAGGAGGAGGAGACCACCGGTGTGTACTCTTTACAACTGCACAACACTGAAAGGCAGCCAAGTCAGGCAAGTTGTCCCGTGCTGTTATGATTGGGTACATGCTCACGCATGCATATGCCAACGTCACTTGACAGCTCTCATCATGACGTATGCTTTTTCAGGTCTCAGATGACGCAACCAATACACTCAGATGGACAGCAGACAACTTCGAGTGCAGCAATTGCGCCCAGCTGCTGTACAATCCAGTTGTGCTGAATTGTGGGCATGCTGTCTGCCAAGAGACATGCAGACCGTGGGTCAGTAGCAACGGCGAGCGTGCTTGCTCACGGTGTGAGGCAACAATCATTGGCAATCCTTCCACGTGCACTCAGGTATCGCATGCCCTGCTGTGCTGATCTTACACCACCAGTCTCTGACTTCTCTGGTTGCCAAAAGTCATGCTGGCGTTTGTAAATGTTGCATTTTGTGCAACACTGCAAGACCTCTGCTGCGTTCAAGCCTGCCAAGCTTGCCAGACAGCACCACTCAGTGACACAGCCACAGATGCCATGTAACACAGTCAGTTTTCATGCGTGCCAGCAACACCTGGGGAGTGCTAGTCTAAAGCTTCAGCATTGTTGTGCAGTGGCAAGATCAGCTGCTGCAGCTGCTGCCAGAGGAGATGCAAGCCAGAGCTGCGCAGTGTGAGGCTAGCACTCGTCAGGATCACGCCTGCTGCTCACAGCATGAGATGCCCAATGGCAAGATTGCCAAGAAGCCAGCTGTTTTGCAGCAGCCGCCCTCACAGCGTGCAGGTGCTGTTTCTCATCGACCTGTGCATGGCGTGTCTTGATCTTCATAGTGGATATTGGCAGCTTCTTGCGGTACCTCCAGCTTCAGGGCACAGCTTCTTCTGTAATGTGGAGCATGATGCATATGGAACAGCAGCGCATGCATGATTACATTTGATATACAAGTCCCAATCGTTGTCATAAATGAAGTATGTTACCAATGACGGTGTGGTGTCAAGAACCAATTGCAAAGATTGGCCATACAATTGCATCCATTGCAACTGTGTATTGTTTCAGCCACCTGGACTGTGCAGCAGGTAGCAGTGCAGGAGAGACAGGCCGCAGTGCAGCAGCTGTTCTGCGGCACAGGCTGCTCCATAACATTCGTCAAGACTTCATTCATCATGGGTAAGCTGCTTAGAAATGCATGAGCATACACTGTCTGTAAAATACAACACGAGTGCTTGCTAGGGTGTACAAGCACAGCACTGCAAGCTTGCACCTGCGTTGCACTGACTTGCGCTTGCAATCCTATGCATAAGCATATGCCTTTTGTGCATGCAAAGCCCAAATGTGGATGTGTCAAGCTTACACATCAGAGTGACATAAAGTGAGATTGATGCAGGGTTGGTTGTGACTCTTGTGGGCTGTATCCCATCAAGGGGCGCCGGTTCAAGTGTCAAGACTGCCCTGACAAAGTTGGCTTTGACCTGTGTGGCAACTGCTATGACCGAGGCCTGCACATTACTGGCCGCTTCAACCAGCAGCACACTCCAGGTCATCTTTACATTTGTTGACAGGCATTCCCATACTTTTGCTGAGTGTCCTCATATGTCCTCTTTAGGCAGCAGTAACAATGGTGCAAGCTGCACTGTAAATGAGGTGCAAAGCAAGCTGTTGTAGCTGTTCATGACTAATGTCCACTGAATGCTGTCAAGCTCTGACGTGCTTGAGTCAATTGCAGCAAGCTATGATGGCTATTGTAGAGAGCAGCAGCGTTTGCAGCCTGTGATGCAGCTGTGTTCAAATCTGATACCGTGGCACATCACAATTGAAATTTGGTCATCGAGCAGCGTTACTCACCCTTTTTGCATGCTGCAGAGCATAGCATGGGCTTAGTCAGGCCGCAGCCAACCATGTTTCACATCTTCCAGGTAAATTGATAGACAGCTCTGCTGTTGATTATGCGTGTCACTTGTTTGCCCCTCTCCTCTGGCCCATTGGCTCTCTGCCACATCACTGTTTACCATGATGTATGCACACCCCAAGTTGCGCATTGTCTGCAACCTTGGCATGTCATGAGCTGCTCACACCGAGGTTGCCAAAGCTTGGCTTTGAGCTTGTACTGTCACCGCAGTCGCATGCTTGGACGCAGCACATTTGGCGGCAAGCAACAGCTCTCTTTTGGTTGAGTCAGCTCTTTCTCTGGTTGAGTCTGCTCTTTCTTGCTTCCTGGTTGAGTGCATTGTCTGCAGCATGGCCTACTCGTCACACGTCGACATTACTGATGACCTCCTGACTGATCACTGAGGAGTGATGTGGCACATGCAGGCAGCAAACCCAGAGCTCAGCATGGCGCAGATTCAGCAGCTGACAGCACTCGCCTTTGCAAGGGATGATCATGAGTCAGCTGCTCAGCCAGCTGCACAGACAGCAGGGCCCGCTGGTGCACCGCAAAGCCCTGCACAGCAGCTAGCTGGCTTGGCTGACACTGCAGCTGCTGCTGCCCGCCGCAGCGCTGCCTTGGCTGATCGCATCCAACAGATTGAGGAAGCTGCCCTATCAGGGCTTGCCACTGGTTCCCACGCTCCTGCCAATGCCAATGTAGGCACCGAGGCCAGTGGCCATGCAGCAGTGGCAAGTGCCGATGGTGAAGGCAGTGACAGGTCTCAGTGGGCTTCGGCATTCATTGCTGATGCTCGGCAAGCTGCTGATGCAGCTCACAATCTGGAGCAGGGCACACCAGGCAGCACTGGAGCTGCTGCTGCAGCAGCAGACATGGCAGCACCTGCTTCTGGTGAGGCATGAGCATTGCATTGTCACCTTTCAGCTGTGACCTAGTTGCAGAAGTTACAACACGGTGCAATGACTCAACAAATTGGGCCCAACGTTCAGTGCTCGAGTGCTTTCTTAACTGTGTTGACCAATAGTCGTGCGCAAGCCGATGTGTATTGCTACACTGCATTTGAAAAATGTATCGTTCTGATGACAATCATTGCCATCACATTCTCAGAAAGCCTCCCTGTGCAAGCTGTGCTTTGTTGGTACACTGTCGTGTGCATCACTCACATGTCTCTCAAAAGCAGGTGTGCTGTGTGCAACGTTGCCTCTGCGCTGCAGGTGACGCACAGCGGCGCAGGCCATCCTTCCGCCAGTGGTTCAGCAGCGCCCCTCATCGGCCTCCATCTGCACAGCATGCCACATCTGCACAGCATGCCACATCTGCCAGACCACCAGCTGCCTCACGACAGCGCACTTCTTCCTCTAGCAGAGAGCAGCGCAGTGACAACCCCCCGCCCAGGTCAACTCACAACACCGAGTGGAGGTGGAATCTGGGTGGGCCCTCAACAGGGGGGTCCTCTGCGGGTGCCTATCAGCCCCCCCGCCTTCCTGCCCACCTTTCAGGAGTCAACTCAGGCGCAGCCTCTGGCTCCAGCAGATCTACAGAGTGGAGGTGGAATCTTGGGGGGTCATGGCAGCCCCCTAGCAATGCGCCTGGTCAAGGCCAAAGCAGCAGGTCCAGTCAGGCTGTGCAGACAGATGCCAGGTCAGCAGACAGGTCACGACCTGCCAGGAACAGCTCTGGTGATATGCAAAGACCATGGCAGCGCAGACGCATGCTAGCAGGCAGCCCAAGTGAGCAAGAAGCAAGTCTTCAGTCTACGGCCAATGAGCCTGCAAGGTCAGAGGCTTGGGAGCACAGCTCAGCAGCAGGCACAGCCAGGCAGGCTGAAACTGGATCTGGACGCAACAGCCAGCAAGGCTGGCGTCGGCTGCTGCCTCGTTTTCTGGGTCAGATGATGCCTGGTGGTCAGCCTGCCCGGGAGGGACCAAGCTCCGCAGGAGCACAGGTGCCAGCTGTACAAAGCACAGGGATGCAAACGGACGTCTCTGGTCAGCATGACCAGGCAGCACCCACCTCAACAGGAGCTGGATTTGGCTCACAAGCTGCTGAGGCAGGAGCAGATACAGGTTGGTTTGCTTTGGTCAGGGCACCCTGCTGCCATGTGCCTGCAATGCAATGCATAACATCCTGTTGTGCATGCAATGCACTGCAGATGTGTAGCACTGAGCTGCATCACACTGCAAAGCTACTCCAGTAAAGAGTTGTTTCACTGTGTCACAACATCTTGCATCCTTGCAACATTTGATGTATGCTACAATATCTTCATACTTTATAAGACATCCTTTGTAGTGCCTTCAGCAGCTGGCATGACAGTTGGGCTCCTCAACTTGCCTGCATGGTTATTACAGCAAGAGGTATTTGAGCAGGACCACATCATGTTGTTGCAGATCAGCCTCGGCAGTCACAAGCTCTGGTCCTGCCTGAGGTGCCAAATGTTTGGGATGACATGAACCCCGCAGCAGAGGAGATGCTATCCTCACCAGCAGACTCAGTTGAATATATTAATGGCGCTGATGACAACAACATGGCAAATGATGCCATGTTGCTCATCATGCATGCTGTACAAGCACGCTCAGAGGGGCGCAGCCTGAGGGATGACCGCCGGTCTAGTGCTGAGCAATATTGGCGGCAAATGGAAGAAGACGAAGAAGCTGGGTTTTTTAGGTTGTCCACTGATGGCGAAGAGGCAGGCAGGCAATGAAGTGTGCCGGTCTTTGTCTGTGCAATTTCTGTAGCAGGGGTGTGTTGCCTAACAGCTGCTCTAGCTAGCTCTTTTCCACCTTGCATGAGCAATCTTACTTTGTCTGGTATTTGGCTTTGGGTATGGCAAGCATGTAGAAGTGTTTTGCATACAGTCCTGCAAGCCATGAATACTGCATTTGGAACCAAGCTGGCTACATGCTGACAAACAGTGAAGTTATTTCATCAGTCCAAAACATAGTTCCTGTAACGTCAGGCTAGCGCAGCCAA
>JAABUK010011836.1_pt1 | contig 11246 bp, 1 predicted proteins | sample 5559141 | NCBI WGS metagenome assembly JAABUK01 (sample SAMN10711869, study PRJNA513367) | rock metagenome | isolation source: Antarctica rocks | place: Antarctica: Victoria Land, Pudding Butte nord | collected 2016-01-03
TCTGTCGCACCGCAGCTAGAAGGGGTCACCCCCTAACCGTCCAAACCCCCTAACCGTCCACTCGTAGGGCTGAAGCCCGCAGACCCCCGAAACGGCGCCTAGAACCCGCCGTTCGGGGACGGAGCCGAGGTTTTTGGGGATTGGTCTTGTCGCCTAAGCAGCGCGCTCTAGGGCGTCCTTTTGGGGGTGTACGGGCTTCAGCCCTACGAGTGGACGGTTAGGGGGTTTGGACGGTTAGGGGGTGACCCCTTCTATAGACCATGGTTCGAGACCCATCTTGAGTCCCTTGAAGCATGGATCTATCAATGACTCCAATCACCTCTCGACCAACTGTTCGCTATCACTCTCTCTTGCAACGACAGGAGCTTCCAAGTCGAACTTTCGGAAGAATTTTTCAGTCACGTGCCGCTCGGCGCGCCGCGTAACGCTAATGACATAGTGCGTTGCAAAATAGGTCTCTCCGACAGTCACAGCTACCGTTGATTTCGAAGTCAACGTTCGTCGGAACCTCAAATTTCCATAGCCGAAAAGGGAGCTGTGGAGGACATATAAGCAGAAAGAGTTAATACACCGAAAGCTCCCTATCGCCGTCGTAATAACGCCGCCGCCGCCGCCGACGCGTCCCGGATTCAAATAAATAAATTAACCTACCTACCTACCTACCTACCTATATTATCGTCTTTAGGGGATCCTATTTATTAGCTTTTAACTACTCTCGCTTAAAAAAAGAAAAACGATATTATATATACCGGATATATATATTAATCTTATATATATAAATATATATTATAGATTTATTCTTTACTAGATAAAATTATATAGCCTAGTAAATACTATTTATATATTAACGATTTAGGGGAAACTAACCCGGGGCCTCCGTTAAATATATATAATTACTAAAAAGTAATAATAATACGTCGCCTTTATATAGAGGTTAGGGACCGGATTTACCGGCGTAATATTAAAACCTACCGCTCTTCTTAATACCGCGAAAATACGGTTTCGTTTAATACGCCGCGAGATATTAATTAACGAATATACGTATCGTATAACCTAGAGCTTAGAATAAAATACTTTAATATTAATAAATAAATATAAACCCCCGAAATAAGACCTTAAATATTATAATATTATTAAAATATCCTATAATTACTACGTTATATTTATTCGAATTTAGGCTACGGCGAGGGAGTAGATTTTCGGTATTAAATAAATATAATTCTTTAAATACTTTAACTTATTTTTTAATAATTAATAATAAACCCTATATAACTCTTTTTATTCTTTTTTTCTATACGGTTTTAAAGTAGTTTTAACGAGTATATAATATAAAAAAAAGAAAACCCTTTTATAAAATATTTTAAACTAGATTTATTCCAGGGCTAGGAAGTTTAGAACGTCGCTACTTTAATTAAATCTTAGGCCTATTACCCCTAGTTAAGCTCTAGTATAACCGAATTAATTTCGAAGTCAATATTCGTTAGAACTTTAAATTTCTATAGCCGAAAAGAGAGTTATAGAGGATATATAAATAAAAAAAGTTAATATACCGAAAACTCCCTATCGCTGTTATAATAATACCGCCGCCGCCGCCGACGCGTCCCGGATTAAAATAAATAAATAAATTTATTTATTTATTTACCTACTTATTTATTTATTTATTTATTTATTTACCTATTTATTTATTTACCTACTTATATTATCGTCTCTAGGGGATCCTATTTATTAACTTTTTATTACCCTCGTTTAAAAAAAGAAAAGCGATATTATATATACCGGATATATATATTAATCTTATATATATAAATATATATTATAGATTTATTCTTTACTAGATAGAATTATATAGCCTAGTAAATATTATTTATATATTAACGATTTAAAGGAAACTAACTTAAGGCCTCCGTTAAATACGTATAATTATTAAAGAATAATAATAATACGTTGTCTTTATATAGGGGTTAGGGACCGGATCTATTAATATAATATTAAAACCTACCGCTCTTCTTAGTACCGCGAAAATACGATTTCGTTTAATCTACTATATTATAGGAGCGTTGGGGGGCTTGGCGCGCCGGGGTTTAACACCGCCTATTTCCTAATAATCCTAACTAGTCTATAGTTACCTCTTTATAGAATAATATACTATTATTTAAATCTTTAACCCTAATATATTTATTCCCGTAATATATTATTCTATTTTAAATAAAATAACTATCGGTCTTAGGCGGTTTAGCCGATATATCGTCCTCCCTAATAAAATACCGTAGTACCGTACTACTAAATAACGATACGTAATTATTATTAATATCTAGACGTTTAATTACCTCGATATAATTCGTAGCCCTTTAAAAAAGAATTAATTAACTAGAAACTATTATAGCTAGTAATATAATTACCGAAAATCTACGATAACCCACTCTAGTACCTTTATTCGGACGATTAATATTAATATTATATTATTAGAATAACCCTCTCATTATTTATAATACTTATATAAAATATTAAGAAAGAGTTAAGATTAAAGAACCCTCTACCTTCGACCTATATTAATATAAAACGAACCGTAACGTAGTAGATATCCGTCTATAGTATATAAAAATCAACGATTTCTTCGAACTATAATATATCTATAATCCCTTTATTTAAGCGAAAACTACTACGTTATATTTTTATTATAAATTAAAAAACCGTACCTAGAGACTATACCTAGCTAGAGATACTAAGAGTTTCGAGGATTAATTAAAATTATAAACTTAATTAATAAATAACTACGAATTATTAGATATAAAACTAGAAGTTAAACTAGCTATAAAACGCTTAATTATAAAAACTAACGAGCGAGTCCAGAACTTTATTAACTAATTCGAATCCGTAATAACGGACCTCGAATAGAATAAATTCATTATTTATATAAACTTCCGCTGGAAGTTAAATTATAAAATATATAATATTATCTACCTACTCTACCCCGGAGCCTAACTAGATACGTTTATAAAATTTAAAATCTTAATATAATAAACGGAAAACTACCTTAAGATTAATAAATATTCGCGAGACGAATATAGCGCCGCGTTAAATTATAAGCGAGTAAAATTCGATTAAAGTATTAATTTAGGTATAAACCCGAATCTTTATTTACCGACGTAGAACCGGAAGCCTTTCTAGAATAAAATAAATAATAATATATATAACCCTAGTACCTATACTACGGACGAAAAGAAACGCGAATAACGTTATATTTAATAAATAGAAGGAGCCTACCTAGATTATAGTAATCCTAATTATTAAAAGGGAGACCCTAAATACCCTATACCCTTTAAGTTAAAAAACTTTAATCGGTTATAATAAAGACTATATCGCGATCGCTAGCCTTAGAGCCTATACTAAAAAGCGGCGCCGTCGTATTTATAGTATTATACCTTTCTAAGGCTAGTATTAATTAAATTTAATATCTTTATAGAAATATCTAGCTATAGTACCCCCGTATTAATATAATTATCCGCTCCGAAGGTATAATAGATTACGGTAGTATAATAAACTTTATATCGAATTTCTTTATTAAATCTCTTAATATATCCCCTATTAACTATATATCCCCCCGAGTATTAGGCGTTAATAGTATAGAAGTTAATTTATAAAGAAATAACTACCTCTACTATTTATATATTAGAGTTAATAATAGTATATTTATAAAGTACCTTTTTAGAGCTATCGAGATAAAAGATCGGATTATTTTAAATTTATTATAACTATAAATAATTAACTCTTTTATCGATTAAAAAATAAAAAAGATAAAGATCCCTAAGAATATTAAAATATTTTAGGCCTTAGATTTCGCTAATAAAATAAAAATAAATTATTAATTTATCTAAGTATATTTTTTAAACCCTAAGAAGAATAACGCCTTTATAATCGTTATACTCTTATAAGTTTATAAAGATTACGCGGACGTCTTTAATAAAACTACTAGGGAAATACTACCTCTATACTATAAAGAACTAAATTATATAATTAATTTAAAACCGGGTAGGACGCCCCTTTTTAAACTATAATATAATTTAACGGAGACTAAACTTAAAGTATTTAAAAACTATATCGATTAGAATTTATAAAGTGGGTTTATTAAATAGTTTAAATCCCCGGCTAAAGTATTTATACTATTTATTAAAAAAAAAGACGGCGGACTATAATTTTATATAAACTACCGAGGCCTTAATATTATTATTATTAAAGATAAATATCTTATTTTCTTTATTAACCTTATCCTAGACCGCCTAGGAAAGGTATAATAATTTATGAAAATTAACCTTAAAGGCGCCTATAACCTCCTCTATATCTAGAAGGGAGATAAATAAATAACCGTTTTCCGTATTAAATATAGATTATTCGAATATTAAGTTATACTCTTTAGTATAGCGAATTTACCCTTAACCTTTTAATTTTATATTAATAAAGTTATATCGGACCTACTAGATAAATTTATTATTATTTATCTCGATAATATCCTCGTCTTTTCGGAGGACCTTATAGAGTATAAAGATTACGTTAAATAGGTCCTCGAGCGCCTCCGTAGTATAGAGCTATATACTAAATTAAAAAAGTACGTATTCGGATAAATAACCGTTGAGTACCTCGGATTCATTATATCCTAGGATAATATAACGATAAATACTAATAAAGTTATTATAATCTAAAATTAACCTATATTATATTATATTAAAAAAGTATAATCCTTCCTAGGATTCTATAACTTCTATAGATATTTTATTTAAAACTATAATAAAATCGTAACCTTTATAACGGATCTTATTAAATATATTTTCTTCGAGTGGAATAAAGACGCCTAAAATAACTTTAATAAACTCCGAAAATTTCTCCTAAAAAACGAGTTTTTTTATTATAAAGAATCGCGCCTATATATCTTAAAGAGCCTCCGACTTCGAGTCCTCTAAACTTTTTATAATAACCCGATCGCGGGATACTTCGTTAGGGATAAAATTATAATAATTATAATTTATTAATTCTTCTAGCCCGGATTACCTAGCTAGGTAACGGATTATATTAAAACCTATAAAGTATATAACCGAACTAAGCCTAGTTATTACGCCGAGTATAAAGAATTATTACCGTTACCGGTACCGATTAAAATATAATTAGATATTATTATTAACTTCGTTACCGATTTACTACGGTCGTCGGCGTACGGAAGTAATAATAAATTAAATTATATTATAATTATAGTCGATAAACTAATAAAAATAACTTATTATATATTATATACTAAAGATATAGACTCTAGATAATTCGTATACCTCTTTATTAAAATAGTAATTAGTTATTATAATATACTAGAGAGAATCTATAACGACCGTAAAGTACTATTTATCTCTAATTTCTAAAGAATACTCTCTACTAGATTAGGGACTAATTATAGATTCTCTACTAACTTCTACCCTTAAACGGATAGGTAGACGGAGCGCTAGAATCAAATACTAGAATAATACCTAAAATATTTCATTAACTACCTATAAAATAATTAAATAAATTACCTCCCTTTAATAGAATATATATATAATATATCCTACTATTTAATAATTAAATACTCTCTATTTAAAATAAATAGCGGCTATAACTCTATATTATTCTAACTATATCCTTATATAGGGAAGTACTTCTTAATTAATATAAAAAAAATCGTATAAGAAATCGTAGTATTATAATATAAAATTTTAATACGAATTTCTAAAGCCCAAGATAAATAGGTTAAATACTATAACTAAAATTATAAAAGAATCGAGTTCGAGGTAGGTAATTTTATTATATTTAAAATTATAAACCTAAAAATAGATCGTCCTAGTAAAAAACTCGATAATAAAAAATTAAGGCCGTTTAAAATTACTTTTTATATAGGCCTATAGATATACCGCCTAAAACTCCCTAATATTTATAGGATTTATTTAATTTTTTATATCTACCTCCTCGAGCCCTACTATATTAATATTATTTTAAATTATATCGCTCCTCCTTTAATACCTATTAACGAGATTACTAAGGACGGTATAAATAACTAAAAATATTTCGTCGAAGAAATCCTAAAATCTAGATACCGTTATAGTAGACTATAATACCTAGTTAAATAAAGAGGTTATTAAGGTATAAACTCTACTTTATAATAACTCATAAAGGACGTCGAGAATTCTAGCGAGTTAATCGACGAATATTATCTTTAATACCTATTAATACTAGGGCCTAGCGACGAACCCCGATAAAATAAAACTAAATACTAAAGTAGTTAAATATACTAAATCGATGTACTAGCGGTACCTATAACTAGGAGTAAACTAATAATAATATAGTATATAATATCTAGAAGTAGAGATAAATAGTATAGTATACTAAATATAAACTTTATTATATAAAATATAAAATATATACCGCGCTAGAGTGGCCTAGGCGAATCTATATAAAATATATAAACCCGTTTACTCTAATAATAAAGTACCGCCCCTCTATAGAATATATCTATAAAAGGTCTACCCTAATTTATATTAAAATACTAAAGAGTGAAGTTAGTAATATAAATAAGAAATATTCATTATTAGTATAGATTAAATCGTATTATTCCTACTTTTATTTTTATTTTTATTTACTTTTACCTCGCTTATTAATACCCTCCCTATTCAATATTAACCTATATAATAAATATTAATAATTCCTTTATACTAAATATTAAGGCGCCGTTACTATAAACTAAAATTAATATTTTCTTAAAATAAATCTAGAGGCGTTATTTATACGAATATAAAATAATTATAAATTAACTAGTTATAATTATAACGAAACGAATTTAGAATTTAATTTTAAATATATATTTTTTCTAAATCGCTTATTTACTTTATTAATTCTTTAATCTTTAATCTAGAATAATTTTTTATTATATTCACTCTTTTTATTTTATTAACCCCTACGACGCGGCTTTCGATTATTTTAACTAGAAATTCTTTTATATACTACGCCACTACCTTACCCTCTTAATTAATATTAACTCGGACCTCGAGCTCCTCGCTAGTATAAAAGATATAGAAATCTAGATCCTTATAATACACTAGAAAATAATGAATAAAAATAGCGGGAAGATTAATAACTAGGTAATTATAAATATTAATAAAAATAAATATAAATAATAACCTAGCGTAATAGTTAGTAATAATTATAAAGACTAGTTTTATTAAAGAACGGGATTAGTATCTAGATATTTATTAAATTAATAGTTAAGTTCATTAAACTATGACTTAATTATAATATAGGAGTAGGTTAAAATAAAAGATAAAGAACGAAAGCTAGGGTAAGGCCAGCTATTATTTAAATAAAAATTAATATACGGAGTATTTATTTATTTCTTATCCCGACTATATTAAGATAAAAATAGGGAAACTAGTTTAGATTTAAATTAAATCTAAGGTAGGTTAGGCTAGGCTAGGTTAATAAAACTATATTATAATAATAACCCCCTCTTTAAGATCGAGCTCCTATAAAATAAATAATTAATAATAACGGATAAAGAATAAAACGGGGAGTAAGCGGCGGTATACGAATAAGGCTAGGCGTTAGCGTTATTATCTATAGACGATAACGGCGGGGTTAGACTATAGGGTATTATTTATTTAAATAGTAATATAAAGTATCGGTCGAAGCCGATACGGAATAATAACCGAGGGAATAATAACGGATAGGGAATAAATTAAAGTATAGGCGGGGGTTAACTTTTTAAAAATCGGATTAAGACGAAGATAATAAAGGTTCCTTATACTAGTACCATTAAATAATATACGGTAACTTATAGAGGCTAGCGGCGTTAGGATTCGAGATATAATATTTATTAATAAATTATTAATAATGGGTAAAGTACTAAAAAGGTTCCTATATAACGACGTAGTCTTTTTAATCGACGTAATACTTTAATAAAAGTAGGCTATAACGGCGATTATATTTAGAATTTAAAATACCGTTAATATACTACTTATATTAATTATCTTCGGTAATTATAAATTCTCGGATAAACTAGATTTATCTAGGTAGAGGGTTATTAACTATTAATTATAATAGGCTAGCGTAGAAAATAGGGTAAATTTTTATAAAATACGGAAGGTCTAGTTAAATTATAAAAGGATTATCGAAAACCTTAAAGACTCGGAAAAGGCCGATATTATAATCGTCGAGCTTAACTAAAAAGTATATAGTATTTAAATTCTTAGTATTTAGTTATATTTAGTCGTCTACTAAATATATCGGATATAGGCGCCTTCGTTAGTTAGCCGAGGATTTAAAGATAATTTAAATAATAAATATTTTATCGCGGAGGTAATTATTTAAAGTTTTTATTTATATCGCGAATTTATCGGTAGCGATTAAATAGGTACGGGTTTAGGCGGTAAGATTTTAAAATAAAGATTCGGTAGGCTCGAAGCCGATATATAAATATTAATTATAATTAGTTCAAAAAGGCGAGGTTAGAGTACTAGAAGAATTAATATTATTATTAGAAAACTCCGCTCCTAGGAGCTATTTCACCTAATTATCCTATATATAATTAATATATATACGGAGGTAGTATTTTATTATAATATTAAACCGCTCGGTTTAATTATCCGTCTAAGGATAGTACCCGGTAAATATACGTTAATCGATTTTAAAGCGCTTATATAAGGCCTTTTAAAACTCCGATATAAATTAAAATCTTTAATTTAAAATAAAGATATTTAGTAATTTATAGAGCTTTTATATATTCTAGTAAAAAGTATTATAGGCTTCGTCTACTTCTATCGATATAATAGGTATTAGGTACTATATCTTAATTAAACGGTCTACGAAAACTAGGATATACCGATAAATAATTCCTATAAAGGTATAAGGCGGTAGGGGATTTATATAATTTATCGAGATATCTCTTTAACGTCGTTACGGGGGCGGTAATAAACGTAGTTATTTTTAGGTACACTAGCGGGAAGACTTAATTCTTCGGTATATATAATAATTTTTAATAAATCATTAGATAATAGTATAAACGTTAGGTTATTAATAGGCCCGATTAATTAATTCGTAATATTTAATACGATTTAGGTAACTACCCGCGATATTATTATAAATTAACTAAATTAGACGAAGGCGTAGTTTATTAGAATTCGGAATATATCTTTTTCTTTAGAAGTAGAGAACTCTCTCTTTATCTTTATATTTAGCGAGGGGAATTCCGCTATAGTAGTATATTCTAGAACGTAGTATTTTAAGGACTTTAAGGGCGAATTAATCGGCTTTATTAATCGTATCCTATAATTAATAAATCGGCGTATTATATAGGTTTTCGTCTAGGTCGATAAATTAATTTATATTTAATTTAGGCTCGTAAGATATAGGCGGGGTCTATAATTCCGGATTAATATTTATATTAAAATTTATCGCGGTTATATAAATTAGTATAAAGTATAATAAGAAAGGCTAGACGAGAATTTTTTAATTTACTACTACTATAGTTAGGGTAATTAGGACGGAGGCTAGAGTTATTATATTTAGCGATATATTATAAATATAGTCTTTAAGGACTTTTAGGGCTAGGTTTTTTCTTTTTAATATAGTCTAGTATTAATATTAATATTTAGGGTCTAATTTATCCCCCTCTTTAAGGAGGTCTCTTAACCGATATATTAATATATTAAGTTTACTACCTTCCTTATTAGGCCGGTAGGTAATTTTATAATTAAAACGGGATAAGAACTCGCTCTACTTTATTTAATAACGAGATAGTATTTTAAATAAAATAAAGTAGTTAAAAACTTTATAATCCGATATTACCTCGATAGGGAGCGTAGATCCCTTTAGTTTAAAACGTTATTCTTTGAATACGCGGACGATTATTATAAACTCTTTATTATAGATTTTATAATTATACTTAATAAGGTTATATTTCTTTAAAAAATAAATAATAGGACGAAGGATATTTTAATTATTATACTAGGATAGGACCCCTTTAGATACGTAATTAAACGTATTTATTTCTATTATAATTTTACGGTCGAGGTCGAAATAGACTAGGATAATATCCGAGGTAAAAGCCTTTTTTAAAGTATTAAAAGTTATTTAATATTAAATACTTTACTCGAAGATAGTACCTTTTTTAATTAAGGCTATAAATAATATAGCGAGTTTATTAAACCTATAAATAAAATACCGATAAAAGTTAATGAATCCTAGGAAATTTTAAATATCTTTAATATTAACTAGTTATAATTAATTTAGGATAGTATCGATTTTCTTTAAATTTATTTTAATCCTTTTAATAATAATAATTAATCCTAGGTACGTAATTTCCTTAATATAGAAATCGTATTTAATAATATTTATTTAGAGCCCCGCCTCGCGGAGCTTCTAAAGGATATATTTAATATAAATTTCGTACTCTTCTTTAATATCGCTATAGATTAGAATATCGTCGAGGTATATAATATAGGTTTTATCGAGAAATTCACGAAGAGTATTATTAATATAGTATTAGAACGAGGTAAGGTTATTATATAATCTAAATAATATAATAAGGTATTCGAATAGGCCGAATCGGGTACGGAATATTATAAATTCTTTATCGCCCTCCTTAACGCGGAGGCGATTAAAAATAGATATAATATTTAATTTAAAAAATACCTTAATATAATTTAATCGATTTAAAGTTTCTAATATTAGGGGTAAAAAGTACCTATTCTTTATAGTAATAATATTTAATCCTCGGTAATTCATATAGAAACGTAGGCCTCCGTTAAATTTCTTTATAAATAGGATAAAGGACGCGGTATAGGACCGACTAACTCGAATAAAACCTTTATTAAGATTTTTATCTAGGTAACGGCGGAGTTCTAGGATCTTATTATAGTTTATATTATATAAGTTAAATAACGGAGGTTATAACCCTTCTTTAAACTTAATAATATAATTATATAATTAATATAGGGGTAAAGTATTAGCGTCTTTTTTTAAAAAGACGTCTAGAAATTTATAATACCGCGTAGGTAGGATCGTAGTTAGGTTAATATTCTTATTATCTTAATAGATTTAAAGCTCTTTTTAAATAACGGTGGAGACGAGGTAAAACTCCTTATTTATTTTAAATATAACTCGGTTCTAGGCTTAATTATAAATATTTAATTTAAGGTTTTAATTAAGGCGGGGTTTAAGTTCGTAATATTTAGATTTTT
>JAABUK010011838.1_pt1 | contig 11245 bp, 2 predicted proteins | sample 5559141 | NCBI WGS metagenome assembly JAABUK01 (sample SAMN10711869, study PRJNA513367) | rock metagenome | isolation source: Antarctica rocks | place: Antarctica: Victoria Land, Pudding Butte nord | collected 2016-01-03
AGGCTTCAGAACTAAAGAGCTGTATGAGAATTAACGGCCGCAGTGTGTATCTAATACTTCTGCAGCTTTTCTATAAGCTAGATTAGTTTCTGCAATTTAAGTATTTGTTTTTATAGATTATTAAATATATTTAACTTAAGCTGTTATAATATACTCAAGTTCACTCTCTTTATTATTTAGATAGATATAAAACAGTCACTCTTTAACTAATTCAAATTTCAAGCAGATCAACTTATCTTTATTAAATCTTCTTCGAATCATTCTCAGACTCTTTAATAACGAGATAGATTTCGTGAACGGACTTAATATATTGAGTTCAGTTATCTATCTTCGAAGAGAGAGAAATCAGAGATGTCTATTAAAAAAAAAAAAAGCAAGATAATCTGAGAATTAAACTAATAGATCTGAAATCTATTAGTTAATAATTAATATTCGCGAATAAAAGAATCTCAAGAGCACTTAGAATAATATGATTAAAAGTAGAATCTAGAATTCGATTTCTAAGTTAATTAATATCGACATAGCTTGATTTAATTAAGAAAGATCAGAGAAAGATTCTGCGCCACAAAATAATTTAGATATAAATTAATGACAATCTTCTCTATAAATAGAGAATGCCGAGATAGAAATGATTTAAGAGATGACAACTTTAAAACAGCTTACTAAGAATTAAGAAGTAATAAAGTTTATTATGAGAATATAGAATAACATGAGTAATATACTGCGCATATTTAAGAAATTCTATAATTCATATAATGAGATGATTAAGACTTATAATGAAGAGATTAACAAGATAATAGAAAATCATTAAATAATTTATGAGTTACAAAATTATTAACAAGAAGAAAGAAATATCTAAACAGCTGAACGGAAATAGCTAATTCAGAAGAATCAGATTTTAATAAAAATGCTGAAAGATAAGAAGATGCTGATGAAGAATTTACTAACGAGATTTATAATGTCTGCAGCTTCTCTATTATATGAGAATAATATAAAGAGTGTTTAAGAAATGTTAGAAGCAGTCTTTAATATACAGACAAGTAATCAGTATAATAAGAGTGAGAAGCTGCTAGATCTAAATACTTTTAAGATGAAAACTTCTTAATAATTCGCGGTATAATTATTAATATTAAAGCTAAAGTTACTTATAAATGAAGATTGATATCTTACGGAAATAGATTGTATGATCTATATAAGATCGAGAATTAAGAAAAAGATTAGTAATCTACTAAAGTTATATTTAAAGATACTTCAGATAATCATGATTAAGAGTCTATTATAAATATTATTAAATCGATTTGAAGATCTCTTTTAAAGAGATACTGCGCGAGATAACTATTATTATCTATATTAATTAAATAAGAATTTGCTTAGTTTTCTTAAAGAATTCTTTTAATATATTATAAAGATGAATATCTTAAAGAAGAATTAGATTAGAGATATTAGATTAAAGATATTTAATGATTTAAAGTTAATTATAATCTTAAAGAGATATACAACTATTAAGAAGATTATAAAGAATTTGCAATTTCTGAAATTAAATTTGTGAAAAGTAGGGCGATATATAAAAGATTTTTAATCTGTCTGAGCAGATTTAGAATTCTAAAAGAGAAGATTGATTGAAAGATTAGAAGATAAAACTTAACTTACAAAGATAGCATTTATCTATATATTAAAAGTTGATTAAGAAGAGTTCAGATATTATAAATGTTAATAATTAGAATATATAATTAGGAACTGCTTAAGCTCAACAGTTATTAAGAAAGAAGACTCCGATATTTTAAAGAAATCGGAAAAAGAGCAGTCTATCGCAAAGACGCTATAAATAGATCTGCGAGCGCAGAAATAGTTATGAAGAGGCTCAGATAGAAGCGTTAATTAAGAATATTATCTGCGGTCATCTCTACAATAATTGAAGACTGAATAAAGTCTCTATTTCTAATAAATACTCTATTAAGTAAAGAAAAGACGAGTTCTCTAAACATATCTATATTAATGAATATTAACTGTTAACTTATAATGATAATAGATTATTAACTAACTAAGAATCTATATAAAAGACTATAAATCGGGTTAGTAAATTTAATTAAAAAGATTTCATTAATGGATTTTGTAGAAAGAAAGTATCTTATTATAATATAGACGATTTATATACTTATTATGATTATAAGACATTAATAGATGTCGCAGATCTTCTATATAACTCAGGCGGTATATTCTATTATTCTAGAAAAGAAGTGAATAATATTACATGATTATATCTTCAATTCTATTACTGATACTATAAATTTCGAGTCGGAATATTATTAGCACGACAATAGAAATCCAATTATTTCGCCGTATATATGATACGGCGAAATATCGAAAAATGAGAATAAGTCAGATGTGAATAACTTTAATCATTCTTAAATAAAGAAGAACATATCTAATCATAATCAGATATATAAGAATAACTCTGAGTATATATACTTAGATTTAAATAGATTAAAATAGAAGATGAAACAATCTTCTATTAGAATTCTAAAGTATAAAAAAATAAAGATCGATCTAAGATTAATCTCGTTCTCAGCTAAGTCTTCTATAAAGAAAAGAATGAAGTCTTAAAGATCTCGAAAATAAAGAGATAATATGAGTTTAATAAATTTAATCTTTTCTAATTCGAAGAATATTAAGATAGTGAGTTTAATAGCTTTTAAAGAGCTGATTAAGAAATCTGAAGTAGAGATTATTATAATTATTCCCGAGAATATTAAGAAGTAGAGAAAGAATGATGAGAAGGTTGAGAAGAATTTATAAGAGATAATTCCGCCTGAGTTTCGTAAATATGCTCATATCTTTTCGAAAAAGATTTTGAATACTCTTTCTCCGCATTAAGATTAATATAATTATCGAATAAAACTATAAAAGAGTGTTAAACTGTTCAGAAGACAGTCTTATTAACATATAAATCCTGCGGAACTTAATATAATTAAGAGATATATCGAGAAGAATCTTAGAAAGAGATTCATTAAATTAAGTAATGCATTATTTATATTCTCGATTCTATTAATTCGAAAATCGAATGAAGAACTTTAATTTTGCGTGAACTATTGAGATCTAAACGCTCTTATGAAGAAGAATGAATATCTAATATTTAGAATTAACAAGATATTAAGACAGTTTACTAAAGCGAAGTTTCTAATAAAGATAAATATATGTTAAACATTTCATTATATTAGAATGATTATAATTAGAGATAGTGATTTAATGATATTCAATATAATATATAGAAATTATTACTATTTAATAATGTCTTTTAAATTGAGCTTGACATTCTTAATTAATCAGAGATATATAAACAATATGTTTCTGAGTGTATTAAAATAGTTCGTGATATTATATTAGAACGACATTCTAATATTCAGTAACACGCGAGAAGAATATAAACAATATATTAAGAAGGTGTTAAAGATTTTAAAGAAAGTAGAACTTCAAGTAAATATTAAGAAATATGACTTCTATACTATAAAAATTAAATTCTTAAATCTATTAATAAGTATAAATAAGATGCGATTGAATTCAGCTCAAATTAAGATAATTCAGAAGTGAGAGATATTTAGATCAGAGAATATATAAGTGATAAGACGATTTCTTAAATTCATAAACTATTATCATTAATTTTGCAAGAATTTTAATTAAATAACGAGATCATTAAATAATCATTTATTAAGAAAGAATATCTCGTTAATATAGAATGAATTCTGTATCGAGATATTTGAAAGATTGAAGAAGCTGATAATGTCTAATTCAGTTCTTCAGCATTTTAATTCGAGAAAGAAGACTTATATGAAATATAATATAAGTAATTATATCACAGAAGAAATTCTCTCATAGAAAGAATCAAATAAGAAATTACATCTCATTACTTATTACTTAAGTAATATGAGTCCGGCAGAAAGGAATTATGTCATATATAATAAGGAATTGTTGGCGATAATTCGATATTTTAAAGAATGAGAATTGAAGCTGCAGAATATTAAAGAAGACGCTATTAAGATGTTTACAAATCACAAAGCTCTGAAGTATTTCATATTAATAAAGAAGTTAATAAGATAATAGATGCGATAGATAAAGTTCTTAATATAATTCAACTTTAAGATAATCTATTAATTAGAAGCGATTAATAGAAAGACTGATGTCTTAATAAGATGAGAAAAGAATATTTCTAAAGTAAGAAATGATTTGAATTTATATTAAATATTATTAATATTAAAGATGCTGTTTAAAGAGATTTAGAGAGACTGTAAGATGATGTATATCACGCAAGAGATTCGCATGTTAAATGAAAATGTTAAGCAGGCGAATAGAAATAATCAGAATCTGAAAGAGATTTATAAGATTTTACGGAATAAGATTGAGAACGTCTGCAATAAATATCAGATAAGTCTATATAAGAAAAGAGAAGATCTACTCTATTTTCAAGATAGACTGATTATTCTGATAAAGTTAAAAGAGCTGAGAATATAAGCGATTTAATAGATTTATAAGAGTTGAAAGACTTATAATATGAAGCACGCTCTCTAAGAGTAATAGAGACAGCATTATAATAGATTACGGAGAAGATACACATAATCTAGAGGAGAGGAAATAGAAGAATTGTAAGTCTCCTCTTACTAGACGTGACAAAGACATTTGACAAGGTCTCACACGTATGACTAACTCATAATCTGAGAAAAAGGAAAATTTCAGAGTCACTTGTATGATGGGTAACAGATTTCCTCTCTAACTATTGTACGGAGATAAAGGTTAATGAGTTTGTGCTATTAGAAGCGCTAATTATAGTAGGAATCTCATAAGACTTACTGATATTCCCAATTCTATATCTCTTCTATAATACTGATTTATTAGAAAAGTGCGATAACATCAGACTTTATACGAGCGCAATAGAGTTTATAGATAATATTAATATCTTGATATATAGTAAAAGTATAGAGAGAAATTATTAAGTACTTACTGAAATTTATAAGAAATATATAAACTGAGCAAGAAAATATAACTTGAAATTCTGCTTGAATAAGTATGAACTAATCTACTTCAGTTATATAAAGAGGAATTTTAATATAAAGGCGGGATTAAAGCTTGAGAGATAAGAAATTAATCTAAAGAATGATGTATAAATTCTTAGCATCTAACTAGATATCACGCTTAAATAGTAATCTCATCTTCGAGCAGTTAAAGTAAAATTAGTTTATCTAATTAACACTCTCTATATAATTATAGAATTCACCTGAGATATTTTCCTGAAAATAGGAAAATAAGTATACTAAATAGTTATACGCCCAGTTATCACGTATAGAGTAAACATCTAATATATACTAAAAGAGATTAAAGAATATTATAAAGAAATAAATAGAAAACTATAAACTCTTTAAAATAAGTATCTCTGTATAATTATAGAAGTATATAAAGCAATCTTAATAAAGATCTTAAAAGTAAAGATATATATTTAATCTTTAGATCTTTATACAGAAAATCTAACAGTTAAGATTATAGTTAGAATTTAAGTATTTAAAGTTATTAAAGAAATTAATAATATATATGCTAGAATCGCAAGATAAACTATAGATAGGAGAGATCATATGATAATAACCCGCGCAATATTAAGAGATCATATGACTAAGTGACTTATTTAATTCAATTCAAAAAATCAGAATATAATAAGATTAGAAGATGAGACTCTCCTATCAGATTTATTATAGAAGGAACTAAAGAAGTGTATAAAGTCTTAAAAGCTAAGAAAAATATACGAAGAAATCCGCTTAATCTATAAATAAAAATAAAAAAAGAGATGAAAGAATAGCTAAAAGAGAAAGTATTTAAGAATAATCCTTCTAGAATTAAATGAAAATTTAATAATATTATATTAGAGACTTAAGAAATATAAGAGCATACTTCTTATACAACTTTATATAGACAAAATTAGCTTTAATCAGTTTCTATATAAAAGAAAGATGCCCGAAATTAAAAGCTCTTAATATGAATATATATAAGATGATATAATAGTAGAACACGTTCTACTAAAATGTTTCTAATAGATTACGAAAAGAATAGAACTCATCAACCCTCTTTATATAACAGATCTGAGGATAATCCTCTTAGAAAAGAAAGGATGTAGAGTAGCTATCAGAATAATACTCTGTATGAAGCTGCTCAATCAATTCAGATTAACGGAGAAAGTTCTATAGAGTGAGAGGGAAGAGAAGAGAAGAGAAAGAGAGAGAGAAAGAATAAATTGAGTGAGAAATAGGAAATTTAATTTAATAGATGTTTAAATATTCGTATAAGAAGATCTATATAGATTAGTTTTAGTCTGAATTAAGTAAATAGAATTTACTATTATTATAAGAGTCGAAAGACAAGTTATATAGAAGAATTAAAGATATTATAATTAATTCGAAAATTATATTAATTTCTTAAGCTAATAGAAGCAGTTAAATAATATCTAAGAAATTATCACGTCTATTAAAGATTAAAGATAAAGAGATAGCGCTTAGAAGAAGAATTATAATCTCTCTTAATTTCTGAGATGTCTTAAAAGAATATCTCTATAAATTTTATAACGAGATTATCGAAATTGAAAGGATTTAATGCGATTCTTAATATGATAAATTAATTAATAAAGAAGAGATATTATATCATCTGCATGATTATTAATAAGAATATAATCGCGGAAAATATAGTTAGAATGCTGTATAAGAATATATAAAGAATTCACGATTTATCTAGCACAATTATATTGAATAGAGATTCTTAATTTGCGAGCATGATATAATTATATTTATATAAGATTCTAAGTATTATAACGAAGCTATTCACAATATTTCATTCATAAATAGATGAATAGATAGAAGTCGCGAATATAGAGATGAAGCGCTATCTATATAATTATGTGAACTTTAATTAGAAGAATTGAGCGGAGTTATTATTAAGTTCGGAATTCGCGATTAATGTAATTATATTCGAATCGACTCAGTTATCTTTATTTATAATTAATAAAGAATATAAGTTATAAATAAGCTTTAATATAATAGAGAAGTTAAGAATGATTAGATAATAAATTAAGCTGTAGAAGATTTAAAGTTTAATAAAGTTAATAACTGAAATATAAAACTGAGCGAGAAATCATTTAGCTGAGACTTAGAAGAGATAGAAGAAGCAGATCGATAAGTATTATTAATTAATAATATTTGAGAAAGAAGAGAAGATATAATTATTAATAAAGAATATTCATATAATCAGATCTTGTAAGAAGCTGAACGCGAAATAAATAGATTTATATAAAATATTGAAGAAGCTGAGAGATGTGTATAAACTTAAATTATCTGTGTCTATAAAGATTTATTCGATCTTCTATATTATATTATTATTTAGAGATTCAGAGAATCTCTTATTTAAATAAGAATATTTCAGATCTTCTTCTATTATTACGAAGATAGAGATAGACGTGAAATGAAAAGTAGAAGATGTTATTAATATTAAGAGAGTGAGAAGATATTTTAAGACGAGAGTGTAGTAAGTAAGTCATTTAGAGAATTTAATCTATTACTTAATTAAGAATCTTGAAAATTCAAAGAAGATTCTTAATAACTACTACTTAAGAAATATTAATAAGTTAAGATCTAAGTAATTAGAAGACAGCTTTAAAAAGTAAGTTAAAGATAATAAGAAGAATAATATTTTTAAGTTATTATTTAAGAAAGAGATGTTAACGAGCTCAATTAATAATAGAAAGATTAGCGATTGAGAATAGAAGAGTAATATTATTAACTGTTAATTAAGAATAATCAACTTAATAAGTCGGGGAGTAATATCACGAGTTATTATAGCTATAAAGAATAGTTATACGCGAGAGATGATTATAGACTTAATTATGAAAATCCAACTATTTTATTATATGTGCGATATGATGAAATGTCTAAGACTTAACACGCGAGCTTAACACATTAAAGTTACGCCTTCTAATTAAGCTTTAGAGCTAAAGAGCTGTATAGAAATTAACAGTCGCAGTATATATCTGATACTTCTATAGCTTTTCTGTAAGCTAAATTAGTTTCTACAACTTAAGTATTTATTTTTATAAACTATTAAATATATTTAGCTTAAGCTATTATAAATATATTTATAATCGCATTTGCATTCTATTATAGTTAACAGACTATCTTCTTTATAACAGAGATCTGTAGAGCTCCTCATTCTAAAACTCTATTTATTTTTTTCTTCTATAAAAGTCATGAAGAATAGTTTGTAGCTCTCTTTTAAACAGTTTCAATAACTATTATTTCACGCTCTTTTAAAGTCTGAGCAGATTTCCAGTAAATATATAAATTATTTAAATAGAAATGAAAAAAGAGCTCATCTTTAATAAATTTAGAAAGAGAATTTGCAAGTCGAATTATTACTGATTGAGTGAGATTTAAAGAAGTAGAAATTAAAGAATTAAGAATAGAAATAGAAATCTTTTCTCTCTCTCTTAATATTCCTTCTATTATGCTCGATTTAATATATTCTTAATTATAAATATAATCGGAATCATCTAAAGCAAATAACTTAAATCTTGTGAAAATAGACTTATAAAAAATAATAATTTTCTGAGAAGTTCTTTCTTCAAATTTAAGTATAACTTCATTTACAGTAAGATTTATACTAGAAAGTCAATAATATATAGATTTTTCGCGTAAAATAAAGAAAATAAACTCTAATTTATCTTATTAATTAAACTCTTTTTTAATCGGATTTAAACCGCGATCTTTAAAGTGAAAATTCTTAATAATCTACTTAAATCGATTTTTTGAAAGAGAAGTTCTAGATAAAACTTCATTTGAATATTAAGAATAAGCTTAGGAAAGTTATTTATAAAGAGATAATAATAATAAATAATCAAAAAAATAATATAGCTCTTTAATAAAAAGAGAAACCCACGAATTTTAAGCTGAATTACTGTGAAATATAAAAGAATTCATTTCTTTAACAATAATAGCCATTGTTTTTCAGTTAAAGAATAACTGAAAGAGGGCAAGAGAGTGCTAATATTTGTTGAGATCGATATTTCGAAGCTGCTCTAAATGAGACTTTAACGAAAGCGGCTTAAAATTAAATAAAGAATAATGAATTTCTGAAATCGGACGATTTTTAAATTGTTCTGCAGTTTCTGTAGAAGGAATTAAGAAGTTATTAAGCTTCTTATTAACTATTAAATCATCTATAATAGAAGATGCTATTTGAATATTAGTTATATATATAAAATATAAAGAAAAAATTAAAAGAAATAGAAGAAAATAAGAAAATAATATACTTATATAATTATTTGACTGATTTTCAGTTCATTTTTTGAGTATTTTTGATACTCTCTACTTAATATTAATAGTTAGTGATTGAAGAATATTTGATATATTTTGAGAGTGAATTTCTGAAGCTAGAAAATTCGATTTTAAGTAAAATTCGGATTGAAAAGAAATTTCGATAAAGATATAAGACTATATCTTCTGCAAATGAGGCTCAAATTCATTTTAAGAAAGACTAAAAAAAGCGTCTGACTTAGAGTTATTAGCACTAGAGTTTTGGTCTTTCTAGACTGAGAACTGAACGAAGTGGGAGGCTTTTCGTGAGCGTTTGACCCGTTGAATTAAAGAATTTTCGTTGATTTCGTATTTCATAGAGACGGATTCAGCTCAGGAGCGCTTGTTTAAGTGCCTTCGGGCCGTTCAAGATGATTGAATAATGATTGAAATCTTTGCTTAAATTAATATGTTAGAAAACATTAATTTTAAGTGATTTTAAGTGATTTTTATTAATTTTAACTTAAAATAGTTAGAAATATATAGATTTCGCGTAATTTGAATAATGTGTTAGCTGAATTAGATTATTCTGAAGATCTGAGAGTAGTTATATAGAATTATAAGTAATTTTGAAGATTGTGTTAAGCTGAAAGATATTAATTAAAGAGAAAGTTATTTTAAAGATTTTGATGTTTCTAATGTTAAGACTATAACTAATTTCATTACTTTTCTTTGAAACATTATTTAAAATAGAAAACACTATTTATGTAATAATATTAAAGATTATATATATAATAAACTTTATAAATTTTATTAATATCTTATTTATAAAGCTTAAAATCTATATTTAACTTGATTTTTATAGAATTCTAATATATTATCAATTATATACAACTAAACATTATATCTAGAAATCTATAAATAGCTTTATTAAATAGCCAATTAAATTCTTTATTAAATAGCTTACTTAGACTTTTAATAATCTATAATTAAAGAGAGTATATATTATATTTAAAATATATTAATATTTTAATTTTTATTAAAAAAAAAAATATGACTTCTAATTAAGAATCAGAGTGCACCCACTTTAAAATAGAGCTAATCAAAATCTGACTAAGCTATTCTGTAGCCCGAGAAATCAGCTTTCCAATGATATTATTTATAGAATCTCAGCTATAATCATTAGCTCTATATAATCAATGAAGCTTTAAGAACTCTTTAGAAATTTGATTAAATATTAGTTTCCAGCTTAATTAATAGTCAATTAATAGATATAAATAGATCATTATGTAGAGATTTATTAGCGCTTTCTAATAATATTATTTCTAGTATGCTAGCTAGAAAGCTTATTCTGATATAGCTGATTTAAGCTCTTTTTATTCTTTTGATTTTGGTGTTCTTAATATTAAGACTGCACTCAATTTCAATATTATAACGCGGGAATATTATTTTAAATAAGAAGATATTATTAATTTAATAATATAAGAGATAGAAGATAATTCTATTTAAGTTTTATAAATATATTTATATCTTTTTAAAGAAGATATTAAACACTCTTTCTTTATATTAAGAGATATATAATTATTAAATAGAATTATAAAATAATATAGTGCTGTTAAGAAGATAGTTCTATTAATATATAAATTCTATAAAACTTAATATTATTAAGAGATATATTAGAAAGAATCTTAAGAAGAGATTTATATATTATTTATATTTCTAATTTTATTAGTTTGAAAACTAAATAAAGAACTTTAATTTTATATAAATTATTAAGATCTGAACACTCTTATAAAGAAGAATGAATATTTAATATCTAGAATTAATAAGATTTTAGAATAGTTAATAAAAGTGAAGTTTCTAATAAAGATAAATGTTTATTAAGCATTTTATTATATTAGAATGACTATAATTAAAAATAATAACTTAAT
>JAABUK010011839.1_pt1 | contig 11245 bp, 1 predicted proteins | sample 5559141 | NCBI WGS metagenome assembly JAABUK01 (sample SAMN10711869, study PRJNA513367) | rock metagenome | isolation source: Antarctica rocks | place: Antarctica: Victoria Land, Pudding Butte nord | collected 2016-01-03
TCAATTTAAAATAAGTTATTAATTATATTCTTTAACTTTAAAAGTTAATTAGATCTTAAATAGAATTTAACTAATTTTTAGTGCTGAGAAATATAAATTTAAAAATAGATCTTAAAATGAAATAGAATCTAATAATCTTTTTATAATAGAATCTAATTTTGAAATAATATGTGAATAAGCTGAAATTTTAATAGTAATCTATAATTATTATTAGGTATTCATATTCTAATTTATATAATCTTTAATAATATAGAAAGAATAATAGAAATTTAATAAGATAAGTAGTTTATTAGAAGATATAGTCTCTCATATAAATTATATGCAGCTTAATTTAAAAAAATTAAAAATAGAGAAAATTTCTATTTAGATTTTCTCTCTTAATTTAAGCGCTAAAGTAATAGTTAGTTAGTTATAATATATAAAAAAGAATAGACTATAAAATAATCCATTTAAAATATAATTATATTTATAATAAAGAGAGATATAAGTAGTTTAAAATTATTAATTAAATTTTTTAATAAGATATAACTTAATATAATTATCTATAATTGAAATTATATAATTTTATAATTAATAGTGTTATGCGCACTCAGTCCGAAGAGCATATAATCTTAATTGAGTCAGACCCTCAATCTCGGTTGACTCAGACACGTGATCTTAACTGAGTTAGATTCTTAATCTTGATTGCTAATCTTATTTGTCTTTGCTATTCTGCATAATAGAAAGAGAGGCAGATATCTCTGTAAGCTTTATTATATAACTATTTATTAGTTGATGAGTTTAGGAATAATGGAAGGATATAATATCCTTCTACTATTCCATTCTAAATAGCTTCTTTACACTCAGTTTCATCTCATTATTAACACATCAAAAAAAATTAAAAAATTTTGACGAAGATTCTGACATTCACAGAGACGCCTTATTAGAGAATCTACTAGAAGAGTGAACTCTAAATAACGGATTTTTTTTGGTGAACAGTAAGATCTATATCTCCCGAAGTCTATATACTCAGATCCTTAAGCAGTATTATAATAATCCTCTCACCGATTATTTCGGACAGAAATGCACAGTTAAACTAATCTAATAGCAGTACTTCTGATCGGAACTTTTCACGTTAGTTAAATAATATGTTTAGAGTTATTATTTATATTAATAAAATAAGTTCAGCTTCTATAAGATTTATGATCTTCTTAAATCTTATCCTCAGCTTAAAGAGTCTTAAACCCGAATGAGATTAAACTTTATTACTAAACTACTTATAATTAAGACTAAGAATAATACTATTCTAATTATAATTAATATTTATATTAAGCGGGCTTACTTTAAAATAGTTTGTAAGAAGGATTTAATAGCTAAGAATACCGCTATTATTATCTAAAAATAGTTAATTTATTATTATAATATCTCTAAGATCTAAATTATAGATTAAGATGTATAGTTTATAAATAAGTTTATCAAGCATCTTTATAAGTAGCTTAATATTAAGCACTTTTCTATAACCGCCTATTATTCTTCCGCTAATAACTAAACTAAATAAGTTAATATACTACTTAAGATCTATCTGCGGGTCTATATTAATTACACTTAAGATAACTAAGATAATTAGTTAGATATTACTAAGATAGTCTATAATAATAGTGCTTATACTATTACGAGTATAATTTCTTTCTTTATTAAAAATAACTATTACCCTAATTTCATTATTTCTTTAAAAGATTTTAGAATAGAGCTGATTAACACTATTACTACTACTTATATTAATAAGATTTAGAATATTTATTAGATTATAATAAATCAGTTATATTAAGCTCGAGCTCGAATAGAGCGCTATTATAACTAATATTAATAGTCTAAGATACTTAAAATTAGAGATATAGTCTAGTTAAAAACTAATAATATTCACATCCGATAAACTAATAAGAAGCTGAACTACTAAAAGATTAGCCTCTATAGAATTATTAAATACTTCAGCTCTCTCATCTATTAACTAAAACTATCTAAAAGCTTAAAGATTTATAATGTTTTTTATATAGAACTATTAAAGATAACTACTAAATCTACTATTAAAGAGTAGTCTTAATACGCTCAGACTCAGATTAATTTAGTTCTAGATAAAGAATAAGCTATTAAAACTATTATTAATAGTCACTATAATTCTAAGTATAACTTTAAGTATTAGATCTATTAAGAGGGAGATTATAAGAATAGCTAAAAGCTGTTTTATAATCTTTAATATTCTAAAAAGCTACATATCTTTTATATTAATAATCCGAATAAGCTGAGATCTGAAGTAAGATTTCTATGTTATATCTTTACTATTAAGAAAGATGTTACGGAATCTTCCGGAACAAGAAGATTAGCCGGATCACGTGACTTAAGACTTAACGCCAAGCCAGTGCTCACTCAGGCTCACAAGTGAGCAGTTATAAGCAATAAGTCAGTGCTCACTCAGGCTCACGAGTGAGCAGTCGTAAGTAATCAGTTAGTGCTCACTCAGACTCACGAGTGAGTAGTTGTGAGCAACGATTTCTCTTAAATATATAAATAATGCTACATCTTATAATTTTATAGTTCTGTTCTTCTTCCGTAATTAATTTATGTTATTAATTGCACTCTACTCTTAATTCTTTTATATAAGAATAGTGATTTCTATTCATAATTCTCTAATATCTGAATCTTGCTATAACTAATCTTAACAGTTCTTAATACTTTAATTATTTATTATCGAATATCAGTCACTCTATCACAATAGAAACTACTAAGATAAACATATTACACTTTAAATAAGAATAATCTTAAGAAGAGATCGCTAATATAAATCATATTTTCTTAAAAATCAATATCTCTAATATATTTTATAAAGATAAAAAGAAATTTCAAGTCTTTTTAGTTTAAGTTAATATATATATTCAATTTAATATTCAGAGATTAAGAATGATCGAAGTTAAGATGATATTCGCAGTCACTTATTTTAAAGATGAAGTCTTTAATTAATTTAAATTCTATTTAATAGATTACTTAGAAAAGCTGATCGAAGATAAGAAAGAGAAAATAAAAAGGATCTTTGTCAGTTATTCTTACTTCAAGAAGTGTATTAGACAGATATATAAAGAAATGAATAAAGAATAAACTGCTAAATAAGAAGTTCAGAAACTCTAATAAACAGACTCAGTAATAGAGTATATATTTAAGTTTCAGTAGATTACATTATAAATTAAGTAAGATAATGCAGCGCTTATAATAAAATATTATCTAAAACTGAAGAATTTAATTAAGAATAAGCTAACTTAAATTAAAAGATTAGATAAACTAAAGAGTCTAGTTAATATATCTATTAAAATAAACAATTATTTATACAAAAAATAGATAGAAAAAGAATAAGAACGCACTTAAGTATTTACTTTAAGTAAGTATTGAAAGAGAGAATATCAATCTAAATAAGTTTGATATTCTTAAGAAATGAATTTGAATATCATAAATCAGAGAAAGTTCAGAAAGAAATTTAATCAAGATAAACTCTCTTTAACTTAATAAGAGAAGCGGATGAAAAAGAACTTATATCTCTATTATAAGAAATCTAAATATCAAGCTAATAATTATCTTAATAAATAACAGTTATACGCGATCTCGGAAGAGTCGGCGGAATAGAGAATAAACAAACTAAATAATATATAAGATATTAGCTGCGCTAATATCGAAATATCGATGTTAAAAACAGTTATTAAACCGCTTAAATAGATTCGCAATTAAAAATCTACAGAATTATCTCACGTCTGCTTATTTTAAACTTTCTATTATAACGATTAATGCGTTATTTATAGATTAAATAAGAATGACTCAGAATAATATCTCAAGAAATTTAGATAGAAGAAGTCGAGATAATCATTAAGCGTCATCTTCAAAGTATTTTAGAAGTAAGTATTAAGCAATCTCAAATATAATAAGAATTATATGAAAATAATTATTAAGTTCTGAGAGTTAACGTTATATATAAATATAAATTGCGAGTTGAAATCTCAATATTAATATAAAATATATACACCTGAAAAGATATCTTAAAGAATCAAGTTAAAATTATAATTAAGAATATATTATATAGAAGACTATTTAAATCGAAATTAAAAACAGATTCATTATTATTAAGATAATAATGTTTGAGGAGCAGTCAACTTATATAAGATTAACACTCCCGCTTATCTCGAAGAAATATAAAGCGCAAGTATAATGTAAATCAGAGAACTTAAAGAATTAGAGATAATAAGAATGATTTTTAATAAAGAGTATCGCATCTCTTATAAGTTATACGCACATTTCCTGTGCGACAATCTTAATTATTACTTTATAAAGAAAGAATATACTTATTTTCGGAACTATTAACTTAAGAAGTTAAAAAACAAGAAGACTCTTTATATTTAAGACTTAATAAAGAATCTAATCTCAAGTCTTAAAAACTAGTAGTAATTAATATTAGTTATATATAATATATAATCTTACAAGAAAATATTAAATAATAAAAAGTTAAGATTATAATAGATTCTGAAGTTATCGAAAATTACACTTTCTTAATATACGTAACTCGCTCACATCTATTAATTTAAGAGAAGAATAAATTCTATCGCTTAATATTAGTAGATGAAAATTCTATAAAGCAAAATCAAGAGTGAATTAAGATAAAGACTTATTCACTCAATTTAATCATATAATAATATATCGAAAAAGTGATGTTAAATATTATAGAAATCAAATACAATATCATTTTAAGAATTTCATAATTAAAAACTCATAACTCAAAAGTAAGTTGAAAACAACAGACTATCAACTTTCTTAATTACGCCTGCGAAACAATCATAGTAATAGTATTATTCATTAAGATAATATGAATAAAATTTAATAATAAATACTTAGCCGAAATAATAGAAAAACCTTCTGAGTATTTATTTAAATATAACAAATTTAAATATTTATTTATTAAGAATAAAAGCGCATCTATGTTATCTAAATATTAATCTTGAAATCACGAAATTTCATTAGAACTTAATAAGAAACTTATGTATAAATCTATTTATTTTCTTTTTAAGAAAGAACTTAAGATTTTATAAGAATATCTTGACGAGAATTAAAAAAAAAGAATTTATTCAACTCTCAACTTCATCTGCAGAATACTCAGTTCTATTTATTCCGAAATTAAATGAAGAAATGCGTTTATATATTAACTATCGATAACTAAATAATATAATTATAAAAAATTGTTACACATTATCTCTTATCTTTGAGTTATACAATCATATTCGTGAAGCTAAGTAATTTATAATACTTAATCTATAAAGAGTGTATAATCTAATGAGAATGAAAAAAGAAGAGAAATAAAAAACAGTATTTCGAACTTATTATAATTATTACGAGTATCTAATCATGCTATTTAGATTAATAAACGCTTCGATCTTCTTTCAATCTTTAATAAATGATATTCTTAGAAAATATTTAAATCAGTTCTGTGTTATTTATCTTGACAACATTCTTATATACTTTAAAATCAAAGAATAATATATTAAATATATTTGAAAGATACTTCGCGCTCTTTAAGCGAAAAATCTACTAATAAAGATTAAGAAATATAAGTTTTATAAGTAAAATATCAAGTTTCTTAGATTTATTCTAACAGTTATAAGAATTCAGATGAATAAATTCAAAATCACAGTTATACTTAAATGACCGCAATTTATATTAGTGAAGAAATTACAATCATTTCTTGAATTTGTTAACTTCTATCAAAGATTCATTATAAATTACTTAAAAATAATCGCCCCATTAACATAAATAACTAAAAAGAAAGTATTCTTTATCTGAGAAATAGAAGCAGAGTCTTTATTTCAGAAGCTGAAACAGAAATTCACAACAGCTCTCATTCTCACAACATTTAATTCTGAGAAACAGATTATACTTGAGATGAATATATCAGACTATATTATTAATATATATATAAATCAATCTAATAACAAAGAACAATTAAGACTCGTCACCTTCTATTCTAAAAAAATGATTTTTGCGAAACTTAATTACGAGATTCATGATAAGAAACTTCTAATCATAATTACCGCGTTTAATAAATAATGAGTATACTTAAAAGAATTTAAGTATTCTATAAAAGTCTACACAAATTATAAAAATCTATTATACTTCATCACTATTAAGATGTTGAATAGACGCTAAATATGATAGTCTGAGCTATTATCAGCATATAACTTTAAAATATTTTATTGAAAAGAAAATGATAATATTAAAGTTAATATTTTAAGCCGCTGAGCAGATTATATTTAAGATATTAAACCCGCTCTATAATCAGTTCTATATAAGAACTCAGACAGATTCATAATATATAATCACGCTATAATCATTTCGATATTTCGGATCTTTAATTAAGATTAAAAACGTCGAATTATCAGATCATACTTAAACAATCATTTATTTCGTGAAATTCAAAAGAATCCCAAAAAATATTCAGTCTTTTAATGATAGAATAGCAAACTAATTCTATATAAGAGACTGATATATATCATGAATTAAGTTAAAGAGATAATTCTTCGATAATATTATGAGGAGATTCTTTATAAGCATTAAGAAATAGAAAAAACTTTAGAACGTATTTTCAAATTCTACTATTTTTCTAAGATAAATAAAGCAGTTCAGCAGTGAATTATTAATTATAATATTTATTAAAAAATAAAGCACTTCTAACATAAATTATATAAGAAGATGTAGTTATTAAAGATATTAGAAAGAGTCTGAAAATTTATAATATTAAACTTCATTATTAAGTTACTCTTATTTAAAGATTCAATAACAAATATCAGCTATAATAACATTTTGATTATTATTAATAAACTAACGAAATATATATACTTCATCAATTATTTAAAAGCATTTAATACGAAGAATCTAGTCTACACATTTTTACAAACAATATTCGCAAATCATGATATATCAGCAGAAATTCTCTTTAATTGAGATAAACTATTCACTTTTAAATTTTGAAAATTATTAATAAATCAGCTTAAGATTAAATATAAGCTATTAATTATTTATCATTCGCAGATAGATAAACAAACTAAAAGAATTAATCAGACATTAGAACAATATCTATAATATTACGTGAACTATTGTCAGAATAATTGAATAGTACTTCTATTATTAGCGCAGTTCGCGTATAATAATGCATTGACAGTGATCAAAATATCATTATTTTACGCGAATTATGAATATGAACTCGTTCCGTATAGATAATTAAGAGAAGTGAAACAACTTACACAAAAATCAGTTATTAACGTATAACTGTTAATCAATCTATATTAAGAATTACTAAAAGATCTTGAGTTTATCAGTTAAAGATTTGAAATCTATTATAACTTTAAGAGAATTAGCGGATTAAATCTCAAAGAGAGAAACTTAATATATTTATTTCGCCGAAATATTAAAATTAAAAGATTTAATGCAAAATTGAATCACACGAAACTCGATCTCTACTTAATTTAAAGAGTCTTAAATAAATCAATCTATAAACTCAAACTCTTAAACATTATAAGGATTTATTCTATATTCGACATTTTCTTTCTAGAATCTATATTAAAGAATGTTAAATAGACTTCAGTTTATTTAGATAATCAGAATCAGAAGTATAAGATAAAATAAGTGTTAAATAATTAAGAGATTAAAGATAAAACTCATTATCTGATAAAATAATCAGAATATAACATATTAAAAAATATATAAGAACTGAAAACAAATCTTAATCCTGCGATCTTTAAGAATTATCACCGCCGAAATTCTCAATATAAGAAAAATCAAAGAGAATAGTCAGCTATATCTTATTAGAAATGACATCTAATTCCGCATTAACTAATCATTCTCTCTCTTCTGAATATCTCTCTTTCTAATTAAGCTTATTTAGAGATTTAGTCTCTTAAGATATTATAATCTCCCGCGTCTTTTTTAAAGACTTAATTCATCTTTAAAGATTTATAGTCTTTATAGTCTTCTTTGAAGATCTTTTATAAGAAGCGCGAAGAGTTAGTTATAATTTCTTCTTCTCTTAATTCAACTTATTAAAGTTATTATTAGAAAAGTTTTCATTATAATAATGATTGTGATAGATATATTTAGAGTATTTAGAGAATTGCGCAGAAAAGATATACAGAGTATCTGCGAGAGTATAACTAGAGCAGAGCATCTTAATAAAAGAACTTAGCTTTAGCACTCTCTTTATCAAAGTCTGATAATAATAGAAAGAAGACTTACCCACTTAATAAATGAGTATAATAAGAAGAAAGAATAATAAAGAACTTCTCTTATAGAAGCTCTTAACTCTAACTCTTAGTCTTTAAGATAAAGATTAATTAAGAAAGAGATAATGTTACAAAATCTTCTAAAATAAGAAGATTAGTCGGGTTATATAACTTAAGACTTGACGTTAAGTTAATACTTATTCAGACTCACGAGTGAGCAGTCGTGAGTAATAAGTCAGTGCTTACTCAGGCTCACGAGTGAGCAGTTATGAGTAATCAGCTAATACTCACTTAAACTCACAAGTGAGCAGTTATAAGTAATAATTCCTCTTAAGTATATAAATAACGCTACATCTTATAATTCTATAGTTCTATTCTTCTTCTGTAATTAACTTATATTATCAATTGCACTTTACTCTTAACTCTTCTATGTAAGAACAGTAATTTCTATTCACAATTCTCTGATATCTGAATCTTGTTATAGCTAATCTTAACAGTTCTTAATAAAAGACTGAGAGTTAATCTTTATAAAGTTAAACATGAATAGCTTAAAGAGTAATATTAAATTAAATAGAAAATTAACTTTAAATATAAGTCCTCTCTAGTATAAGCTTCTTATATACTTTATAACTTAGATTTAATAATAATTTTATAAGAGAATATTAAGCGTTAAATTTGTGTTATTAATGATTATATAAATAATTATTTTTTGTTTTAAAGATCTTTTAAATTAAAAGATTATAAGAGAAGATATATTATTATACACACTTAATCTAAAGAGTATATAATCTTAATCGAGTCAGACTCTTAATCTCAATTAACTCAGATATGTAATCTTAACCGAGTTAGATTCTTAATCTTAATTACTAATCTTATTTATCTTTACTATTCTATATAATAAAAAGAGAGATAAATATTCCTGTAAGCTTTATTATATAACTATTTATTAGTTAATAAGTTTAGAAATAATGAAAGGATATAAGATTCTTCTACTATTCTATTTTAAATAGCTTCTCTACACTCAGTTCCATCTCATTACTAATACTCTACTGCTCTGTCTTTCCTATATCTTTTTTATCTCTCCGACTCTCAACCCTAATAAATAGATTTTATATCTTAGTTTTCTTACTTAATAAAAGTTCTATTAAGATATTAAGAAGACTATAATTTAATAAAAAAATAGATTATAAAATAACTTATTTAGCATTTAAATATAGCTATTATTAAGAGAGATATAAATAGTCAAATATTATTAGTTAATTTTTTAATAAAGTGCGGTCTAATATAATTATCTACAGTTAAAATTAGAGAATTAAAAAATTAAAAGATTTTATAATTTTATTTTATCACTTAATTAAAGTTTAATTAAGATTCTAAGAAGATTATAATTTAATAAAAAGAATAGATTATAAGATAGTCTATTTAGAATTTAATTATAGTTATTACTAAGAGAGATGCAGGCAGTCAAAGATTATTAATTAAAATTCGTACTAAGATATAACTTAATATAATTATCTACAGTTTAAATTATATAATTAGAAAATAAATAGATTTTATAATTTAATTTTCTCACTTAATTAAAGCTCTATTAGAATACTAAGAAGATTATAATTTAATAAAAAGAATAAACTATAAAATAATATTACAGCTCTAAATTAATAGCTAGCAGACTTGACTCTTACTATTAAGACTTAATAGTGAGCTAAGACACTAAATCCTACTTATATAGACTATCTTTTAAAACTATAAAGAATCTAATTCGAAAGATTATAATTACTTAAAAAGACTAAGAATAAACGCTAAGAGAAGTGCTTAAGAGTACTTAAGAGAAGTACTTAAAAGAATACTTAAGAATACTTAAGAGGAGCACTTAAGAGTATTATACACAGCTTATTAGTAATAAGTATATAAATATTCATTTATTCTATAGTTTTATAGTCTTATTCTTCTTTTATAGTTAACTTATATTATTAATTATATCTAGTCTTTAACTCTTCTATATAAATAAGTAATTTCTATTTATAAATCTTTAATACTTAGATCTTACTATAGCTAGCCTTAGTAGTATCTAATACTTTAACTATCTATTATTAGATATCAGTTACTTAATTATAATAGATCTCACTAATATAAATATATTATATTCTAAATATAAATAACTTTAGAAAGATATTACTAATATAGATTATATCTCTCTCAAAATTAATATCTCAGATATATTTTATAGAGATAAAAAGAAATTTCAGATCTTTCTAACTTAGATAAATATATATATTTAATTTAATATTTAGAAACTAGAAATAATTAAAGCTAAGATAACTTTTATAATTACTTATCTTAAAGATAAAGTCTTTAATTAGTTTAAATCCTATCTAATAGACTACTTAGAGAAATCTATTAAAGATAAAAAGATAGAAATAAAAAGAATCTTCATTAGCTTTTCTTACTTTAAGAAGTGTATTAGACGGATATATAAGAGAGTAAATAAAGAAAGAATTACTAAATAAGAAGTTTAAAAACTCTAATAAATAGACTCTATAATAAAGTATATATTAAAGTTCTTTAGAGACCAAACTAAGATACATTAAAAGATTGGAATTCTAAATATTATCTCTTGTGTCATTGAAATGATGATCCCTCCTCATTAGGAATAGTGTTTCCGTGTTTAGCGTGAAAATTTGCTGCAGTCTTGGCATTAAGAACATCAAAATTAAAAATATAAAAAGCGCTTAAATCAGCTATAGCAGGCTAACGACTCAAGACAATATATTATAAATAGATTCATTAAAAAGCGCTAGAAAATCTCTATATAATAGTTTCTTTATTTCTATTTATAGTCTCTTAATTAAGCTGAAAATTAATATTTAGCTTATTTTTATAAAATTCTTTAAAATCTAATTACTTATAAAGGGCTAATAATTATAACTGAGATTCTATAAATAGTATTATTAAAAGGCTAGTTTTTA
>JAABUK010011840.1_pt1 | contig 11244 bp, 21 predicted proteins | sample 5559141 | NCBI WGS metagenome assembly JAABUK01 (sample SAMN10711869, study PRJNA513367) | rock metagenome | isolation source: Antarctica rocks | place: Antarctica: Victoria Land, Pudding Butte nord | collected 2016-01-03
TTGATTGGCACACATTCAATTCAGACGTGCAGGACAACACCATGACAAGTGACAAAAGTGTGCAGCCTGACAACGACGGGGGGGGGAGACCTGGTGAAGTTTGGCTAGCCTGGTGAAGTTTGGCTAACCTGGTGAAGTAGGTCTCACCTAGTGAGAAGGGGTGATCTGGTGGATTAGGGCTACTCTGGCTAATCTGGTGTAGGGCTGACCAGGGGGAAAAGAGCTAACCTGGTGAAGTAGGGCTTGATGTTCCAGAAGAGGTAGAAGGCCAGCTTGCGCGCCTCCTTCTCCCCTGTCACATGCTCACTGTGCTTGGCCTGCCCCAGCTGGTCTGTGAAGGTCACCGTCAAGTTGTTCTTGCGGATGTGCTTCTCCACCTGTGTATTGCAAGACTGGCATCATGTCACAAGAACTACAAGGCTGCCATGCGTACTGTGTATGAGCAGAAGAAGAGCAAGATCTGCATGAAAATTGCAAGTCTGTCATACAGACTGTGTCAATCTCAGCAATGTTGTCAAGCAAGAGCCTTGACATGTGCCAAACACCGCAGCAGATGTGCAGAGGCATGCATCAGCTGTGCAACAGACAGGCAACAGCAACTTATAGCTTGGACAAATGTGTGTAACAGTGAGAGCTGACCTTATGCAACTTGGCAATGACTTCTTCATCGTTCCTGGCAGTGGCTGTCAGCTCTGCCAGGTGGATCTCCTCTTCCCGCCTCTCTTGCTTCTCTGCCTGTACCACAAAAAAGCTTCGCTTTTCTTGTTTTAAACTTTGTTTTTGCAAGTCCTCTAGATTACATAATGACGTGGCAGACTGCACAAGTAAACTGCCAGATGGGGATTTTGGGCGGATTTAGGCATGCCAGCATAACACATGATGTGAACAGAGTGCCATGTCAATTGGAGGGATTGGACATTCTCATTCTATGTTGAGCTGTTTTGCAAGCCAAAGAACAGGATAGCAAGTGAGTTGCATCATGACCTTTTGGCAGCATGAGCATAGTAATACTGCATTCTGCAGAGGCAATATACTGTTGCTTTGCCCTGGACCTTTCCAGCATTAGGCTTTGCCAATGGAAGGCAAAGCAGTGCGCAGCTTACAGGTATTGAGCCAGACCAAACACAAAGACAGAGCAAAACATCAAGACAAGCATGTACAGCATTTGCTGCATCCATCTACCAACATTGCATGTGTGTGTGTGTGTGTGTGTGTGTGTGTGTGTGTGTGTGTGTGTGTGTGTCATGATACCTGCTTGACGACTTTGCTGTGTTCATGTCGTACATTGCTATGGGCAGACAAAGGCAGCTATACAGCACATTCCAGCAGAACTGCACACAGCACTGTTGGCACCTGAATGGCTTTGACATTGCCTTGCATGCGACGAGCCATTCTGAGCTTGGCCCAGCCGGAGAGGCGCTTTGGCTGGTCCTCTTGGTCTTTGCCCCGGGCCTCATACCCAGAGGGCTGATCCCTGCGGCTCTCGTTCCTTCTCAGGCTGCGCCGTGAGTTGGAAGCCCGGCTGGGCTGGCGTGATGCCCCAGACTCTGGAGTAGCCAGATGAGACTCCTGCACCAGACACACGCTTTTAGCAACCAAGGTGTGCAGCATGCAACTGCCAACTGGCACAGCATCATGGCAGGGTTGAGACTTTGTTTCCACCCAGGAAAGCACATCCTGATGAGCCCAATTGAGCTCAAAGGCATGCAATGAACTCAGGTCAAAGGCATCATGGGGCATCATCGGGCTCAATGGCGCAGCGTGAACACTTTGTATCTCAGCTACATACAGGTCAGATTGAACATACATGCAGGCAAGGTTGCGAGCAGCATATAACATATGACAGTGCAAGTGACCAACTGTTGCCTTGAGGCTGGCATGGGAGCAGGCAGCACCAGCAGTGAGTGCTCACATGTGAAGCAGAAGTGCGGCGGCTGACAGGCCCCTGATCAGTTGTGTTTCTGAAGCTGTCACCCGGCCGCCTGTGATGTACCGTCTCATTGCTGGCATTCACCTCAACACTGCGCCTGCAGCATGCCACAAGTCAAAGTTCTCAGCACACGCAGAAGCCAGGAGGCGTATATCGGTAGTATCGTCACACCTACAGTATGCACAGCTGAGCTGCTGTTATGCTAGATGGATTTTGGGCTGTGCAAGCTCAAGATAGGCTCTTCCTGAAATTAGGCTGCATGCAACAGCTCATTAGCTGCCTTTGAGTTCAGAACGGCAGCTTGAAGTCTGCCATCACATCAGGACAGCCTACTCCATGTGCCAGACAACAGTCTGAGACATTGCACTTGACTTGCGCTGCTTACCCAATGGGAGATGCTTTGTCCTCTCCAGTAGCCTTTGCCGCCGCAGAGCCCCTGAGCTGTGGCGGACTCACATTCAGGCTCATCCCATCCTGACTGATGCTGACAGCCTCCTGATCATGTTCAGACAGAGGGAAAGGGGCTGTTTGAGCCCTCTTCATGGCCGTCACATGCTCCAGGGGTTGACCCTGGGGGTGTGGGTGGGGCCCTTCAGCGCTGGTGCTGGAGAGGGCGTTGCGGTGGGGCAGGTGGTGGTGGTCCTCTGCATCCTCTGTGGTTGCTTTCCTGCTGGAGGGCCGGCTGGATAGCATGCGCTTCAGAGGCTTTGGAGTGACCTGGGCAACCTGTGCAACATATATCATTTTCGGCTTTTAGGTAAGTTCGCAAATCCAGAATGGCACAAGACATTTCACAGAGGTATATATTGATCCTGTGCCCATTTTGTGTAACAGACCAGAACGTCAAAATCTTGTAGCATGCTTCATCACGCACATCACTGGTTCAGAGAGCAAAGTCTGCAGTACGATGCTGAATGTGCAGTGCAGTCACGCCATAAAAACAGCAGACGCCTACCTTCTCGCCTAAATACTGGATGTTAGACCTAAACTTGACCATCCTGGGCGCTACACTAGCAACACTGCTGGCAAGAGGCTTGATGGTTCTAAGGACGCCTCTGCGTGGCGCTGCCTTCTCCCCTTTCTCTCCTGCTTCAGCCTGCTCTCGCTCATGAGCTTTGCGCAGCGCGTCAATGTTGCGAGGCTCCATCCCAGCAGTCACGCTGGCAGCTCTGTTCATGGGACTCACGCTGCCGACCCGCATGTGCTTGGAGGCTCTGTTGGCTTGACTGCGAGGCTGCGACAGGGCCATCAGGAAGTACTCCTGTAGCACAGCAGGTCAAGCATGATGTGCTGCTCTTCTAAGCCTCTCAATGCCTCACACTCTTGAACAAATTTTCTGAGATGATTGATGTATTTGCTTGGCAACAGCTCTGCCAAACAATGCACTGCGGTCTTGCCTGACTTTAGAGAAAGCATTTCACATGTACCAAGCAATGATGTTTCATCACAGCAGAAGGGGATATGTTCACATCTGCTGCATCTGCGATGCTGCTGCAAAAAGCAGCTGCTTTGCAGGCCTGATACTTTGGAACATGACATCAAAAGTTGACCGACAGACAGCAAGCACTTACTTTGCGAAGGGCCTCCTGCATGCGCTGGAAGTAGGTCTCTTGGTGGAAGTGATTGGCCATCAGCTTGGCCATCATGGTCTTGATGACATCCACCACCAGCCACAAGAAGATGCAGACCAGCACCTGCAACCCAGACATGTACACCATGAGGTGCTTGTGCCAGTGCACAGGCCGCCAAGTCCATTGAAGGTGCCTCAAATACGATGCAGTACTGCACAAAACGTCAAAGCAATGACCAAAGGCAACTGGCAACTTTGGGACATGTGTTGCTAGAGCATGACTTGGTCTGCACTAGGATGATTTTGTCAAGAAGGATTCTTGTGAATCCAGCATTGGAAGCTGAGGTAGGTGAGACTGTCTGGGAGGTGCTGCAGAACAGACCTTGATGATGTTGTTGTAGATCTTGTGCACTGTGGGATTGTTGTTGGACTGGCCTGAGAAGATGGCTGCAAACAGCCCGCAAACCAAAGCGCCCTTGAACAAGCGAGACAGGTATTTCTGCAGCGTGGCAGCAAGCCATGTCAGGATCAATCAAAGACAAGGCTGCAGCGCAAATGATGCCACGACAGAGCAGACAGGTTTGATTGCTCCATTTGGGCGTATGCAAAAGCAATCACATGCATTTGCAAGCACAGTATGCTGCAGCAAATTGCAGCCTCGTCTTGGGATCTTTGTCTGGGTGTAAGCAACACAAAGGTACATCATCTGCCTGCAACTGAGACAGTATGATCGTGCTGATGGCCTACCTTGGTGCCAACTAGGTAGTACAGAGCCTTCTTCTGGAAGACAAAGATATACTCTACTGCCCACACCAGCATCTTGACCATGAGGTTGCCGGTGTGGTTGATCGGAACCAATACCCCAATCATCAGAACCCAGCGCCATGCCTCAAAATTGCCATTGAAGTTCTGCAGGCAGCAGGTGTCATTATGCATGGCTCACGTCAGGGTGACAAAATTCTGCTGACATGCTAGACATTGCAGGAACATTTGCAAAGTAGAGTCTTTGGCTTGGGTGCACTGAATCAACACAGCATGTGGCTGCTACTGCATAACAGCAGCAGACCGCCAAATGGGCGTGAATTGCATGCCAACGGGCATTCGCAGAGCTTTTGACACATGCACACATGTATGCTGACACGTACAAGCTGTCAGCACTAGCTTGAGAAGCAGGAAAGACACACACCTGTCTCTGGTAATGCTTAGCACCCAGGACTGTGCCAACAACTAAGAGTACTATGGAAACCAAGATGGGTATGGCAGTACGCCAGAACTGTTTGGTCTTCCAAGCTGGCTTGGCGGCCTGCCTTTCAGCCTCTTCCAGCTCGTCCATCTGCACAATGTCTGTCATGCCCTCCTGGCTGCCTTGAGACTTGCTACCATGGCTGCTCTTCTTCAGCCGCCTTCGAAAGCTCTTCAGGATGTGATGCTGCACTCCAGGCACAGATTTGCAGCACAGCTACAGGCTATGGGCGTTGCACCTGTCATGCTTCATACGCACGCCACAGCAGTGGTGGTAAGGCAGCTGATCTATGTCCTGCCACTGATAGCCACAGGACAAAGCAGCATCGACACACACAGAAGAAACGTTCACAGCGGGACACATGGCACACTCTCCTTGGATAATGCCAAAAGTGATAGACAGCATTGAGCCAGTTCCATAGTCCATGGCTGGGCAATGGCAAGCGGACCTCTTTCGCATCCTTCTTGGTGGGCTCTGTGGTGTGAAGGTCCCCAGCCAGGCTGTTGGCCTCACGGTGCACCACTGAGGGCCGCCGTGCTGGCAGTGCATGGGCATGTCCTGGCCCGGCCCCAACACCTACGCCTTCCTACATCACAGTCACAATGCCATCAGCGCCCGCAATGTACTACTCACTGAAATATATGCCCATTGGGATTTGAATACATGCAAAATGCAGCTGCTGCAACCTGACTGACTCTTCACAAGCAGTGCCAAATCAGCTCTGAGAAGATGAAAATACATGCTCACATGGTCAAGCAGATAGTGATCTGCTGACCAGCAGGGATCAGCATAAGCTTTGATCATGCAGCAAGTCGACCACAAGCCACATCAAGACATGCAGGGCTTGCGCATGCGGTAAAGGTGTGTCAGCCAGTCCGGCCCAGACTCAGCAGGCATGCTCAAGGCGGTCAGACTGTTCTCATGATGAAAACCTAGGCTCAGACATTTGTGCATGATTGCCAGCAGTGAATGCCGAAACAACGCACCTTATGCTGCTGGGGTTTATGTCTCTCTCGCAGATGCTGAAATACTTTGAGCTTTGACAGCTTTTCAATCGCACTGGCGGATAGACCCTCCTCTTCATCTGCAGCATATAACCTGATGAGTGACGCATGTGTGGCATTGCATGCTTTGCATGCTTTGCTACCTTCTGAAATTCTGCTTAAGCAGAATATGCTTGCAGATGCTGGTTTTCATGAGCTAACAGACTCAGCAATGTACAACCAGATGCATCTGATGACGCTGAACTGCATTCAAGAAGAGCATACACTGCAACAATGTTGCAAGCTTGCATAACAGGCTATGGGTAGCAATAGGATAGGCATGTGCACCATTTGTCTGCTGCGTCTCCTGCGAGGTTTCTGGGACTGCTTGTTCGTCAGGGTCATACTCGCTGCCTGTATGACTCTGCCGAGCCTTGTGCCTGAACCAGTGACCCTGCTGCTGTGGTGAAGACCCGGTAAGCAATGGCTCTGTGATATGTTGGCCCCTTCGACGGGTGTCAGGGTCGACGACACCATCATTCGTGAGAGAAGTACTGATTACTACCTCTTCAAGGGATGTCGTTCTCCTCGGACCCTCTCCGCTGGCAGGCATTTGTTTCCAGGCATACAAGTTATTCGACGTCTGTTCGAGCACGGGTCAGCGTCGCTTTGCAAAGTGCAGTCTATGCAGAAGCATCTGCTCTGACTACCATACTCAGCTGTTGATAGCGACCGACTGATTGGCACATCCCATTCTGCGCTATCCTCCTCTCGTACAAACCAAACGGAGATCACACGGCAGCTGGCACTTGAAGGCAGCTGTACGGTGTCACGTGCGCCCTCTCTCTCTCATTGGCCGATGGGCATCAGTCGGTCTTGAGAACTAGCATGCTGAATTGGCAATCCCAAGAGCAGATCAGACACAACCAGCGGCAAGTTTGCACTTGCACCCTTCGTTCTGGGTGCACAATTGCGCGTGAAGCGTTGCTGCCTATTCAGGCCGCCGTTGACACCCGAAGTGCAACTTGCCTCAATTTTTTTGCAGAGCAGGCCTTGAAGCCCGCTGAATCGAGAGATGCGCGCGCTTCAGCAACAAACACATACGCATTTCAGCACCAGAAAGCAATGGCAGCACTTCACAACAACACACATCAAGCACAACAGAGCAACTGTTGATCATCAACAGAAACCTTGGCAGAAACACCGAGCACAGGCGCCCAGCACCTCAACAGCTGTCACTAGTGATGGCTCAGAGCCGCCGAAGGACACATCTGTCGAGCTTGAGGTGCCTGAAGGCATTGCTGAACCTATGTCAGAAGAAGCAGTAGCGTCTGAAAAGCAGCGCCAAAAGAAACTATGGTTTGCAGCAGTCAAGCCACCTATGTATACTGTGTCCATAATTCCAATCCTGGTGAGAAATACTGCTTCAGAATTAGGAACCAATGTCGAAGCTCTGGCAAGCCTGCCCACAGCAAGTCTGTTTCTGAGTGCAGGTTTCTGCTGCAGCAGCGTACGCTGCATCTGGGACGCTATCCCTCAGCAAATGCTTGCAACTGAATTTAGCGTCCATACTTATCATTGCTTGGCTCAATCTTAGGTAACAATTGTACCTATGACCTGTACCTATGCCTGCAACCTCAATGTTGTGCACTTTTTTTACAAATTTTTGTCTGTCACCTTGAGCGAGCGTGCAAATGATTGACAGCCTGCTGGTATGCAGTAATGATGCCTTTGATGCAGACATGAACATTGATGGCAACAAACCAGAAAGTGTAGTGAATCTGACAGGCAATCGCAATGGGGTTCTGGCTACTGCGTGGGCCTGCTTTGCTGTTGGTGTTGCCTGGCTGTGGTCTCTTGTTACTGGACCGGTGAGAGCCCTTTTGTGCTACTTATTCAACACACTGCTTGAGCATGCCTATTGCTCTGATACAACAATGTTGCCACTCTGAGAGTGTGTGTGTTTGTGCGCATGTGTGTGCGCTTACAATGGGACGCCTTGAAATGGTATTGCTGTGCACAGGCTGTTCAAGGGGATTCAAGGATAGCATGCCTGCTAGGGGTTGCAATCAGCTTGGGTTACCTATATCAAGGGCCTCCTTTCAGGTCCTTCTTTTCTGTGCACTTTCTCTTTCTATGTTGTTTGAGTTGGTGACCTGGCTTGCGTCTACCAAAAGTGCTGTCAGCCACTATGATCATCCTCTGCAGCTGAATACAGCTGAAATGCAAAGATCCAGGACTTTGCAGGATAGTCATGATCAGCAGGTATGCCATAAAAGCATGCATGCGAAAGTGACTTGCTTGTTGACTTGCCAGTAGACTTATGAGATATATTGCTCACCACACTATCTATGACAATGATAGCTCAGAGGGCAATATCTCTCATAAGTTTACTGGCAAGTCAACAACAACTTGTCTACAGGATTGGTGTTGCAGCAAACAAGAAAAAAGGGCAACATTTACGTGTGAGACTAGCAACTCTGTGTGTAGAGGCACAGCTCTTGATTGCATGCTGCTTTGCATTTGTGCTCGACCCAGCTTATGCAGAACATGAGCAGCTCTGTCATCAGCTGCTGACCTGGCCAAGGATGCACAATATCCAGGTCATGTTCTCACAAGAAATGCATGTCATGTTGAGCCTGTGTGTGCAGATTGAGCTACAAAGGGCTCGGGGAGCCTCTCTGCTTTGTGGCCTTCGGGCCTCTTGCTACCTGTGCTTTCTACCTAGCCCAGGTGGGCCCTCTTGCCGAGTGTCCTGCCTGCTGCAGTGACTGCTGTTGGTCCGGTGACACATAGCACAATACAGCAGTCATCACAGGGTTTCAGCAAACAGGCAGCTACCATGCTAGCATGTAGGAGCCTAGTCAATGAGGGTGCTGACAAGCGCTCCCATTTAGTAGGCATCGTTATGCTGGCATGGTAGCTGCCTGTATGCTGACACCTTGTGATGACTGCTGGATCGCACCTTTAAGCACCCTCAACACTGCAAAGTTTGGGTCCCATACGAGCAGTTTGCCAGTGCACAAACCCAACTGTCTTGGGGTGCTGCAGTACAACATTGTGTACGTACAGGTTGCCAGACCGGGAGGTGCAGTTGCACCTGATGTGAGCCCAGCAGCAGTGGTGGGCAGTGTGGTGGTGGGCATCACCACCTCCATCATCCTCTTCTGCAGCCACTTCCACCAGATTGCTGATGACAAGGCTGCCAACAAGATGTCTCCTCTTGTCAGATTGGGGACTGCCAATGCTGTCAAGGTACTACACTTGTGAAGTACTCCTGGCCTTGTCCAAAACATTGTGTTTTGTGTGCTGTGACTTGCCTCGCTGTTTTTGTCCATTGCTGCTGCAAGATCAAATACGGTTTGTATAAGCCGTTCACTCACTTCGTCAACCAGAGCATGGAACAGCATGGCACTTCTTTTTGAAGTTGTGCATAGTACTTATGACGTTGTGCCAAAGGCTTGATTCTGCACAGGTGCTGCAGCTGGCGCTGGCAGCCATGTATGTGCTTGTGGGTGTCTCTGCAGTCACTGGTTGGCTTCCTGCCGGCTGCTTCGGCGCCCTCTGCTTGGCTTTTCCTGTGGTAAGACCCAATTTATCATACATCATATGTGTTGCATCAGGAGCGTTACATGAGCCTGTGAGGATGATAATTCTGCAGCTGTGATTCACAAGACATGCGCGGTGTAATGCGTTTGTTGCGCCCATTGCAACTTGCTTGAAGCATGTGGGCATCTGAGTCAGCCTTAACACTATATCCGCTGGCATACATTCTGCAGGTGAAGGACTTCTTGGCTTTTGCGGAATATAATCACACCAACCCCCCAGTCATAAGATTTCTGAAGCTACATGGCATCAAGGTTCACACTGCAGTGGGTCTGGCACTCATGGCTGGCTTGGGCTTGCCTCAGATGCTGGCAACATCTTTGTAACATACTGAACACATGTGCTGCAGCCAAAGTTTGCACACACAAGTTCAACCTGCTTTACTGCTACAAATAGCCATGTTGGGGCAGGATCTGTGGTTCGCATGTCTGCCTTTGCTGTACAAAGCTGCCTTTCAGCTAAGTTCCAAGACTTGGTCGTGTTCATGTCAGTGTCAGCAGAGCAAGTATTGATCTCGAGAGTGTTCAGCTCAGCGCATGCTATAATTAGGTATATAGCAGCACTAGATGTGTAGTACATATACTAAGTATCTGTACACAGACTACATATGCTCGATGGCTTACTACAGACACTGTGGCAAATCGGGATTCACATATATATTTTCAAGGATGTCGTGTTGTGACTCAATGAGGTGCAAATGCATCAGGATCTGGTCCAAGTGGCGTGCAAGCGCTACCTGCATTGTTATGCGCTTGTAAGTCATATGACATGGTAAGCATGTCCATAGACAATCGGGTTTGTCGGTCCCGTATATTCAACGCAAAAGTCATTGCTCTGAACAGACAGCAGCACATACAAATTATATTTCCGATGTTGGAGACACCGCAATACGTTGTTCACAACGTCGTTTCAGCCTTACAGAGAATCTGCAGGCGTTAATGATGGGTAGAGTTGAGATGCATAGAGTTTTTGCAAATATTGTGAGCTGCGCCACACAAAAAACGCGCGAAATGGCTAGACCGTACTTTACTTCTATGACAAGTTTCACGCAGAAGCATCAGCATCTGCTGGGGCAGGCTCAGGCGGTGCATGGGCAGAGCCCTCAGCAGTGCTTGAAGTTGCTACAACAGCTGCTGCAGCAGCCGCATTTGATGCTGCAGCCTGAGGCGCTGCTCCCTTTGATGCTGCAGCCTGGGACGCTGCTCCTTCTGCAGGTACAGTTAGCAGTAATGCCATCTGACCACCAATGTCCATGCCAATGACCTTCCTGTCCTTGAACCTCTTTGTCTCTTTGAGCTTTAGCGGTGTGACTTCATCCGTATCGTCGTTACCTATGTCAAATGGTCAGCAGGGCTTCTTCAGGTCCATACAGGCCAATATACTATTGAATTGCACTGTTGCGACAACACCAAACAAGGCATGGATTTGCATACTGCAGTTCTGTGTTCTCTAATTACGCAATGCGTGGGTCTGCTCTAAATGCAAACAGGCTGCTTTAGCAGCTGTGATTTGCACAGCACAAAGTAATGGCACATGGAGCTGACATCATAGGGAGTGAGTGTTGCAAACAAGGTTGGTGTGAATCAGATGAAGTACATTACCTTTCCCAATTTGGGAGTTGGTGTTGGCGCCCCACAGGTAGGCATCTCCATTGCTGGTAAAGCATCCGGACACCATAATGTCTGCAGTGAAGCACTGATGTCAAACTGTACTGTAGATTGTACAGCTTTGCAGTCAAGCGCGCTCTTGACTTTGGACAGTATGCACGATCCACACAGCAGTAAGTCCAACACAGAAAAAGAAGACATGCTGCGCACTGTACAGCGTGTTGTGCCACTGGACACAGAACGACATCACAAACCGCAGCTTGTCACCTCAGAGGGGAGATGGAGTAATGCCTTGTCACCATTTT
>JAABUK010011841.1_pt1 | contig 11244 bp, 12 predicted proteins | sample 5559141 | NCBI WGS metagenome assembly JAABUK01 (sample SAMN10711869, study PRJNA513367) | rock metagenome | isolation source: Antarctica rocks | place: Antarctica: Victoria Land, Pudding Butte nord | collected 2016-01-03
GAAGGGGTTTTTTATTCCGAGTAATTTTCCGTATAGGGCGGGGTTTAGGGGGGGGTTTAATGTTACGAGGGTGGGGGTTGATTTTGGGACGCCGCTTTTGGAGGCTAATTGGTTTTTGTTGGGGAGTAATTGTACGAGGGTTGTGCCTTCTGCAACGGGGGTGATGCCTTCTGGCACGGGGGTTTTGCCTTCGGGGACTGGAGTGGTTCTCTCTGGGACGGCTGGTGTGTTTCCCTCGAAGACTGGTAGCCGAGGTCCGACGGCGACTGCTGGGATTCATGGGAAGAAGGGAATGTTTAAGAGGTCTGGGTTGCGTCTTAGGGTTTGATTGAGTGGATGGGGATATAGGATTGAATAGAACGAACATAATGGTAATGAAAATAGATTTCTTTGCACAGAATCTTGTTAGCTTCTTGCTCAAATAACTGGTCGAAGTTATCGTCTACGGACTTAAGGAATATAACGTAGCCACTACTCCTTCGTACGAGTCTACGCAAGCAAGCCAAGTAAGAAATCAGGTAGAGAACGAGGGAAGGATAAGAAATTGAATGCCCAGGCCGCGAAGATACAACCGGCTAGGATAGCTCAGCACAAGTAGCGAGGTATGTAGTGATATGTGAAGAGATGCCCACTAATATTGACCAGACTTGCTTGGGGCAATTTTCAAGGTATGCTCACTAACATCGAGATATAGCCGTTACAACAGATCAGCTTAAATAAGACAAGCGCGACTTCAAGCTACAACCACACCCTCCATGGAAAGGCTACTGTAGTTCTCCGGCACCTCCTGCATCATCATCGCCTTAACCTCCACAGGCAAATTCTCAATCGTGCTCCCCACCCCACTCGCAGTCTGTACAGCTTGCGTATCCATAGGCGATTTGTCGATAGAAGCCATATCCTCCACCACAGCCTTTGCTTCTTCCTCAGCACGTATCCCACCCGCATCCTCAACCGCCACTCCATTCATAATCGCCACCTCCTCGCGCACGTTCCCCTCCTCCCCAAACGTCTCCCGCCCGCTCTCAAACACCTTGTCGAAATCAAACTCCCCCCACTTTATCTCAGGCGCCAGTCCCGCAAACTTCCATACCCCATCAATCTTGCGATACCAATGCTGATTCGTGCCGTGCGCGTGTCCCTTCACCGCCACCTCCGTTTTTGATTCGTCTGTATATCGCTGATGTGGCACCCGCAGCTGATGCCAGCCTACTACTTCGTCATCGCCGGTCTTTTCCCATTTCGAGGCGCCGATGAAGTGTTGGGTTTTGAGCAGGGGGTCGCCGAGGACGTGGGGGGAGGAGGCCATGGCTACGTAGTCGTCTGCGGGGAGGGCTTCCCAGATTTTGTTGAGGAAGGAGCGGTAGTCTATGCGCATGGTTGGGGCGACGCATTGGCGGAGGCGGGGCCAGTTCTGAGATTGTGGGGGTTAGGGGGCAGTTTTATGAGGAGGGGGGAGGGGCGGACTTTGGAGTCATAGCTCTCGGCCCATTCGAAGAGGGCGGCGTTGAGGCCTAGGTAGTCTGGGCAGTATCGTCAGCTCATGGGGTCTGTTGGGAGAGAGGTGTGACTTGCCTGAGAAAGAGATCTCCTCGGGTACGAGACGCATGGTTGCTGGTGTCGCAGGGTGGCTATGAGCTCAGGCGTTGCTATAGTTCAAGCTGCACAGTGTAGAGATATCCGGTAGGCCCAGCAGACGCTTGTATAGAGGCATTGCTGGCTGTGGTGAGACTTCTGCTGACTCCCACCATCGGTCAACGGTCACCGAGCCGTGCATATTGAGGAAGCCGAAGGAACGTTGTATTCGCCATGTTGCTGCCTTCATGGGCGTAGCATAGAGCGAAAGACTCATGCTTGCGCGTCACCAGTGACACGCAAAGAGAGATTCGGTGACAATGAAGAGTGATGTTGTAGCATTGCGACCGAAGCGGCTCGCTGCCAAGACTTTTCCATCTTGCTTAGTCAGTTGCTGATTCCACTCCATGAGAAAAGGGGTGGAAAGTCTTGTACGCATTCCATATCGTCTGGTATTGTCATGCTATTGGGGCTTGCTAAGGAGCAAAGAAGTCGGGGCCAAAGACCACCTAAGTACGGGTTTTCCGTGATGGTTTTTGTCCCCTTGTTCTAGCCACATTCCATCCATCGATCGCAGCAAGGCCGGGTAGTCTGTGCTAACTGTCAGCGATCGCTATACTAGTGGGAAAGTCTGTGGAGATACGGGTGAGCACTACAAGTGAGATCCTTCACGTCTTTCCGGGCGCAGTCGTGCTCTGCTTGTGGAATAGGTGAGCCAGCAACAGGAAGGATGTTCATCTACGCTCCTGTATAGTGCAGTGATGTGGTTAATGGACATTCATACAATCCATCACATGGAGATAGCTGTAGTCGCTGATGACATGGATGCAAGATGATGATAGGCGTTTGATTAGTGGTACTGATAAGTATCTTAGTTTGTCCCATATGACAACAGCGCACCAAAACCTAGATCTACATTCCAGGTCCACGCACTTACCTCCCTCCCGAAAGCTTGCTCAACCTATGAAGCGCAGCTTCAAGCTCATCGCTAATTCTCAGACTCAATGTCAAAACTCTGCTCTCCGACCAGCGATGCTCCTTGGCATCTTTCAATATTAGCCTTTCTCGTGCGTTGTATTCTCTCGTTATCTCGGCTCTCTTGTTGCCAAGGGATAGGCGACAGTTGGGGCAGTCTGCGTGGACGCGCGAGGCGATGTCTTTTGGGTTGGACCATGCGCTGCAGGGGTTTATCCAGCTGAATTTGCTGCAGCGTGAGATTACTTCTGTGCTGTTGACGTGGCCGCAGCAGGGAAGGGTGTGGGATCTGACGTGACACATGATGGAGTGTTGAATGTGGAAGGACGCTTGGATGAGTAGATTACTTATGTGCGTGGATGTTTAGGGTTTAGGAGAGAAGTGGAATGCTGCAGACTCAATTTTGGGGAAAGACTCTCTATCATTTGTAGGTAAGGCACCAGATTGTATGTTGTGGAGAGAACAATAGTGGTTATTTTTGGGCATATTTGGGAAGTTCTGGGGTCTTTTTCGCTAACAAAGGCTCATGGAACAAATCGTCATGGTTGTTCGTTGCCTGGATTCTTTGACCGGTTTTCAACCTTTGTATTGCTTCAACGTGTCTTGAGTAACTCACAAAAGATTCATTTGTCTCGCCTTGTCCATTTCTGCCAGTATCCACTCGCTTTGCTGTAAGTTTCCAGGGGGGAAATTTCGAGAATGGGCATCTTAGGACTGCTGTACTCTGATCGCTACACTTAACCTAGTATAGCACCTTCGAGGTCACTGCGATATACGACTGTAACAACTATCCGCAAAAAGAAATCAACACTGGGGCTGATAACATCTTTTACGCGGGTGAGAGGTATCATACGGGTGAATTGTATACACGCAAATACAGGGCAAGACCATATCAGGGTATCAGATATTCATGCCAGTGGCTAGTAATTGTTCCATTGTAGCCTCACTCAACGTTATTGTGTTCCCAGACTTCTACATTCCGACTGGGATTCTTACCCATGGGCTGGCGCAGAATGTTTGTGACCTTCTACCTCGTTTGGTCAGTCAGACTCAACGAAAAGTGAAACAGTCGCGTATCTTTGATGCTCCCACACTTTCCTTGAGCTATGATTCCCTACTTTCTTTGACCCAAGGCTAGAATGGACTGACCATGCTCAAAGAGAATTCTACTGGTAATGTGCCCGTGCCCAAAGAGGCATAGCCGGTCCTTTGTCCCCATGTGTCTAATTTTGCTTTGTTCAGAGAAATTTCCATTCGTCTGGCTCTCACTTGGCACAACATCGAAGTTCCATTTCTATACCTTTTCATTTGACCAGTAATTACAGACGCATCCATATTGCCATACCTACGCAGATGGACGACCATCTACCAATCACACCAAAAAGAACGACTGCACAAGCAGATATACGCAATTACTTTCACCCTTCCCCCAGTATAAGTCCTCCAGCACTAACCACTCCCAGTACTCATCCAATTGCTCAAGCAAGAAGCGATGCGGCGCACAATGCCATGTTCGAAGAATGGAAAGCACCCGTATATAAGCCTCGTATGCCCCGAAGTAAATCAGATGGACATTCGATTCGCAAAACGCCTCAAAGCCCTCAGAGCGGTCATGCATGTGGACAGGCGGTGAACCTCGACCAAATCCAAATAACCTCGACAAGAAGCCAGTCAAGCTCTTCCAGTGCCCATAGACGTGCGCAATCCGAAGATCAGACCGGAATCTCAGAGATGTCCTGCCGCAGTCTAACATCTGGTGGTGAGACCCTCTCCCAAATACCTCTGATCTTACTAGGAAATACTGCAGTGATGGATCATAGTCTTGTTCCCAAGCCATTGAAGTTAGCGAGTCACCACTCGCCATCCCCATCCGCAGACGGGAGTACCATCACAGCTAGGTCCGACACCCCAGGCTCCTTCATGGAGAGCGGGGTCACGTCAACCTACAACAAACAAGGCTTAAACATCAATCCGTCATTTACCGGACTTCTGAGTGATGGTAGTGACGTTCTGAAGGGATCGCGCCACATAACGACGAAGCCTATATTTCTGAGACCTGAGTCCAGACCGTCAAGGCTGACATGGGATGACGAGGCCGTTATATACCGCTTACCATCGCCAGCCCTAACACCAAGTGTACCAGAAAAAGCAAGAAGAATCCTTGGAACAGCTGATTTTAGAAGCAAAATCCCGAATATACAGCCAGGTAAGTTGTCCTCATCACAGAAGTGGACAGTAGTATACTGACTCACATGCGTAGCCACCCAACCGGACTGTGAGATCTATGCTGGGCCAGCCGAGGCCATTGGATGTCAGACCAGCAGGCACAAGGTAAAGACAGCTCAAGAGGTTCGGGTAGCCAATGAGAAGAGAGGTGAAAGTTTGGAAATTTCGAAGAAAAAGAAGAAAAAGGGAGGGAGACTTGCCAGATTCATTTTTGGAGGGGGTGTAGACGATGCAGTAAATAGAAACTTTATTGTATAACTCCTTGACAATCAATTCCACTAGAAGTACTCCAGATCAACAGACGGTAGAATTGAAGCCAAGGGCTACACAGTTACAGAAGAAGGCTGAATCTGCGGCAATCTTGACCTAGACCTCAACTCAAGCCTCACCTGCGATGACGTTGTAGAGATTGGTTGGCCTCGGAGTCGCTCGCTATGTATTCGAAAATTCTCCCTATACCTCTAGCACGGACGGTAGTCTTGAATTCTTTCGACGATATCTCATTATTTCCCAGCTGCCATACGATCCTGATGATACAACGGTAGTCTTTTCCAATCTCCGCTGGGCGACCCATTTCAGCTTACTCGTACAAATTTCTGTGACTTGGCGAAGTGCAAACGTCACGTGGACCCTCAGGCAAGGAGGGGTGTGAACAATCACACTGTGGTAGAAGGTCGCCGTAAATCTTCACGATATCAAATCCATCACACATGGAGCGGCCATGAAACGTGGAGGTCATGCCATTCGTTGGCGACAGCCAAGACTCCAACCTCGAAGACCGGCTGATGCTATGGCCAGCTCCCGAATATAGTTTTTAGATCCGGATATAAGCTGGAAGAGAACTTGAAGACGTTCGAGGCCGCCATCGCGTCCGCGTAGGCGCCAAATTATTTGATCGAAGGTGTGACCATAACATCGGCGGCACTCAGCGCATCGTCCCTTTCAGCCTACAAAAGAGCCTCTAGCTGACCAAGCACTTCGTCTATGCCAGGAGCGAGAAGTTGAAACCAAGGCCCCAATGTTCAAAGACGTGAAATATCGCGTGCATGGTGAACTCAATTGAAACTGTAATTGAGTTCCAAGCATTAAGCTAGTACTGATGAAGATTTCAGACTATATTCATGTCAATTCGATAGAGGTAAAGGCTACCTGGGTATCGCCTCTGCATTCCGTGGGGTTTAAGAAAAGCACGCTACAGCAGACCTGCGATGCGTTCACGAACCTTGCCATAGGTAGGCGGCTCGACTGGCACGGGTGGTGAAGGGGCAACTTCTGCCTCTGCTTGAAGCGCTGCAATATGCTGAAGACACCTCTCGGCGATCCGGGTCAAAGATTTCAACGCCGGCGTTTTACGAAACAGTTCCATTGAGATTTCGGTAGAGGAAAGTCTGGTATCCCCACGTCTCAGCGATTTGACAGAAGCTAGACAATCGGCCCGAATCTTAGCTGAAGGATATATCTAACATGACTGGTGATCTGTCGAGTCGAAGAGGATGTCACTAGCGTTAGCGCAGGATTGGCTGGGCAGATGACTAAGATGACGGCATTCTTGGCGGGAGTTCACATCTACCCTCAATTGCCTATTTTGAATAATCATCTATCCTTATGCTATTACATTTAATTCATGCCGCTGCCCTTGTAAACTGTACTCAAGAAGGCGTTCCACTGCCATGTCTCAAAAGCGACGTCGTTCTCCTTCACCTCATCCTACCCAACGTATCTTTAGATCTGCCCCAATCTCAGACCGATCATCCAAATTTGTCGCTCTTTACTCTCCATGTTTATCAGCTAAGGAACTACAAGCACAGCTCGATATCCAGTCCGCAACACATCGTATTGCTGCATGGAGAAAGCTAAGCAGCCAGCGAGCACTCGGCTCCCAGCGTCTTTTCGATACCGGTCACGACGATGATAGTGAGAAGTATGGAGGCAAGACCCTTGATTCGGTCCTCGCTTCCATGGAGGTTGAGGGTGCCATCGTCGTGGCGAGGTGGTACGGAGGCGTCATGCTCGGCCCTGCGAGATTCGATCACATCAGAGACACCGCTCGCGAAGCCATCTCAGCCTGGCTGCAGGAGAGTGAAACGACGAGCAAAAGACTGAAGGTCCAAGAAGACATCAAACGCAAAGATCAACTCGCCCGGGTTCTACAAGAAAGAGACCATAGTATTACTGTACTGAGAGGCTTGCTATCAGAAAAGATAAGGCCAAGTTCATCAGATCCAAGTGCATCAAATACCTCAGCCAAAGTTCCACAGTACTCAAATTTACCACTACTGACGCTGGAAAAGCTTGAACAAGTAAGGGATGCTACCATAGGCTGGATTCTGAAACAAATTGAAAAGGCCGAAGTGGCCCAACAAGACGACACTGATGAAGGCGCAGCAGTAGTATCAGCAGAACCATTGTCGGCAGAAACCTCCAAGGAGGATGTTATGCCTGCGACCGAGATCATCGAGTCACGAGCTTTGAAGTCTGACGCAGGACTTTCAGATGTACTATAACTACCGCTTTCGATTCTGGTGGCAATAAAAACGGCTAGGCATGAGTCTTATGATAGCTAAATATCAGTATCGATATCAGTGTTCAAATCATCCTAAACATGTGGATGCACATGCAGCCAAAGCCATCACGCATGGGAATCACCATCGCTGCCTCACGCATCATCCTTTGAGGCAGGCCAACCTTGGCCTGAGCCCTGCTCCTGTATCGTTCAGATCCTCAGATGAGCTCGACCTCACGTACATCAGCACCATCAAACACAGACCCCAAATGTGTGGAGAAAAAGCCGACTCTGCGGAATCTCGCGCCGTCATCAGCTCGGACCAATACCAGACCTTCGTGAAAACTTTTCATACGACTGCTGATGATTAAGAACAAAGCCAGTTGTTCGTCCGCGTATTCCTCGTCAGGCCAGTCTAGGATGATACTGACGGGCTCCGCGTGATCCTTCTCGACTTCGAGCTCCTGTATGGAGTCAATAGTGCCCATTTGTTCCTTGATCGTCGCTTGTAGGAGAGTGTGGTTTGCGACAATGAAGGCTGTCTGGGTGCGAGAGCCCCCACTTAGTCGCTCGAATCGATGGTCTGGGTGATCGCGGCTTGGTTTAGCTACGCACGTCGAGCAGTAGTCAACATCAAGGCAGTCGAGACACTTGTGGCGGATGCCAGATATCCGCTATCGATAGTCAGCTGGAGCAGACAGTATTCGATCTTGGTTACTTACTTTCTCACAGCCATCGCATATGGCGCCTTGGGCTATTACGGAGGCTTTTCCATTTTTGGCTTCAGCCTGTTCGGGACCTGCCACAAGGGGAGACTTTGCTTCTTCTTCCAGTCCTGCGGGTTGATGGTCTGCAGATGGCTTTGGTATGCTGGACTTATCATCCGTCTCCGTCTCCATCAGGTCCACAAGTACATCTTCACGGGGGAAGTGGACGGCGCCTATCTGAGGGACTGCATCCTCCTTTGGCATCGGAAGATGGCCACTCCACTGCTCATGCTCAGTCAGGGTTTTCCGAACGAGCTCAGGGATATCAGACTCGGGTCTACGTTCCTTCAGGTAGCCTTGCAGTTTTAGGGAACTTTGAGACAACCAACCATAAGTGGTTATGTCCACGGGTTCGGCGCTGATGTGAAGAAGTTCAGCCTTCCAATCATACGATTCGGGATCACGGCTTGGGTAGTCCTTAGTCTCTAGGGGCGTAAATTTGACTTGCGCGGATGTCGAAGCCCATGACCACGACGGCGCGCCTGAATTCCTCACTTGCAACCCCGCCGCCCCTGAATCGAGTCGGAACCACAGCAAACTGCTGATCAATGAAGTCTTGAAGTGACCAGCGATGTATGCGTCTTTTGTGTGTTCCTGTATTGTTTGGGCGAGACCTGCTAATGCCGGGAGTCTGTCGCTTGGAAAGCTTATTCGCAGCTGAGAGAACCTTTCTACGACATGCCGCCAATAAGTTCCAGTGATGAACCTGTTTTCTTTTTTTCTGAGTTGGTTCAGTCCCAAAAGACCATGGTCCCGGATGGTATAGTCGGCACTACAACCGAGAGGTTCATACTCAGATGCGCGAAGCTCGGAACATTCCCAGAAGAGTCCCTGCACAGTACAGTGCAGCGTCCTAGGCGCAAGCAGCCTCTCTTGAAGCACCCAGGCTCTGTAGCTGAGTGGCGAACATTGAACATGTTGCAACCACGATGCCGGCTTGGGTTGCATGATCGGGAGCCAATTTGGATCGCGTTCCATCATCTTGGAGAAATCATCCCATTCGCGGTGTACTGGATTTTCAAATAAGGGAAACGGTTTTACCTCAAACTGTGAGCCTGCTCTTGCGTGTAGCAGTCCTTCCGTATTGTCCAAGCCCCCACTTGCCGCGAGATTGAGGAGAGATCTTGAATAATAATCTCCCATTCGGGCGCCTTCTCGACTCCAATCGTCCTTGTCTATCGTTGTGGGTTGCATGATACACATAGAGTCAATCCATAGGTACCGCTGACCTAGATTCCGAGTCAGCATTATAGCCTCACGAAATGTCCTCGGCATCTCGGTATCGCCCACTCCTGCAACGAATGTGTCGAAGTTTGAATGGCTCAATGCCATTGTATGATGGGATGAGCCCCAGCAATGGCTTAAGGTGAGATACGGAGCGCGCAGGCCGTTTGTAACAAGTAGGCGAGTCTGACGCGAGCTGATCGAATCTCCGAGGTCGAGGATTCGAGTTGGCAATTCGGTTGTAGCCTCACCTACTTCAGAATGACATAAGGAGTGGTTTTTGGTACAATTTGAAAGCCAGTGGTGAAGGAGCAGCGGCTGTATCGAGATCGATGGATTCAGGGTCAGTTTGTTCTCATCTGCGATCTGTTAGTCGTCTCGCACGGCTGCTAGGTTCCTCTGAAGACTGACCGCAATCTAGAAGCCTTATCAGGCCGGTAGCCTCATTTCTATCCCAGTATAGACCACCACGCAAATTCTCCTCATCATCAGCCTCATTCACCATGTCCTCTGACTCATCCCACTCCTTATCACCGAGCTCTATAATACCGGCCACTGCCAAGTCCGAAAGCACCACCCGACGGCCTTCACCATCCCAGCAATGGAGTGACAACTCATCATCAAGCGACAGCCTCAAACCGACCTTTTCGATGGTATCATAACAGCTAATCATCTGGCTGACATGCGTGAATGACTGAATGATATGAATCATGATTATCCTGCAAACGTAGCATCCCGCAAACGCAGACTTGACTACATAGAGGAAGTCACCTATCACAAGCGTTCTGGGGTGGAACAGCTCGTCCGTCACGCTGTCGGCTCGGAAGTTGACCCAGGTTATCCTCGAGCAGGCCTTGCAACGTTGGGTGGGCGTTTCCTGAACTTCCAGCTCCGGGGTACTCCAGTACTCACTCCAGAGGTCATCATTCCCTGACATGATGCCGTACGGCTTGCAGGAAGCTGTAGTATAAGCTTGGAGGGAGGATTTAGAGCTACATTCAAACGGATGAAGGATCGCGGTCGAAGTAGGCAGCGAATTAAGGGCGAGGCTAGGGCGGGGGAGGCCCGCTCTAGGTATAGTACTAGGCTATAAGTTTCCGCACCCCTTACAATTTTACACCAAAAATCGTTAAAAGTTATATTATTTATACCTCTATTACTTTTTAAAACCTATTAAAAAAAATTCTAAGAAATTTAATAATTTAAGAACTTTAAATAACTAAAATTTCTATATCTTTAATTATTTATAAGAAATTATAATTCTTATATTATAATTTTATAAAGTAATAGTAAGATAAAGATTTTATTACTTTTAATTTACTCTTTCTTCTTCTCTTTAATATTAGATATAATTTTTTAAGAATATAATATAATATAAATTAGCTATTATTAAATTAAGGTTTAAAATTTTAGAAACTTCTAAATTAAGAAGGGAAAGTTATAGCTTAATATAAGATATAACTTCTAATAAGAAATTTAGATTTAATACTAAGACTTTTAAGTAGGATTATACTTAATACTTATCCTTTTTATAAAGTACTTAAAGAACCTTTAATATAAAAGTAAATCTAGTATAGTATATTTTAATATTTTCTAATCTTATATACTAGAAAATACCTTTAAAGATCTAAATTTAATTTACTAGTTTACTTAATAAGAAGATAAAGTAGTCTAATTAATAGCTTATTAGCTTATACTAATAGTAAAGTATAAAGTATTCTATCTTAAATACTTAATAGAATTAAGCTCTTAATTCTATTTCTAAATCTTATTTAAGTAAAGATAAGAATAGCTATAAATTATTATAAAGGACTTAATTTTATTTATCTTAATTTCCCTTAATTCCATTTTACTTTTATAACTAAATTATATTAAACTTATTAAATATTATTATAATAATAGGTTTTAACTAATATTCTATTTATATAATATTAGAACTTTTAGTTAGGAATATATATTATTAAAAATTAATAG
>JAABUK010011842.1_pt1 | contig 11243 bp, 16 predicted proteins | sample 5559141 | NCBI WGS metagenome assembly JAABUK01 (sample SAMN10711869, study PRJNA513367) | rock metagenome | isolation source: Antarctica rocks | place: Antarctica: Victoria Land, Pudding Butte nord | collected 2016-01-03
TCAGTGTATTCAATTGTCTGCTGATGAGTGCTGGTTGCACAATGTTGGCACAAATTGAACTTTAATCATAGGGTTTTGATAGAACAGGAGGATCAAGACAATGAGCAAGGTAATAGTAATGGCTATTACTGCCAAAAAAAGCTGCTAGAAAAGCTAGAGCATCACCTCATGATGGCATGTCATGGCATCATGAGGGGACGCTCTGGCAATTACTGTAGCAGCTTTCTTGGGCACGAATGGCCATTACTGTCACCTTGCTCATTGTCTGGATCCTCCTGTTCTTTCACAATCCTATCATTGGCTGCTAGTTTGATAAAGTCAGGGCTCGGGTTTGCAGGCTAAAGAGCAGTTGTGATGTCTGACTGTGTCAACAGTGTGCCTGTGTGAGGGTGCAGGCCAGAGAGCAATTGGCATGTCAGGTAGGCCAGCCATTGAAGAGGTGCCACTACAGGATGCAATAGCTTCTGCACGTGACTGGAACAGAGCGCTGCAGCAGACTGCCCTAGCCAGACAAGCTATTGCTCTTCAACAGTCCTCTGGTGCCCAAGAAGTACTTGTTGAGCCAGCGTCTGGTTCAAACAGGCAGGCAGAGACCCTAGCAGGTGCACAGCATGCACAGCATGATGCTAAAGATTCAAAGAGCGGCAAGGAAGGAGCTTCTCAAGAATCTCAGCAGCAGCACAGCTCAGTCCCTGCAGAAGCTCAGCGTGCACAGCAGGGTTTGAACAAAGCAAACCATTCCTCAGCAGCAAAGCATGCTCAGCATGGTGACAACAACAGTGGCTTGAGTGCTGCTCCTGCACAAGCTGCATCGCAGCCCAGCAGTCCCTCTCCTGACTCTTCAGCATCTACTGAAGCTGGAGGAGCTTCACCGCCTTCTCAGTCTTCTTCTTCAGGCACCGACCAACAGACACCATCTGCTTCTGCCTCTTCTTCTCCTTCTTCACAGCAAGCCTCAGCGAGTCATCATCCCAGCAGCCGTTTGAAACATCCCTCGCAGCCAGATGGCAACAAGAACCAGGATGATCTCTCGGCACACTCTGCAGATCCTGGAGAGCAGCCAGAGCATCAGCATCACACGCCTGTACAACAGCCCTCACAACCACAATCACAGTCACAGTCACAGTCAGGGGCAAAGTCACAGCCAGGTGTGAAGCTGCAGCCACATCCACAGCCAGAGTCACAGCTGCCTGTGGCACCACAGCAACAACAGAAGCCATCAGGTGATCAGCAGCAGACGCAGCAAAGGCCCTCTCTTGAGCAGCAGCAGCAGCAGCAGCAGCAGGCTGAGGTTCAAGAGGGGCAGCAAAAGGTACATGAGGTTGCGGCACAGACACCAGGTGCAGGTCAGGTACTGCGGATGCCGCCAAGTTTGCCCACCACAGATGATTTGAGATGCGTGTTGGGGTCTGGTGAGCGGCTGACAATGCTGGATGGGCTGCAAGGCACGCTGGCTGGGCTGGCTGTCAAGGTTCTCACTGGTCCTGGTCTGGTGAGCTGCTGTGCTGTGCTGTATTGTGCTGTGCTGTGCTGTGCTGTTGAGTGATGCACCAGTCATCTTAGCTGAGCTGTGCTGTGCTGTGCTGTGCTGTGCTGTGCTGTGCTGGTTGAGTGATGCACCAGTCATCTTGGCTGAGCTGTGCTGTGCCGTGCCTTGCTGTGCTGTGCTGTGCTGTGCTGTGCTGTGCTGTGCTGTGCTGGTTGAGTGATGCACCAGTCATCTTGGCTGAGCTGTGCTGTGCCGTGCCGTGCTGTGCTGTGCTGTGCTGTGATGTGACGTGCGGTGCTGCTGCAAGGGAGGCAGGCAAGTTTCAGCACCCTTCCGCTGATTGTTTCTGACAGTCATGACGAGTCTGACTGATGCAATGTTGTTTGCCATGCTGTGGTCATGCTGCACTACCAGACTTGCTACGTCACACCATGCAGGATGCATCATGCATTGACAACCTGATCAATGGCTTACTGACCTGCGAGCCTGTGCAAAATGCTGGACGCCTTTCTCACTCAGAGGTCCAGGAAGTGACTAATCCCTTGCTGGACAGCGCTGCCATGATCACAATGCCTTGCAGGGTGACAAGGTGGAATCGCCGTTTGAAATTCCCATCTATTCGCTGAAGGGTGCACAGACAGGCACACCTCTTGAAGACAGCATGGCAGACGGCACCACTGCCTCTGTGCACTTTGATCTTCCATTTGTAAGCTGTCACCAGCCTGTGCATGCCTATACCATGTTTGTCCTACCCTGTTGTCTCACCCTGGGGTCCCACCCTCTTGCCCCACCCTGTTGTCCCACCCTGGGGTCCCACCCTGTTGCCCCACCCTGATTTCCCACTCTATCCCGCCCTGTTGTCCCACCCTGTTGTTGCGCCCGCCCCTGTTGTCCCACCTTGTTGACCCACCCTGTTGTTCCACCCTGTTGTCCCACCCAATCGTCCCTTGTGCCACCCTGCTGTCTTTTGTCTTTTGTCCGGCACTGTTCTTGAGGACCCTGTCGCTGTTTCCATGATGGCGGTATGCCTCCCTGCTGCCTGTCACTGCCTCAATCTGTTGTGTCAGTTACATGCCTTCAGGACATCAGAGCATTGCACGGGTATCATGGACCAACCAACATGCTAATGATGCCATTAGGACGTGAAAACGGCTTATTGGCTGTGTTTTTGCTCTGAAAGGACCATACATGGATGCTGCTGCAAAGTTCGTTGAGGAGGGTCATGATACCACTACATGACCTGCTGTGCAGGCTACTGGCAGAAAGAAGACAGCAGCCAAGGACAAGAACAAGAAGAGCGACAGTGCTGAATCAGTAGGACAGGGGCTGGTCCTTGTGGGTGATATAGGGTTTGAAAAGTACAAGACTGCATCGGACTACCTGAAGGCTAAGAAGCAGTCAAATCAAGGTCGATTCAGTGAAGCCTCTGTTGGGTTTGGGAACTTGTCAGCAATAGCCAGCATTCTTGAGCAGCAGCAGGATGAACAAGGCAAATTGTAGCCTTACAAGGCATGTTCTGGACTACCAGCAGACAGCAGATTTTGATTGGATGCCTCTATAGCAAAGCGCAAGCTACATCTGGTACTCTGTCCATGCCTTGTCACCTCTCAGGATAAAAGGTGTAAAAGCAGAATATGCAATCTGCAGGATGACCGGTTCTGAATGATGTTCAATCACCTGTTCATGTTTATTACGAGCTTGGTAGTTGACTTGTTCCCAGCAGCAAAACAGCGTGCTGTGCGCGCAAATCGGTGTCGCGCAGAGGAGCAGTAGCATCTTCCAACAAGTCTTTTGCGAGGTAAATCATCGGGCCTTGGTCGCCAGTTGTTGTGACTTGATGACCTAAATGCTCGCAACCAGCGACTTCGTCTTGCGTGACCCCGTTGTTTGTGTGGGGTGTGTATGGCTTTCTTCGACCTTCCTGATTGCCTTGACAGGGAAATTGACCTTCGTCACCGCTACGAGATTTTCCCCGTCTTGATGTGACTACCCTTGGGCCTAAGCCTGGTTACACATGAACGAGGCAAGCATGGCCTCATTGGTACCACAACGACGAGCCTATCTCGTCCTCATAGTCCTGTTGGTAGGAATGTGCCCTGACTTCGCCAGCACCAAAGCCAGTGCTGGCCTGAAACTCGTTGTGGCTTCTGGCACACCTGTGAAGGTAAACGCACACTACGCTCGTAGTGACTCGGTGCTAGCGTTCACCGTATATCAGCTGTGAGCAATGTAAGCGTGGTCGATATTACCCGAAGTCTTGAATTTGCTGTATGTGCCCAAAGCTAGGTTGGAAGACACTGTGCAGTTTGTTCCTGATACTCAAGAAACGTTCAACTGCACAGGTGGCAGGTGAAGCAGGCTTGGGTGCCAATCATCTTCCTCTCAACCATTGGATGGGTGTTCAAGTCTTTTCTTCTTCCGCAGCTCGTGCCAAGCAACAGCTGGCAATCCTTTGGCCATTACCCAAACACCTCTGCTGCTACTCCTTAGCAGCAAATGTGATTTGGTCTCCAGTGGATGGCCAGCTAGAAAGAGATGTAGTCCCACAGCATGAGCGCTCCAAATCATTAGCAGAGGCAGACAGCCTGGCTGTCTACACATACACACCACAACTCAACAGCAGCACTGAAGTGTCAGGAATGGTCCTAACTTCAGATGTCCCTAGGTACACCCATGCAGCTTTGCAGCTGCTGTCATACCTCCGACACCCCTCCTTACACAACCCTGCCACCCCTCAGCTGCTTGCAGCAGTTGGTGAAACTGAGGTTATTATCAACATCATCACCAATGTGCAGCCAGCTGGATTTCCAGGCAGTGAGGCACCTGCCTGGCTGAATGTTCAATACACTGTCACCCTGACAGCCAGCCGGTTTGGCCCTGGTACCAGCATCGCCCCTGCAGCCTCACTCCCCACAGCTGTGGCATTGCAGCCATTGGCACACTCGACCGACTTGGTGATGGATGAGAGCTTGCTGCATAGCATGTGTCTCATTGAGGGCACATTGGTCAGCAATGAGAGCTTCATTTCACATGCTAATGGAGCTGTCCTGACAGGTCAGTTCACTCTCAAAGCGCAAGACATTGACCAATACTCCAACTACATGTCAAGCTTTGCGCTCCTGAACTTGCAAAGCATTACTGCATGTTGTAGCAGACTTTGATCTGACAGTGACCCATGTCTTGTTGAGATGTTTTCTTTTTTCTTTGTTTACACCGTGAGACACAGAGTTGCTGATTAATTTACCTTGCTGTGTGTGCAGGGGATGAGATGAAGAGGGAGGTCAGTGGTCTATCTTCATTGCCTCCCTCTTCTGATGCCAAGCCCTTGCTGGACGGGGTGCGCCTTCTGGAAGACAGCACCACCAACAACATGGCGGAAAGGGCCTTCAGCTTTGAGGATATGTCCACAGGTCTGTCTCTCATGTTGATGAACGGTGTTTTGTGTGCTTACTGACCACTGTGTCCTCAATGAGACACGTGCCAAACAGAAAGCTCTCATCCATTGTCAGGTCGGTCCACTGTACCCACAGCTGTGGCATTGCAGCCATGGGTACAGTGGACCGGCTTGACAATGGATGAGAGCTTGCTGCATGGCATGTGTCTCATTAAGGACACATTGGCCAGCAATGAGAGCTTCATCTCACATATCAATAGAGCTGTCCTTACAGGTCAGTGCACACTTGACGCACAAGACTCTGAGCAATAATCTAACTACATGTCAAGCTTTACGCTCCTGAACTTGCAAAGCACTGCTGCATATTGTTGCCGACAGCATGCGGCGTTTGATCTGACAGGAACCCATGCCTGCTTGATGTTTTCTTGCTCTTGATTACACTGTGAGACACAGGCTTGCTGTTTGTTCATTTGCTTGCTGTGTGTGCAGGTGATGAGATGATGACAGAGCTCAGCGGTCGTTCTTCTTTGACCGCCGAGTTCACTCATCATCTCATCACCTGCATACACAGCAAGGAAGCAAATAAACAGCAAGTCTGCGTCTGCAGGCTGAACTTGATATCATGGTTCATGTTGGTGATGATTTCCATATGCTTTGCAGATGGCAAAGCAGGGGACAGTGCCAACCAGGCTGATGAGCCGCACTCTGAGATTGGAGCCCTCACACCTGAGGAGGAGTATGATGATTACAAGTCCCAGGTGGACACGTGCCCACCGCCCTTCACAGTCTGGTTTGGAGGTACAGCATGCCTGCGCCTTGTGCTTGCTTGTGCCTGCTGCATCTTTGTTCAGCATCCACGGCAGCTGCCAGACTTCAGCATGCAAGCTGCTGTGCCACGAGTACCCATGTCTTTTGTCATGCGTTGGTGTATGACGCTAAATGTGAAGTGCCTCATGTGGAGAGGAACAAAGTAAGATGTCTGCTGTTTGGGCGGGAAAGCTATCTGTGAAAGCTACAGCAGCTTGCTGTGCAAGTTGTGTGCCTGCTGTTATGCTGAACACAAACTTTGTTTGGACAGCTCAGCTTGCAGTTGTTGCTTGTCTCGCTCTATGCAGGTGCCTTTTCCCTGGTGTAGTCGTCAGTGCAGCTGCAGTTTCAGTCACTTCTTGAGCACGCTGTGCATGTTCTTCTGTAATAGCAGTTTCCATGTCTACTGATTGCTCTCTTCTGCTGCAGGCTGCTTGGACATAAACACGCTTCTAAGACCTCTAGTTGCCTTCGTCATTCTTGCCAACAGTGTGTTGCTGCAGACCTCTGTATCTGTTACTTGTGCTTCAACACGTACAACACAATCTAAATAGTCTCAGTCTTGCAGCCTTGCTCCTCTCTAGATTGCATCTCCTGCTGATGAGCCATGTACAAGTAGTGAAATGGGTCTTGTTGGTGCAGAGCTTGCTGGTGAGGTGATGGAGATTTACAAGGAGGCAGGAGCCATGGCCTGCCACTCACTGGTCACCCGCCTGCACTCTGCCTACAACCATTGCGCTGCCAACTACGCTCGTGCCGGTTTCATCCTCAAGTTCTGGTGGAAGGAGCTGTGTGGTGATTGTCAACATTGCGTGAGGGCAGTCACTGGTGACTTCAACGCTGTGGTCATCGGTTGCGAAATGGTGGTGCTGCTGCTGGTGGCCTCTGTCATGTGTGAGTGCTCCTTTCACTGTGTCAGCAAACTTTGGTGTGTGTGCATGCCAGCTGATTGACCTGCCATCTTTTGTCAGCGCTCCTGCCATGATGAGTTGTGACATGCTGTGCTAAGTATCGCTTCAGCAGTGCATCTGTTAGACATATTGCCCACCTGTGCATGATGCAAGACCATCCGGGCAGTATTCATGCTTGTCATCTCAGTTTGCTTGATTGCTTCTTGGTAACATGATGGCTGACATGCCTGCAAGGGGCAGTGCAATGTGAGACCATCTATCAAGTTGCCAACCTGGTCGTGTCAGACAAGACTCTTTGCTGTTGATTTGCAGGGATGATCAGGCGCCTGCTACGTCTTGAGAAGCAGTTGACATTGTCCCGGAGGAGCAACCATATGCGCCATGAATCCAGCCTTGTAAACCACCGCAGCAGCAAGCTGTACATCAAAGAACTGGAAAGCACCAGTGAGGGCTTGAAATGTGGTCTCAACTTTGCCCACCGGTTGCTGGGGAATCACCATGTGCGCACAGGGCGGCGTCACAAGGCTGCCAAGGGCAGCCTGTCTTTGCTGAAGAGGCAGCAGATCAGGGCCAGAAGGCAGAGACTGGCCCTGAAGAAGCAGCTGCGCAGGGCAGTTGCCCAGCAGAGTTTGTTGGAGCGCAAGATGGAGCGCCTCCACCACATCCTGGACGTTGTTCTCCAGGTGAGCGCAGTTGCACTGCCACACATGCGTTACAAAGTTGTTGTTAGTCCATCCGTCCGTCCGTCTTTCTGTCTGTGTACATGTGTCTGTGTGTGTGCGCACACAAGACAGTTGCACTCTGCACACCATCAATCAATCAATCAATCAATGTATTAAAATGTCCTGGGAGGCAACTGGGACCCAACAGACAAGAAGTTCAGTTCAGTGAATCCATACAAACAAGATTTGCTTCCTACATGCAAAGTATTCCCTCAGGAAACCACCACATGCATTTGGTTCACACAAAGTCATAAAGTCTGCAATGGTACCAGTGGTTCAGAAGGTCTAAATACTGTGACCTGATATGGGCTATACATGCATTCTGCATTGTGCGCACATGTGTCTGCATGCATGTGTGTGTACGCGTGCAATTTTCCCTGAGCAAATGTGGTCTTGGTCCACAATTTGTTGCATTATGTTTTTTATCTTCGTGCATGCGTGCGTGCGTGCATGCGCAGTAATTTGTGCATGTGCTACATGCATAAGCGTCAGGACACCATTTGCTGTTGGAATCTAACTGTGGTCTTCCTCATGCATGCGTGTGTCATTCTTCTCCTGTGCACAATGCATGGTAAGTACTTCACTCAACAATTTAGCCCGGCACCCAACTCCTGCTGCACTCAGGAGCTCGAGCTTGACTGTTTTGTGCACTGCTGACAGGTGGGGCGCAGCCTTCGCACTGGCAACACAGCTCAAGCTGCTGAGCTGCTGAACCTCAAGAACAACCTGTCAGAGCAGCAGAGCCACACATGCGCTGACATCAAGAGCCTCCAGCAGGAGATGTTGCATCTCCAGACTCAGCTCAACACTGATCACAGGACTCAGCACCTGCTGGAGTCACAAGGGGCTCTCATTGCTGAGCTGAGGTATGACCAGATCTGTGACTTGTCTGGTTGTCATGTTCTTGTCTTTGTCATGCATGACTGCATGCTAATGACACCTTGATGGGCTGTCTGCGCAAGTGGACACAGAGCAAAGTCAGCTCATGCGTTTACGCAGTGGTGCTGCAGCAAGGTTTGTTCAGTATGCTTCAGCTTGGTGATGTGTATACAAGACCTGCCTGTGCTGAGGAAAGTCTTGAAGTTACATCTGCTTATACAACCGCGAGAGTGGTAACACATGTACTGCTGTGTCATGCTGTGCCTGAAGATTCTGTCCAAAATTGTACAGGTCTCAGCTGAGTGTGGGGCAGGAGAGGCAGGAGGGGCTCATCACCCAGGTGGCTTCCTTAGAGCAGGCCCAGGCAGCCCTGCAGACAGAATCAGCTGCCAGGCCCAGTGACTCCTATGTGGATGTGCCCCTGGATGGCCAGGTAGGCTTGGTGAAGCCTCTTGCAGTGATGCATGACTGTGCAAATATGATTTTGCATACACCCTGGCAGTGTGGGTGATGCAGTGAGCGGCAGCAATGTTAAGGCTAGTGCCACAGATACTAGCAATTGCTAGTGTCTGTGGACAGAGCAGTCTCCTTTGGTCCAGAGCAGATGTTTGCTGTGGTCCACAGGCATATTGCAAATCTAGTGCTTCAGGCATTGGCAAAGCTTCACTACATGGCTTCAGTGTACCAACAGAGGTTCTTCATGTCACTCCTCATGTCACTGATCCATGTAGATAACTGGGTGTGACTGGGTGCTGGCATGCTCCAAAGCACCACAATGTAGAAACGCATTTTTACTGTTCCCAGGCGTTCCTGAGTTCAAATTGTAGGTTTTGACAGTTTTATAATCTCTGACCAAATTGATGTATTGGGTTGAATTGAAAAGAGCATTAACATCTGCCACATCCTTCACAAGTGGTGCTGATGTTGCTGATTTCATGCACAATGTCATTCCAGCCCCACACTCCACCGCCTAACCCCCTTCCCCCCGCCGGGCAACATTCTCTTCCATGGAAAACCCAGGACAACATGTTTGTGACATCAAACTTGTGCTGTCTTTAGGTTGGTGGTGTGAGCAATGGAGTGGGTGGTGGTGTGGTGGAGCTGGATGAGAACGGCTTGGTGGTGATGGGTGGTGAGGAGCAGGGCCCCTCCCCCCTCCAGGGCAGCACTGGGGGGGCCACCAGTGAGGACCTGGACAGCCTTGAAGCCCTCAGGTCCATCTCCCAGGTGAGTCTTGCTGCTCCTTGAACGCTTGAACATACATTCAAGCCTGTTGTGTAGCCATGATGGCTGTGCACTGATCTTCTGGCCACTGACATGCTCAGCAAGGCACATCTTGATGGCTACCATCCAACTGCTTTGTGCAATTATAGCTGTGCATATGGTTTTTACAACTGTCAATACACTCAAACACCTAGGCACTATCATAGGAAGTCAGCATTGGCCCCTGGACAATCAGTGAGTGTCTTGCTTATCAGGTAGATTGTTGTGGGCTATTTCTTTGGGTAAGTGCTCAGTCAGCATGATTGCTTTGGGTCAACCTATATCTGCACTGTTACCAGTGACGTTCTCAGCAAGCCTGCCAGCTTCAGCGTGCATGCAAAGGCCCCAAATTTCACACCAGCACTCTCAAAGTGTCAGAAAATGGTCACCACGCATTACAAGGCAGTGTTGTTCATCAATCTCCAATGGTTTTTCATGACCAAAAGAAGCCAGAGGAACTGAGGGTCTTCACGCTCACACATTGAGAGGTTGATGCCACACCCAAAGCAGTTTCATTGCTTCATCTTCTTTGCCAAAGATGAAGGTAGCGCAAGCTTCAGCTCTGATTCATGTCTGATGATGTACAGGTGGACACAGGCAGAATTGCTGCTGTGAAAGTCCATGACAGGCGTGGGGACTACGGCATGGAGGAGGTGGAGCGCTCCCCCCTCTCCTACCTGTCCACCACCACCACCACCCCCTCTGTCAAGCCCCCCAGCCTCACTGTGCCCCCCAGCACCACCGGCAGCTTCAGCGTGCCTGCTGCCAAGGCAGGGTGCTTCCAGCAGCATGAGGAGGTCTTCAGCCGCCTCAATAGCGGCATGGAGCTGGGCTCCCCCAAGGTATCCCCTGCCACCCCACCTCATCTCTCTCTCCCTCTCTGTTGGGTTGAAACATGTGTGATGCTGACAGCATGCCTAGTCACACAGATCTGGCGCTTTGCATGCCGGTGTACACTGACAGGGCTTGCACAACATTCTTTGGCATTTACATGTAGTTGTGCGGGTGACAGCCTGGTTTGATGCTCACTATGACCACACAGTATTTGTAACGGGCAGATGGTATATTCTAGTCGACCATTGTCTCTGTGCTAGAAGCCATGGTGAAGTAAGCCGTGTATATAGTGTATGTCCTGGCTGAGCATGCACTCTTTTGTGCTGTGCCTTCAGATCTGCATCACCGAAATAAGACTTTGGTGATGAGCTGTGAAGCTTTGACTCATTTCAAGGCGTGATGTGTAAACAGTGAGTCATTGCCACATGTCTCTGTCCCTGTAGGGCCGGCGTGCACCCCATGTGGGTAACCCTTTTGCCCCAGGGTTGACCCCTGCGGCCTCTGTGACTCTGCCTGCTGGAGTGGAGCTGTCTGCAGTTTCTGCTGCAACCAGCTCTGTACCTCTCCTTCACCAGGTGTGCGCATGCTCAAGCTCAGCAACAGGCATTGTCTTACTTTGAGAGCTTGCTCTCACAGAGCATGCTGATGAGTAGTGCATCATGTTGCTGTCATGCATCAGCAGGAGTTTTTTGGATTGCATTTTGTGCATGGTGGTTACGAGGTTGTGCTGCTTCATTGTTTTTGTCTGCATGAACATGATAAATGGGTGGGATGTACCAGTGCATGTATGCATGACAGAACTGCTAATCATGACCACTGCAAAACTACATTGAAACATTGTGGCTGAGTGTGACAAGTGGTTGCAACCTTGTGCAGGGAGAAGGTGCAGTTTCACAGGCTGTGCAGGGCCCACCTGTAAAGCGGAGCAACAGCATGCTCAAGCT
>JAABUK010011843.1_pt1 | contig 11242 bp, 12 predicted proteins | sample 5559141 | NCBI WGS metagenome assembly JAABUK01 (sample SAMN10711869, study PRJNA513367) | rock metagenome | isolation source: Antarctica rocks | place: Antarctica: Victoria Land, Pudding Butte nord | collected 2016-01-03
TCCAAGGTATGAATTGTCTGAAGCAGATAACACTGTTGGTACATCTGCCCCAAGCCTTGTCTTTACTGTACAATTGCATTGCTGCACTCTGGCTGCAGATTACGACACTGTTGTTGTTTATGTTGTTTGTTGCTTGCAGTCTCTATGATCCATCATGCATACTGCTGCAGCAGCAGAAAATCAATACCGAATCAAGTAACAGCCCGTCGAATTGCAGCAATCGAGATCAGTCAAAATGCGGTGTTGCACAGAGTCACCAGAGCATTAGTGCATGCACAGGGCACGGTGGTTTACGGCTGGGATCAGCAGAAGGACTTCAAGACTTTCCTGGTCAATCAGCTGACAGATCTAATGGAGGGCTTGACCAATCCAGCTGTGATTCAGGAGTCAGAACGAGTGCGAGCTCTGCACAAGAAGTACAACGAGCCGTACATGAGACGCCCACGGTATAGCTGCGGTACAGCTGGCAATGCACTTCTGATTTGCAAGATGTATGTAAACGGGGCACAGTGTCGTGTGTGCTGTCTATCATCACTAAAAAAGGATAGAAGTGTGTACAGTATGAAGCCAAAGACATGTGCAGACAATTTGCATGCTTTGGATAGTTATGAACTGCATGATCGCGTTGTGGCATTGAGGCAAGTAACATTGTGCAGCTCTGTCTTGGCTGTCAAACATGACGTCGGACCTGCCACAAACCAGTGTCTGAGTCCAAGAGAACATTTTCTGCAAATTGTGAGCAGCAAGTTCGACTGGCTTGGAAGATCATTCAGTATCAGGAGCAAAAAGCTGGCAAGGTTGGACTCAACATCTGCACAAGCTGGGAGAAATTCTTGTAACATGCTGTATATCACACATGCATGTCTCTTGTCTCCTCATTTCCACAGCTACAGAAGACAACAGTGGGTAGTTGATCTTGCCAAAGCCTAAGCTTCAAGCACAATGTACATACAACGCCAGACCTCACCATGGCTGGGTTATCACAGCTGAAGCTGCTGTCTGAAGGAGGTCAGCAGCGGTGAGTCATGTGGTGAAGCATGTGGCAGGGACAATGGCACTACTAGACACGGCAGCGACAGTGCAAGCAGAAGCAGTGAACCAGGTGCTCCAGCTCACACAGGCCCAAGTGGGCGTGCAGACGTGGTACGTCCACCCAGCAAGAGAGCAAGAACAGATGATGTGCAGCCACCCCAGTATCCAGTTGTGGGTCAATGGGAGCCAACAGACATTGTCAACTTGCTGCCACAGCGTACAGCTGACAGGTCTGCTGTCCTTGAGCCACCAGCACACTTGACAGCATGTAATGTGAACCATGCTCAGCCAGCAGTAGCTCTGCCACTGTGGCTGAACCAAGTGAGAGGGGTTCAGGAGCAGCAGCAGCAGCCTGGAGGGCCGAATCAAGCAAGCGTTGCACAGGGGGGGCACTGTCTGGCAGTGCCCTTGCTGGCAGCGCATGTTATGCAACTTCCACAGCAGTCATTGACAGCTTCCATGGCACGTCTAGGCCAGCCAGAGCTGCTCCCTCTACAACAGCAGCAGCCTCATTGGACACCAGCTATGCTGCAGCACCAGCCTTACCAGGCATCAGCTGTGCTAGGGCAACAGCCTCTACAACCTTGTCAGCAACAGCTGGGTGGATGTGGCATTCCATCCTTGCCTATGGTGCATAGGCAGATGGCTCAACAGCCAGCACAGGACATGGCCATGCAGCATGAGTTGACGCTAGCGAGGCAGCAGCAGCGCGTGAAGCTGCTTCATCAGCAGCTTTTGGCAACAGCAGCTGCACTAGGGGTTGCTGTGCAGGAGGCAGATGCTGCTGAAAAGCTGCAGCAGCAATACAGGAGCCTGCAGAGGCAGTGAGAGTGTATCAGGACTTACCGCCGACGGCTGCAGGAAAGCCAGGTGCCTCTGCAGTCCTAGATGCCTGGATTCTGGAACGCAACAAGACTCAGTGTTCCTGTTACAGGGCGGGAGGTGAAGTTCTAATGTTAGCATGTCCAGGTGCTTATTATTCATCCTGTAGCAGTACCTGCCAAGTCGATTATGGCATCAAAGCTGCATGTTGATAGTGGGCAGCATGTGATGACAAGACTGCAGTACAAGTCCAGAGGCTTGAGAGGTTGTGCACCCTTTCGATGTTGCTGATTCACCATAAGGTGGTTACTTATTTCAATGGGCAGATACGCTGTTTGATACACATGTGCATGCATATATATATATATATATACATTTGCCTGACTGACTACTGACCATAGGGTTTTCTCTGTGATTTGTCAGATTATGTCAAGCAGTAGGGTATGGGGTGTGTGACTAAAGCCTTACTAAACAGGGCCTTTTAGTATGCAATGTTTTCAAGTTTCAAAATCATACCCTATCTGTCCATGCTTTCCCTACTACCATGACGTTATTAGCAGAATCTGATCCAGGGCAACCGCGTTTCTAATACTTGGCGCTGTAGGGCATGCTATAATATCATAATATCAAAATATGAGAGAAGAAAGAGAGAGAAGTCTGACTAATCAGGTTTTCAAACAGAAGTCTGAAGGTTCTGTTATTTATGGTACTAGGGCCCACCACCCCCATGCACAACCCCCCTGCTTGCCCTTAAATGTTGGCTAACCTAGTGAGATCCCTGAGTTATGACAGATAATCTCCAGATCATTACTAAACTCTATCATAATCCAGAAATTTCTAGAAGCCACTTCTGCAGCCCTAGAGCTGCAGAACTCTGCACACAGACTTTTCTTCTGCATACAGACCCTGCAGTCATCTGGGGCAGATCCTACAGTGATCTGGCCTTGAGCCACAGATGACCTAGGCCTGATCCTACAGTCATCTAGAGCAGATGCTGCAGAGTCTGGGGAGAAGTCTGCAGAAATCACTCGAAGAGTATCTGCATTACGTAAGAGTTGACTAAGGGTGACATAACTTTAAGTTTTTCTGTACACAGAGTACTGTAGCTCTGTAGAACCTTGACAAAACACTGTGTTTTCTATCAATAATGGCTACCGCGGTCGAAAACCTGAACAAACACCTACAATTGACTGCATACTGTATCTAACACTAACACAATACCCCTATGATCCAGGCACTTTACCAAGCTCTGCAAATCAGTGTATCTTGGGAACGTGTATCTGAGATCCAATCTATCAAGGAAACACCTACAATTAGCAGTGCGTCAGCTCAAAATAATTAGCGGGGCAGTAAACGAATCCCAGACTCAACATTTGAACTTGTAGACAAAATCTACGAGCTATTGCTGTCCCTGACTGAGATGGGATCCCCAGAAAAATGAAGGGATTCGAGATGGTTGCGGCCCTAAAGGGGATAGTAAACAGAACGTCGTTGAATACCCTGACACCACAGGATAAAGCAAAGATCCGAAGGTTGCTAGAGATCATAATCTTGTACCTCTACTCCTTGCAAAAATTTGGACAGGCTGCAAGAGTGTCATGCAACATTCTGAATGATAATGATAGCGATTAAAACGTATGCCAGCCGAAGCTTAGGTACGTGTGGAGCAAGTCCAATCTCGCCAAATAGACTTCTGCTAAGCAGAAGCATAATACCGTTTTATGTTCAGGGACTTGACATCAGACAAAACAACATCGTGATCATTCCAGATTTTCCTAGGCTTGCCAACATGACCAGGACCTTTGACTTGAGCAAAGACCATGTGCTGTCTGCAGCATGTGCATGCGCTGGTCTGCTGCTGCTAGCTGGGGGTGACCACCTGGGGTCACTTTGCACTGTGTCATTGAATGTTGAGATATGCAGGCTGTAGGGATTGGCCATTGCTGGGCTAGACATGCTTTACATATTGCTCATTATGACAGGCTGCCATTCTGTTTGTCTGTTGCTGAACACATGCTGTGATTCAGCAAACACATGTGCTATAGGTTGCACAGCACTGATTCTGGTTGGCTGATGCTAGTGTTCATTTTCCCAAGGACACTGGGCAAACTCAATGATGGTTGGCCATGCAAGCTGTGGTCTATGTCCCTTCAGCAGGCTACAAGAGTGAAAGACCTCAGCAAGAACAGCTCTTGGCAGGGAAGGCATGGGGTCAGAACCTGGCTGCAGTCCTCCTCTTCATGCTACGCAGCTGTGTTCACGCCAGAAGGGCAAGCAGCTGAAGCATTGCCTGCAAGCTATAGCAGGAGCCTGCATTTGCATCTTCACTTTTGGTTTGATTTGATGAAACTGTCAAGAATCACAATGGATGACTGTCGCACATGATCACATGGATGGAAGCGGTATATGGAACGGTACTGATTGGATGATCCACCACTGCAGCTTGTACCATCAGGCATCAGCCTTGTGTACATACAGAGGTTTATGCTCTCAGAAGGCAGGGAAGGGAGCAGGGGTTGAGGAGGGCTGGGGGACGGAAACATGAAATGATGACTTCACACTAGGACGGGCAAGGCCATCTGCATGAAAGGTAACAGACACTTGCTGACAGGCCCAAGGATGCCACCTGCTTTTACTTGATCTGCATCTCACCTGAGTGCAGGACATGGTTATTGAATCACACATGTAGACTGGGCGGCCGGTAGAAAATCGGGTCTGGTTGCTGTGCCACTCTTCTTCCTGTGTCTATGGCTTCCAGTTGCACCTGTTATGCACACAGCTCACTGTTACAGGCTCAAGCCTTATGACCGTGCTAAGCAAATGTTTTAAGACACACACTATCTCATGGTGAACGCATTTCCGTCACAGAAACAGCTATCACATGCAACACAGCTTGAATCACAAGAAAGACTGGCTTGTCAGGCCATCTGGCAAAACCAACAGATGCCTCTTGAGCTGACTTGCATGATTCAACCAGGTGATGACTACTCAGTGCACACTTGTTCTGCTTGCACAGATCTGTAGACAAGTTGAGACAAGCAGGTACCGATTGTCACAACCTGGACTGGCTTTGATTAGCACATGCAGCAGTCATCTGAGTGTATGCTACTGCAATCTGGTATCTGGTCACAGAGACAACATTGCACCGTACCCACCCTCCCTGACCCTCAATTTACGTAATGTCACACCGCTAAACATGATGGCATGTGTCATGCTGTGCATAGAACAGGACCAGAAGCAGTGACCCGCCTGTATTACCAGTAACATGCACCTGGACAGCAGAGTCTCGCAGCAACCAAATGCCAGGTGTGCCTGCAAATCTGCTGTTGAGGCTATGTTTGCTGTTGCACACACCAGGCATGACTTGTAACAGCAGTGCAATGCCTCAACACAAAGGCACTCAGATGCAGCCAGGACAATGAGCCTGACATCTTTGCAAAGCCAGCGAGGAGTAAAAAGCAAGCACAACCATAAACAAGTGCCCAAACTGGAATCGACCCACATGCACGCACCATGCCTAAGACACCAGAAAGCTTTGAGAAGACACCACACCACTACAATGAGGCTTCCGGACTGCGGCTTTGGTCTACCTCTTGTGTGTAGGCCAGCAGCGTTTGCGTATGGCTGCCCCGCTTGTGTACCAACACTGCCAATGTTCACACATCTGCCAGCTGCAATGGTCAGAGGGCTATGTCAGCTGATCAGACGCATCGTGTTCTGCATAATGCAACAAAACATGCATTTCATATGCTGCAAATTAGGCTGCATGCAGCAGATGAGAATGTGGCTGCAGAAAGCTCCGTGCTGTTCATGCCATACACTCTGGTCTTGAGGCTGAGCTTGGGACAAACTGCAGCGGACAGGGCTTGCAATAGGCACTGCAAGTCCTGAACACAAGAAACATCAGATGCTACATGAATCAACTCTGCCTCACCCTCTTTGACTGGGCTCTTTCAGCAGGTTACACACTAAACTGTGTTGATTGTGGTTTCCTTTCACTTCTGTGTAGTATCTGCTGACATATGAAAGGAAGTGCAAAAATTGGCTCTGTTGTTGAGCAAGAAGCTTTTGCCCTAAGCAGCATAGAATAGGCCTCCAGCGCTCTGTTGCTGACAAAGGCAACTGTGTGCATAAAGACTTGCACCCTCACCTGCTTGCCATGCATGTCTGCATGCGCTTGGCCAGTCATCACATGGCCAGCTGCTGTGCTCTGACTTGGCAAAGCAACGCCTCCTGAACTTCTGCAGCATTCACAACAGCACCAGCTGTAGCGCCCACAGTGGTGCCTCCTCCACAACTGCAGTGTCACACACAATCAAAAACCAAGCCAGCCAACACAGCTGAGCAAGCATCAGGACAAGTGACACGAACAGAGGAATTACAAAGGAAACTGGGGTGTAATATAGAACATCGTGCAGAGCAGCTTTTACCGGCAGCGGCACACATCTGGGCATCTTTGTCTGGAGCCTTGCACTCTCCACTCCTAGCATGTAAGCAGAACACGTGCTGCCTTGTGACCTGCGACAAGATCACAGGCTTGAGCACAGGCTGCTAGGTAACAGATTTAACAATGCTGGAACAAACACAGCCATGCACATCTGTTGAAACTGAAGCAGTTCCAGATGCATGCACCAACATGGTGAGGGAAACGTGGGTGTGCTGACTTACCAGCTCTGATAGCGACCTGTCAGCAAAGAGCTGCATGTCAGCAAGTGCCTAGCTACGAACCACACAGCCAATTGTATGCTCTGGCTTGACCAAGCAACACTATTGAGCACTTGCAGCATCCATGGCAGCAATGGCCGCAGCACCTCTGGTGGTATACATAGCACAAAGGCAGGCTGCTGTGCAGGCAGGCAATGTAGAATCAATGGGCAGATCAGAACTTACCGACAGTGGCAGTAGCGCTGACCAGAACCCAGCGCTCTTGGCTGCTATGGGGTTCCCTTCACCTGCTACCGGGTCACCTGCAGCAGAACAACATGCTTCAACACATGTTGAGTCATGTTTTACTTGCAATGCCTGTGCAGGGTATCAACCAAGCAAGGCCCTGTGCAGAGCCAAAGCAACACTCAGCATTGAGATCACACAACTCACAGAGCAACAAGCCTGAGAGCCCAGACAATCAGTTGTGATCAAGAGGGATTGACGTATTAACCAAGCAGAAGGTGTAGTGATGACCAGGGTGCAGAGCTGTGCTTACATATAAGGTTTGGCTAGCACCCTCTCCCAGAGCCCAGCACTCTTGGCTGCCATTGACCTCTGCTCACCTGCAATCTTGCCTCCTGCACAAAGACACGCACTGCTTACAGTGTAACACACGTAAACTGCTGATACACAAGCCAGCCTGTGTTCTAGTCAAATAGCAATGCAATTGTCAACGGCAAGACCTAGTCATCCAGTGGGCCCATATACAGCTTGTAACCTGTCACCAGGCTTACATGCAATGTTAGACAGGCCTGCTGTGTGCAAAGGTATGTAAGCTTCAGTACATGCCAATTCGGGAGCCTGAGGCTGTGACAGCGGCCAATGAGCAACCGGGCACCTACCAGCACCGGCAACATCCTTGACTGGCACCCCTTCCCCCAAGAAACTTTCACTCCAAATGCTCTGGGCCACCATTGAGTCCTGCTCACACACTATCGTGTCACGCAGCGCTCTTGGCTCTCAATGGTGTCAGATCACATGCCGCCTTGTCCCCTGCATGGAAACCAAATGCTGGAGCAGAGAGCAGTACCCACGCAATGCCAAATAATGGTGGTCACAGAGCACACCCACTGATAACACTGATACAACAATCAGTGACAATGCAGTATATTGCATCATGACATGAATCAATGTAGAGCAAGGTTGTGTTGAACTGTGCCACTAGAAAAAGAGCCCCATCAGGTATGCCATCACGAGAGGCATTCAACCATGAGAGGCATCACAGCACACAAAGGTAGCATTGCTAAGCTTTTGCTGCAGAAATGCTTGTGAACAAACTACTCACTGCAATGATGACCAGTGTCATCATCACTGCACTGCAGTCAAAAAGTGCAGTAGAGTTCAGCAAGTGAAGGGACTGTTTGATAGCATCAGTACTAGGCAGAGCAAAATAATTGTGATCAGGACATAGACTGGACAGAAAGTTGTGGTGTTCCATATGCTACTGATCTGTTGCAGTTTGTGGCTTCGGTCACATTCACATGTAATGCAGCACACTGTTATATTCAATCAGCTTACTGCAAGTGGAAAAAAGACCAACATACTCAACACACAATGCAGCTCTGTACACAACACAGCACCCCATGTTACCCAAAGGAAATGTTGACAGGCAACAAACTGGATGACATGTGTGCCAAGCCGGTCCACAATTCGGACAATTTGTACCAGCACACAGCTACAACTGATGCATCCTGTTGTATACATCAACCTTATCCTGATAATGCTCATGAACCATTGTTGCATGTGTTCAGCTCAACGCCGAACTGAGCATGGGCTTGGCTGTACCTGGTTGGGTGGCTTGCTTTCTTGACCGTCAGGATACATGATCTGCTGGCATGTGCTCACTGCACCTCTGCGCCAACTCAACCCTGAAAAACCAAGGATACAGGTTGAAGACACCATGCGTTTGATGAAAGCTCAATTCTTGCTTGGCCGTGAACAATGCTGGGTACAGCTTGTAATTAGACAAAGACATTTGCTGTGTCAAGGAAATGCATGTGGCAGAAGGACTCAGAAGAAAGCACATGCTCAAGTGCGCTTGCAAGAAATTTGAAAGGAGTGATGGATGTGATGATGCCAGCAAATGGCTCAGGGGAGTGGCTTGACTACACAGGTCTGCTGTTTCACGGATGCCCAGCTACAGCAAAACATGGGCTCAATGAGCAATACAACCTTGCCACAAGGGATGACCATGCATAGCCTCAAGGCAGGCTGACGTATAGCAGCATTCAAGCACACATCTATCAGCAATGTGATGGCAAAGCCTGAACCATTTGTCAGCTCATTCACATTGCATGGGCTCAGGAAGAGCACCAGTTGCAGGCTTGTGTGCAACTGCTTGTGCGAAACCCTTCCATCAGAGCAAATCAAAGCAACAGTCAGCAAGTGAAAACAGCATTCTTCATGCAACCTTACAATACAACCAGGCTGACTCCCAGGACACCCCTCATGACACCCCACAATTCTTGCCAGGACAATCTATCAAGCCAAAAGCTAACACAGTGGTCAATAGAAGAAGCAGCGCCTACCAGCAATGACAAACTACTTGGTTGGCACCCTCTTCCATCTGGCTCTCTGGGCTGCTGTGGGTTTCCACTCTCACACTACCTTGTCACCTGCAACACCCGACCACACGCTTCAGCACAGGGCGTCGTGTACTCCAGTACAGTGCCCCAGGAGAGCACGTCACTGACAGATGCTGGAAGTCAGTACATAAGCATATGTTGAGATGCACATCCTGTTGGCAGCAACAACGCTGGGTGGGCTTTTGTGACCTGAACAGAGACTAACGGCAGTCGAACTGTTTGCTGTGGCTTTCACATGTGTCACTTTAGACATAGAGAAGCATTGCCACTCTGCAAGGCGAGGTTCACATAGCAGAGCAAGTCTGGCAGCTGCAGAACAGAGCATGTTGTCTGTGCCATCCAAAGTCCTTTGAGGCTATGCTTGCATTTGTTCACATGACACATGGCTTGCAGCAGATGCTGCACTGCCTGACACAGCTGCGCTCAGGTGCTGTAGAAGTGGTTGTCGCCTTACCATGGTTGGCTGGGGCCTCACAGCTGGAGGCTGCTTGCCATGCGTGTCTGCAAATGCTTGGCCAATCATGGTATAGCCAGCTGCTGTGCTGCAAGTTGGCCGGGGCAGCACTATCTGCAGTCTTTCACTGCCCACAACAGCACCAGCTGCAGCACCACATCTGTGCTTGCAAGCACCATCAAGTCGAGCTAGCATTGACAGCTGAAAACACATCTGGACAAAGAACACAAGCAATGTATTGCTGGTTGAAACTCCTTGCATGGGCTGCAAAAGCACGCTACATGCTAGTCAACGAAACTTCAAGACTCTTCAGAGTGATTGGTTCAAACGTACCTGCCGCAATTTGCCTTGGTCAATATGAAAGACTTGAAAATGCTGAATTTGACTATTAATATGCTACTCTGTCATTTGTCACTCACCTGCAGAACAGTTGCAGCATATTACCACCAGTCAACAGCTCCCCTATTGCCTCAAGATTTAGTCCATTTGACAAAAAGCACAACAGTAAGTGACATGTCTCACTTCTTGACCTTGATAGAGAACGCGCTCCTGTGTGACTGGATTTGTTGAGCTGCATTGGGTTGGCGCGGGTGAGCTGGTTGAAGGGCACAGGCAGAGGTCTAGATGACCCATGCTGCTAGAGCAAGGAAAGTGATTGGGAGAAGTGCAGTCACCCATCCAAACACGAGGAATATGACCCATCCGAACACAAACGACAGGCTTAGCATGCTGTTTTGAGTTTCAGCAATGGCAGTGCAGAGTGATAGTCACAAAGGCAGTCAAGACACAAATACCATTGCACAGCTGGTGTATAAATTCCTGCAAGACCTGGCAAAAGCAGTTGCTGACCTGCATCTATTGCCTTCCCAAGCTGGCAGTATGCCAGGCTCAGCCTCAATCCACTGTGCCGAAACTTGCAGCAAGATTCAAGCCCTCTCCTGGCAGCATGTAGTCCATCTTGCACAAAGCATTGCCGATGTGCCTCACAAACACGGCTTGCTGCGCAGTCAGCCGCTTTGGGGGTTGGCCCCAGCTTCCAGGTGAGGGTGCCGATCTGAGGGCCAGGGCAGCTTTGCTGACTCGACAGTGCTGGATCCGCAGGTGCTCTGCAACTTCACCCCCATCAAGCACAGCTCTGATCAAGCAAGACCAGGCCAGCCTAGTTGCCTGCATGAGAGATAGCATGAGTGGGTCAAAAGAGGATTGCGACGTTGTCTGATGCGCCCTCAGGGCCTCAGGGTACACTGCACTTTGGTCCAATGCAGCTTCATGCTGTAACAGTGTGGGCAGCTGCCCAGCACTTGGGTCCCAAATGTTTCTTGGCATTGTGCTAGCAACAGGCAGTGCAAAAGCTTATGCCATGCCCACACAGACTTCCGTGCAGGCGCAGATGCAGGGATGCAGGATCAGATCAACAGCATGTGGTTGGGGAGTTGGTGTTACCTCTGCGTGCTCATGCACCCAGTGCAGAATCTGTTTGGATGGGTCAAGGAGGTCCAGGGCAGCCATGCCAGCTCCCACAATCAGAAAGTCCTCTCGTCTGCACTGCATGTCCAGGCTATGCTGCCCAGAAGAGCGGTTGGCCTGCAGCAGCTGGATGAAGGACTCCAAGCAGCTCAGGAACGCGTTTCTCCACTCTGGA
>JAABUK010011844.1_pt1 | contig 11242 bp, 8 predicted proteins | sample 5559141 | NCBI WGS metagenome assembly JAABUK01 (sample SAMN10711869, study PRJNA513367) | rock metagenome | isolation source: Antarctica rocks | place: Antarctica: Victoria Land, Pudding Butte nord | collected 2016-01-03
ATCCTTTGAGGCCAGGATTGTAAAGAAGCTAGTTTAGAACGTTTTCCCATATTGAAACCATGACTTCCCTGAGTATACAAATGAACTTCAACCGGTACCTTAGCAGCCCTGTAGGCTTTAAGCAGGCGGACAACAGATTCCGAACAACACAGATCGTTGTTTGCAGCAAGCAGAAAAGTAGGAGGAGCATCGGAACGAACGCTATCGGGAATGCCGCCAGGACCAGGATAAATAAGCACCTGGAAATCAGGTTTTCCATTAAGCCTGTCAATGGGATCAGGTGCATTAGGATTACCAAAACCAGGTGAATAAGCAATAGTGGCTGCTACTTCACCTCCAGCAGAGAAACCTACAATCCCTATACGTGCGGTATCAACATTAAATTCCTTAGCAAGGCTTCTAACCATGCGCATTGCCCGGTAAGCATCTTCCCTGGGAGTTGTAGAGATTGAATAAGGAGAATTTTCTTCGCGGCTTAAACGATACTTAAGCACAAACGCTGCAACACCGATACTGTTTAAAAAAATAGCAGGATCTACCCCTTCAGCATTATATACCAATTCACGGTGGCCTCCGCCAGGACATATTATTACAGCGGCTCCGGTTGCTTTTTCTTTTGGTGGTAAAAAAACCGTAATAGAAGGATTATGAATATTCTTTATCCAATAATCTTTTGCCTGCTCGGGCTCATCCTTTCTGTTTTCAAAGCCCGGAGCTCCGTTTTGCCAAAGATGTATAACACGCTGCTTTGTTTGACACAACGCCCTGAAGGGCATAAGAAATAAAAACGGGACAATAAGTATTTGAACCCTGATGAGTATTGATCCAATCATAAAGCATATTTTAAATAATAATTTACATCTCATCTTTACAAAAGGTAATATTTTTATTTTAATATTTATTACCATGCTAAGCGCTTTCCTTCACCTAAAAAATTGAAAACCATCAACTGTCTTACAATATTCAGTACCCTGGTTTATAAAATTATCTATAGCACGGAAAGCTCATAACTTTTACCTTTTTCGGTATTGAAATCTATTAGGTAACCGTTTGCAGTAGCAACGGCTTTCGCATTCGATCCTTGTAATTTTAAAGGAACAGCCGATCTGATCCGGCATAGTCCACCTGATAAAGCAATTATTTGCGCATGTTCTATTCGGTTATCTTTCCAATTCATTGACACTTCAAAATTCCCTCTTGCTTTCAAGCCTTTTACAGCACCTTCTTTCCAGGCATCGGGAAGCGCAGGCAGCAGGGCAATTTCCCCGTTATGGCTTTGCAACAGCATTTCCGCCATGCCGGCTATCCCACCAAAATTTCCATCTATCTGAAAAGGCGGATGCGCGTCAAAAAGATTCACATAAGATCCGCCGCCGTTTGCATAGTTGGTTCCGGTTTGCCCTGTAAGATGCAGCAAGCTTCTTATCATAGTATAGGCGTGATTTCCATCCAGCAACCTTGCCCAGAAATTTATTTTCCATGCCAGGCTCCATCCGGTACCGGCATCGCCTCTTAGCTCCAATGTTTTTTTTGATGCAGCTGCAAATTCCGGGGTACTGATGGGTGATATTTGTCTACCTGGGTACAAGCCAAACAGGTGCGACACATGCCTGTGATGTGGATCGGTATCTTCCCAATCTTTGTACCATTCCTGCAGGTTTCCTTTTTTACCTATATGCAAGGGATAGAGTTTATTTCTTTTTGCAATGATCATATTCCGGTAAGCTTCCTCCTCATTCAACTCTTTAGATGCATCAATTAAATTGGTAAAAAGATCCCAGATAATTGACATGTCCATGGTAGTGGCAATAGATACACTTCCCTTTTTACCCTTGTCATCAATAAATGTATTTTCAGGTGATACGGAAGGAGCTGTTACCAGGTAACCGTTCTTGTCTTCCACTAACCAGTCAAGGCAAAATGCAGCCGCTCCTTTCATTAAAGGATAAGCAGTTTCTTTCAGGAACTTTTTATCTTTTGTAAAAGCATAATGCGCCCATAAATGTTGTGAGAGCCAGGGTGATCCCATCGTCCAGTTAGCCCAGGTAGGATCACCTTTCCCGAGATCTCCAACAGGGTTAGAAAGCGCCCATATATCACTGTTATGATGAACCGCCCATCCACCCGCATGGTAAAATTCCCTGGCAGTAACTGCACCTGTTACAGAGGCATTTTTTATATAATCCATTAAGGGAAGGTGCATCTCAGAAAGATTTACCGGTTCTGCGGGCCAGTAATTCATCTGCACATTTATATTGGTGGTATAATTTGAGCTCCAGGGCGGGCGTAATTCTTTGTTCCAGATACCTTGCAGATTAGCAGGTTGTCCACCCGGCCGGGAGCATGATATGAGCAGGTACCTGCCATATTGAAAATACATAGTTTCAAAAGAAGGATCCGCAGCACCCTCAGTATAACCAAGCAGGCGCTCATCTGTAGGTAAAGCCGCGTTGCTGTTATTTGCCGGGACAGCCAGTTTAAAAGAAACCCGGTTGAAATAGGTATGAAAATCTGCCAGGTGGTCTTTCAATAAATTTTGCCAGCTTTTTTTTACAGCTTCATTCAAATATTGCGTTGCTGATTTGCCTTCATCTTTACCCTGCGAATCCGGGCATTTATCAAACCCATTAAAGCTGGTAGCGGCAGATAGAAAAACAGTTACCTCCGAAGCATTTTTTACGCTGATGCCGCTGGTATCTGTACTGATAGTTCCATCCCTGCCAATGGCTTTCAACCTCATTTCGAAACGCATTCCCCTGCATCCGCTTGTGTCATCCTGGATAACAGGCTTATCAGATCTTACATAATTAGGTTCAATATGCGAGGCCGCTTTTCCCTTTACTAACAGCTCACTGTTACCAATAGCCGATTTATGATATTGAAGTAGGCCCTTGATACCCGCTGTGAAATTCAACTGTCCCAGTTTGCTTGCTGTAAAATGTATAACAATCACCTGATCGGGAGCCGAACTGATAACCTGCCTGGTAAATGTTGTTCCGCCGATAGTAAAGCGTGTAGTGGCCAAAGCATCATTAATATTCAGGTCACGGTAATACGATGATACCGCAGTATCAGCAAATTGCTGGTTGATAAAAAGGTCGGCCATTGGCAGGTACGATTCAGAATAATAGCCCTGCATCTTTTTGGTGTATTCATAAGCCTTAGCATAATTCTCTTCTTTAAGCAGAGCCTCGCGTACGATCAGCAAATTTTTATAAGCATTTGGGTTTACATTGGTACGTACCGGTCCGCCCGTCCATAAACTACTTTCATTCAGTTGTATCAGTTCATTTTGAATACCGCCAAAGACCATGGCGCCCAGCCGGCCATTACCCATGGGCAGCGCTTCCGTCCAAACCTTTGCCGGTTTTTTATACCAGAGTTTATCTGCCTGCTGGGCACTTACGGAAAAGATCATCGCGCAAAAAATTGTCATTGCAAGGATGCTCTTTAGTATGTTTTTCATTATCATATCAGGAAGGTATTATTGCAGCTGCTGATCACCAGTTCATAAATTTTCTAAAACTTTTTACAGGCTACAGATATAAAGTTAAGCGACCAATTGTTTTTGAGAAATTGTTAGTCAGGAATTCAGTTACTTCTTAAGCAATATAATCATTCATCGCGGCTAATTAACGAACCACTCAATTCAATTTTTGACTATTAATATTTATAGCGTCTATTCTGATAATGCAATAAAGATAATTATGTTAAGGATGAAATTCCGTATCTATCTACCACCTTAGGGGTTATTATAAACCTGGTAACTGGAGATTACCTTCCCCGTAAAATTATACTGCACGCAATTGATATCTTTTCCACCAACCGCATTCTCACTATGGGTCTGTATTACCCTTCCCTTATGATCATAAAACATCGTTATAGTGAGCCATTTACCTGAAGAGAGATTTGTAGGATCTTCCAGTACCCGGACTTTTGTACCCGTTACCATTCCAGTAGTCAGCACACCGGATTGATCAGTAAAAGTTAATGGCTGGTCAGGAGCAAGGTTGTTGTGGCTGTGGAATAAGCCTATTGCTCCTGCTCATCAGCACCATTCTAACATTGGTTAAAGGATTGCCACAAGGATCGAAAATAAAATGATGGAACTGCAACACGATCCCAGGCATTTCGGCTGTAAAAAATTAAAGGGTCGTGACGCATATCGCATACGTACCGGCAATTACCGTATTATTTATGAGATCCACGATGAGCGCCTCATTAATACCGTTATTACCCTCTGACATAGAAAAGATGTTTATGAGTAACATGAATGAACGGCACCATGCAGGATATATCCGCAGAAGTCATCGGGATGGAGAACTGCTCTCACAATTCCGTAAAACAGAACAACTACCAGCAGATAGAAAGAAACTCGTTAAAGAGGTTCTCGATGCCTTTATCTTTTAAGCTGATATACAAAAACAACTCGCTAACTGTCATGAAAAAAGCCGCTAGCTTACGCTAAACGGCTCTCTGTTATCTTTCATACCAACAAACCTTTAGTGGTATTAAGCACAAATTTATTTGCCGCATACTTATCCGGTTTTACGAACTTGCATCCTTAAAGTTTATAATAATATCTGACTTACGTGCAAAGGTCCTGGAAGAATTTGTATTTCATTTTTTTATCACCTCCTCATCTAACCTTCCTGCAATCACCGCTTTTTCAAGATGTCCTATCGTTAATACTTTCCTTACTTTCTTTTTTCTTCCAGTTATAAATCTAATAATTGCAGGCAACATAAAATCTCCTTCAGATCTAAAATAATCTGCGGCCATAAACTTTGATACATCAACATTAAATTCTTTACCAAATGCAATGATAAACTCTACTGCATCATCACCGTAAATGCCTAAATTATTTTCAAAAGTTGTTTCTTTGGTTAACTGAAAATCATAGTTCCACCTCTCCTTGTACTTTCTTTAAAACAACCTGGTCTTGCTTATCTTTATATTCAACTACAGCGTTCCCATTTTCATCTTCAGTAACATTCTTATATAATTGTCCGGCATCATAAACAGCACTGGAAAGAGAAACAGGGATATTAGTCGAAGCCTGATTACCGATCGTCAAAATACTATTTCCAATGGTCCAGATATGCACCGCATCCAGCGCGGTATTAACCAGGTGTTGTTTTGTAACTCCTTTGTCTTTGCCCGTCCAGCTATTTCCAGGTGATTTTACTTTTTTGATCCGATTTAAAGGAGAGGGTTCAAAGTCAGACTGCCCATACAAAAATTTTTCTCCATCATACATTATTTTTCCATTCGCATCCTTGTATACATTTTTATAAAAATTATCCTGAGAATTAAATGGGTCCATCTTAAAACTTCCATCACTCGTTGTTGCTGCACTTCCTGTTGTTTGGATGTAAGGCAAATATTTATATACGTCCCTTCCATAGCCGTCATACTGGAAAGGAACGATCATATCTTTCGGATCGTTTCCCGGGGTCACTTGTCTCATTACTGTTTGTAAAGGCCTTCCTAATCCATCAAGGTATTGAGTACTCTGTTTCACTTGCTGATAAGGCGCAGCATCAATATCTGATTTGTTGAAGTGGATGATCATCCCTGATGGTATTGACAAAGGCATACATCATTGTCATATCCCGCGGCTGAAAATTCCCAAGGCTTTTTTTAAAATATCCCGCTCCTGCTCGGTTCGCCGGAGCTCAGCTTTTAAGCGCTCAATTTGTGCAAAAGAGCTATTTTGAAATGTTGATGATACTGCTGCGTTTTGGCCTGAAGTCGTGGGCACACATTGGGCCGATTTATACCAGCGGTGAAGAAGAGACGCACTCACACCGAGTGCCTGAGATACATCCGAAATCGGGCGACCTGAAGAGATCATTTTAAGCACATCTTCCTTAAATGATACATCATACTTTCTACGCGTTCTTGATACTTTCTTTACAGACATTGTTAAGCGAATTTACGTCACTTTACTGTCCGGTTTTATTGGTGCACCTCAAATATCAGCGTAGCCGGTTTCAGGAAAAGCGGCATATTCCATGGCATCTTTTTGCACTATTTGGTAAGTGCCGTCATTTTTAATGAGATATTGATCCTTTCCTAATAACTGTCCCCTTGCATAGAAATAGCTATTTACAACGGGTCTATCGAAAGTTGGCCAGCTTCCAAATACCTGATCTACGTGATCTCTAAAAGTATAAACAGTTTTGCCAGTATTTACTGTTTCGTTCCCCGTAAATTCAGTTACCATTGGATAAACAACCGTAGCACCATCAAAAGGGATTAGATCTATAATAGGATTTGACATAAAAGTCCTTAGTCTTTTTGTTGCGCGTAGTACAGTTCCTCTAATCCCATTATCTTGACCAAAAAATCTATATGTTTGTTCTTTGATAAACGAGGAACTTTCTAAATTAAAATTTTTTCTTGCATTTTCGTATTTATACGTTTTAACCACTGGATTAGGATTCAAGCCGTCATAGCTCTTAATAGTTTTAATACGCAGTCCTCCTCCTAATTTTTCATTCCCATTGTCTGTATAACGATTACTCTCAAACTTAAAATCCGTGTGACCACCAGTTGGATAAGTGATTGTTTTTAATATACAGAGCTGAGCGTTATTTTGATCTGGTTCTCTTCCAATGGGGTTGTCACTGCCTACTGTTAGGTTTGTTGAATAATTTTCGGCTTGAAAAAAAACTTGTTGTTGAGGTATTAAGGAAGAATTGCTTCTGTTATTGAAGTATCCCCAATAATCCCTCGCGAGTGTTGAATAAGATGGCACAGCAATACTGTTATCATAGTCGAAACGATAACGTTGTATGACTGTTCCGGAGGCGTCCGATATATATACTGAATCAAGTCTTAGGCGTTTGGTGGTATAATCATTGGGAAATCCTGAAAAATAACTTTGATAGAGAGTAATTGTTTTTTGAATCGAATATTGTTCTGTACTATAATTATAACTGTAAATGATTATAGTATTCAAACTTTTTACGTTGGTATTTGATACATCTTGTCTATCGTTTAACGATAAGCCAAAAGTCACTTTTCCATTTTTGAAATTAATCTGTTGCAGCTGTCTTTGATAGGTGGAACTTAAAACCGGGTTAGTTACAACAGATTCTAAACTGCTTGTGTATGGTGGGTTAGTATAAGGGTGTTGGATATTATCCGATAATGTTTGAAACATTGAAATATCAGAAACATTTAAGGTTAATAGCAATTAATTATTACCTAAAAGGGTTGCTTTCTTTTGTTTGAAAAGCAGGTACTTGTCCGCCGGCAACAGGTTCCTATATACACTGTCACGGTGGTCTTCGGCCATGAATAAATAGTTATCTAACGCCCGTCCATTGTATAGCTGGCGTAAATTCACTTTTATATTCTGTACAATAACGGTAGCAGCTTCTACCTGGCTTTTTTGCAGGTTTGACAGAGATAACGAATCCTTCATTTTCTGTGCTATCTGGCTTGCCTGCGTTTCAGGAGTTGACGATTGAGCATTGACGTTGTTCATTAAAGCGATTAATACAACTACAGTTCCAATTAACTTTTTCATCTAATAAAATGGGTTTTAAAAATTATGTGTGATTATTAACTGTTAATTTATTTTTAATTTTTATACAGCCGTGGCACACCTGTTTGATAATCCGGACAATACCTGAAACATCCGGGACATAGGCATCCATGCTGATTACAATCAGTTATCCTATCAAGGCTTATCTGAATAATTGATCAGGTGATGTTTTTATATCTACAGGCTTGTATTATCCTGATACAATATTTTTGTAAAAAACATTGTAAGTAGAAAATAATAATCTGAAAAGAAAATACTTAATAAGTTATGGAGGTGATGCCTGGTAGCCATGCACAAGGCATGAAGGAAGTTTAATGGTTTTCATAAAACCGGTTAGGGTTAAATATTACAACAGGGTCAATGTTGTTTACCAATCAAAAGTTTATAAATACTTGCATTCATGCAAGCGTAATTTTACTTATAATCTAACCCGTAAGTGATAACACTTACAGGATAGGATTCTTTAATAGTGATAATATTATTACCGTAACTATTAAATGCACCTATAAAGATCCTTAACGCAACTTCGGACTAATGATAATTATGTAATCATCCAAAACTCAACTGTGTTAATTGCAAGAAAACAAGTTTTCATAAATAGCCACCTAATTATTCACTTTTCTATACCTGATATAAAATGATGCACTTTGTCATTCGTTAAAGTAGCAATTCATTCTTAAAAATTGTTGCGATAAATAAATTTAATCACTATTTTACTATACGTTGTACGCTTATAACCTGTGGCTGTCCGCTCCTTATAAACGCTTTTTTCCAATCTGATTGTTAATAAAATTAGTACTGTAAAATCGATGCCCGTTTGCAGACGCTATTGTCATGTCAACAATTAATTGACGCAATTTGCTGTACGCAGTCTGCTTCTGGTATCAGCCAGATTCTTGCTGTTGTTCTCTTTTATATAACTAAAAATTTGACCATTGAAAATGAGTGAATTATAAATTTTGAAAGTTATTTAAATGGAGATACGGGTGCAACCAGTTCGGGACTCCTGACAGCTGACTGCTGACTGCTGATAGCAAAATTTATTATAACTCAAACCTGATACAATGTTTATAACAAATTCAAAACATGGCTTCACCCTGAAAGCATATAAGGGCTCCCTTATGACATTACTAACCATGAACCTGGATGAAAAACCGGCCGAAGGTACTTTCGCCGGATTCACTATTTTTTATTCAAGGGAAGATGGCAGTAAAAGACCTATTCTGAATTTTTTAAATTTTAAAGGCAATGATACATTAACAGGGTCTGACATCTCACCTATTCAGGCATTTAAATGGGTTCATTTTCCCGGCTCCTATCAACAAACAGGGATGCTTACCGGAGATTATACTTATGAAGCCACTCCAAGATTCTTTAACCAACGTCATAAGATATTACCATTGGATAATTCTTTAACTGTAAAACTAACAATTAATGTGAGCGATTTTAATGAAGGGAAGCTGAGCGTTGGATTTACAAGAGGCTTTACTAAATCTCAGGCTTATGCGAATCGTTATGGAGCCGGGCAAAAGCTTATTCCCAAAGGCGACTGGATGTTCGACACTAACCAGGTTGCAGGAACAAATGAAAAATTTGGAGACTTTACATACGAGGATATGTACGTTTGGCTGGGCTTCAATGCAAGAACGCTGGTATATGGCCTTTTGAAAGAAGCTTTGAATGATCCGGCAGTGTTTGTTGATATGTTTGCGTATGATTTTAACGATCCTGTAATTGCAGACATGTGCCTGCAACTGGCTTCAATGGGACGGATAAGAATTATTATTGATAATGCTGCTTTACACACCGGGGTAAATAAAAAGGGGAAGATTACAGAGGAAGATGATTTTGAAAATAAATTTAAATTAAAGGCCACAGGAACTTCCAGGATATTTCGATGCCATTTTGCAAGGTACTCTCATTGCAAAGAGATCATCCTGAAAAAAAATAATGCAGCATACAAAGTATTAACAGGCTCTACTAATTTTTCTTACACAGGGTTATATGTTAATGCAAACCATGTACTGGTATTTGATGATACTAACATAGCTACCTACTATGCTGATGTATTTAATATTTGTTGGGAAGATGGCAATGCTCCATCATTCCGGACTACACAGTTTGCTCAACAAATAAAAAAATTCAGCTCACAAGATATTCCGGATACAGCAATAACAGTTTCTCCTCATGCTGAAGCATTCGCAAAGAACCTGATTGATTCCATTACCACCATAGTAACCGATAAAAACAATACTTCTGTTTTATTTTCAGTAATGGAGATGGGAGAAAATAGCTCCGGAAGTTTAATAAAAGCACTTCGTGAGCTGCATAAGGATGATTCCATATATACCTACGGGATCACAGATGATAGCAGCGGACAGATCTCATTATATAAGCCAGGAAAAAAGACAGGCATTCTGATTGATGCAAAAAAAGCAAGCAGGGAATTACCACCTCCTTTTAAAGAAGAATTTAAGTTAGGTTTGTTTCATGCTATTCATCATAAATTTATAGTAACCAATTTTAATCAAAGCAATGCCCGGGTTTATTGTGGTTCTTCCAATCTGGCGTTGGGCGGAGAAAAAGATAACGGCGATAACCTGATTTGTATTAACGACCCTGATGTAGCTACCGTTTTTGCCATAGAAGCATTAAGACTTACAGATCATTATAATTTCCGATCCATCAAACAAAATAAAGTACAGGGAACAATATTGAAGCCTGCAAAGCTTGATAGTACAGGACATTGGGTGGAGCGTTTCTTTGATGAAAATGATATAAGGTTTGTTGAACGAAATCTTTTGGGGTAAATAGCCTCAAATCTTTTTTAACCAAGGAGAAATACATAAGGTACACAGAGGTAACACTGAGGCTGTTTCATATTTTAAAAATTAAACCAATAAGGTTCCTCTGTACTACCTCTGTGTACCTCATGTATTTTTAAGTGGTTATAAACTTCTTCGAACATCTGCTTCCAGCACTACATGCTTTACATTTTTGCGGTCGTAGGTGTACGTTATATGTACTTTACCATCTTTGGTCTGGATTACGGCAGGATAGCTATACTCTTCGGTGGTGCCATTTTCCAGTATAACGGCGTCTGTCCAGCTTTTACCATCTTTTGAAACGGCAACATTAAGTTTGGCACGTCCGTTAGGTCCATTAGTAGTTGGGTTATACACTAAAAGCTGCCAGCCATTTTTCAGCGTAAGGGCGTCGATACCTGAATTAGGATTTGGCAGATTTGTTTTTGATAAAGCACCCCAGGTTTTTCCATTGTCTTTGGAATAAGCTTGCATCACATTATTATTCCTGCTACGTGAAAGGATTTGCAGCTTATTGCCAGGAGAAAACAATATGCTTGGTTGAATTACATTAAATTCTGTGGTTGTATCAACAGGTATCAGCTGCCAGGTGACGCCGAGGTCTGTAGTTCTTTCTATATGCACTTTCCAGCTTTGCCTGGTTTCCGTACTTGAAGGGGCAAGGATGGTTCCATCAGCTAACTGAACTGGTTTATTTTTTATTGGTCCTAATATTCCAACTGGCAACTTACGGGAAGAAGACCATGTTTTTCCATCATCATCAGAGGTGCGAACCATCCCCCACCATTCGCGGGGTGATGGGCCTACTTTATAAAATAAAAAAAGTTTTCCTTCTTTCGCTTTAAACAGAACAGGGTTC
>JAABUK010011845.1_pt1 | contig 11241 bp, 20 predicted proteins | sample 5559141 | NCBI WGS metagenome assembly JAABUK01 (sample SAMN10711869, study PRJNA513367) | rock metagenome | isolation source: Antarctica rocks | place: Antarctica: Victoria Land, Pudding Butte nord | collected 2016-01-03
CAGAAGCAAGAGCTGACATGTTGCAAACTCGTTTGCAGCATGAAGGTCACTCGCCACGCTTTCATGGAGGGAACATATGGCTGTCAGGTGTGCAAATAACTTGGTGATCCCTTTCACCAAATCCCTCTTTTGTGCTTAATTGCAGCTTGAAGATGTCGCGTGAAAGATTCACAAACCTGTCTATCAAGTCACAGGTACACCTCCACCAGCAACCTCTTGCTATCGACACTTCCAACCTCTGTTACCACCGACTTTAGACTTTTTCTTGCGCAAACAGTTGGCGGGGCCACTCAGCTGAGGCACAGCCTTGATTGTTGTCTTCTTTGAATCTGCCAGTGTCTAGGAGACCAGACCAGGTCGTGGTTGATGTGTGTTGTCACGGCTGCAGATGTTCAATGAGCAAAGTCTTCAGTTCCAGGAAAAGATCATGGAGCGCTCAGGACTTGGAGATGAAACATACCTGCCTGAGGGTATGCATGTTTTTGGCAGTCTTGATATGTTTTGCACCGCCATGTCTCATGGACAACCGTTTGTACCACAACATTTAGTCAGCAATCTGTCATCTTTACCACTGGTCTATGTCAGCAATATGCTTCCAGCACCCCAAGTATGTCTCAAGAAGTTGCCCTCTGTAGGGTATGTGTCTAATTTATACAGTGACAGGAGGATAAATAGCACTTAAGGTACAATCTCTATGTCTGCAGCTGTTCAGCAAATACCTCCCCAGATCTCCATGGCAGCAGCTAGGGAAGAAGCAGAGATGGTTCTCTTTGACGGTGTCCGCAACGTACTTGAAGAGGCTAGACTCAAACCTGGCCAGGTTGGTCTTCACAGCTGTGTCTCTGTTGCATAACTCATCTCATCCTTGGTTATTATATGTGATGAGAAGTCTGCATGAGGGGTGTGCTTTTCAGGCCGTGTCTGTCATTTGCACAAATTGTGGCTGCTGACTAGTCTCTATGGCATGTGCAGTCTTCCAACTGTGACTGCTGCTGTACAGCTCATGTAGCCTCGTGCCACTCTGACAGCATCTTTCATTTATGCAGCTATACAGAACTTGTTGTCACGGACTGACCAAATGCTCAAGAAGATGTGGCTGACGCATCAATGCTTGAGATGAGCTGTTGTTTCTGCTGCATGCTTTCAGACATCAGCCTGACCAAATCCATTGTTGGGTGCAGGTTGACATCTTGGTGGTCAACTGCAGCCTGTTCAACCCCACGCCCTCCTTGTCTGCAATGATCATCAATCACTTCAAGATGCGCTCCAACATTGTGTCGTACAACCTTGCTGGCATGGGCTGCTCAGCAGGCGTCATTGCTGTCAATTTGGCTAAGGAGCTCCTGCAGGCCAGTCTTCATACAAATGTTCCGTTATTGCTTCTGTTTGCTTGCAGAGTGTGTACGCATGCGCTTGCTTGCTTGCCTGCATGCATACCCATGGCTGCACTATGCTGCCAGACTTCAGCTGCTGCACAAGTGCTTGTACGTTGTGGTGAGAAGTTCAGCAATATGAAGTCAAAAGTGAAATCAGTATTGTGTGAGTGCAGGTATACCCTGGCAGTAGGGCTTTGGTTGTGAGTACTGAGAACATCACGCAGAATTGGTACTTTGGCAATGAGCGTTCCATGCTCATCCCAAATTGCTTGTTCAGGGTTGGTGGTGCTGCTCTGCTTCTGTCTAACAAGTACGCTTTCTCTCATTTGCTGGTGCATATGCTGCAGCATATGCTGACTGTTTTCCCCAGCTTATTTTGTATTCCATGCTGATGCATTATTGCGTGAGCTTGATGCAAAGACACACGCCATCATTTGCTGATACACGCATTATTCGTGCTTGCCTCAATGGCTTTTTGACTCACAGGGCTGCTTCTTAGCTTGTTTAGGTCATGTGCTGACCTTGCTTTCCTTGGCTGATATAGGCGCAAGGATTACTGGCGAGCCAAGTATGAGCTGCTGCATGTGGTGCGTACCCACATGGGGGCCAATGATCAAAGGTGAGCATGTGCACCGTACATCATGCTGAGCTGGGCTTGGTCACCTTTGTGTCACAGTACTGGCTATTGAAATTTTGCTTTGACTGTCTCTGTGTGGCGCATGAGGCTGAACAGTCGCAAAGCACACCTCACGGCCAATATTGTTTTGCATACTGCTGTGCGCAGCTCATTGCAAACATCATTTTCCACATGTACAGATGCTGGCTTGGGACCTGTTTCAAACATGATGGCTTGTCTTTGAGCAAAAGCTTCAACACTGCAGCTACATAACCTTGCAGGTACGGTTGTGTGTACCAGAGGGAGGATAGCAAGGGGCGGGTGGGAGTGCACCTCTCCAAGGAGCTCATGGCCATTGCTGGTCACGCCCTCAAGGCCAACATCACCACCCTGGGACCTCTGGTGCTGCCTATCTCTGAGCAGCTCATCTTCTTCGGCAACCTGGTTGCTCGCAAGGTATGTGGCGTTGGCTGGAGCTTTGGTATGATGAATGGTGCGTGTTTTGAATCAGATCCGTTTTGCCTTTCATTCAAAGATGCAACAGTACACTGAGCAAACAGCGCTGAATCCTGTGCAGTGATGACATTCGGCGGTCTTTGATGTTGCTCAGACCTGTAAGCATGGCATGTCCTGTGACAGCATCACGTGTCTTATGAATACTTGGCATGTCTTGTGTTTTACATTAGCTTGCTGCGGCAGGTGTTCAAGATGAAGATCAAGGGGTACATCCCTGACTTCAAGCTGGCTTTTGAGCACTTCTGCATTCACACTGGAGGAAGGGGTGTGATTGAGGAGATTGAGAAGCAGCTGCAGCTGGCGCCTGACAATGTGCAGCCTTCCAAGGACACCCTCTTCCGCTATGGAAACACCTCCTCCTCATCCATCTGGTCAGTTCTTGCTGCCGAAACAGCAGTCACAGCTACATGTTGGCGCCCTACCATGGACTGCGACACTATCAATGTCTCACAGCTTGCAAAGCAAGACGCACACAGCCAAGAGCATGCATTGTGCTGCCAACACCTGATCCTCCCCCCCCCTCTCCCCCCCCCCCCCTGTCAATACGATCATGACATGAATGGTCAAAACCTTAAAGAAGGGTGTTGACAGCGCAACACCCGCCAGAAGCATGACTTTTCTGGATTGCATTATGCTTGGCAACCTGTTGAGACATCAAAGGCACTGCCATCTGACATACATCTGGGCTGGCAGCATGCAGCTCATGTGCACTCAAACACCCAGCAACCACACAACTTGAATGATCAGTTTTAGCTTAACAATGTGATCAAGGTTTGTGATTGCTGGCTGTTTGAGTGCATATAAGCTGCATGCTGCTAGCCCAGCTTTGTGTCAGATTGCAGTGCTATTGATGTCTTACAGCTTGTCTATTGCTGTGTGCATTTGCTTTGCAAGCACTGAGAGTTTAACACAGTTGGGTTCCTTTGATACAGTGCCAATGCCTGGCAGTGACTGCTATCAATGGTTGCTACGGGATCAGAACTCCTTGGCTACCATGTAGCCTGAGCCTGAACTGCTGCTCAAAAGTGTGCTTCCTGCATGCTCAAGACTCTGATTCTAACAGAGTTGCTTGGTGCAGGTATGTGCTGTCCAACATTGAGTCCAAGCGCGGCATCAGGAAGGGAGACAGGATCTGGCAGATTGCATTTGGCAGTGGGTTCAAGTGCAACAGTGCAGTGTGGCGCTCAATGAGGAACAACAACCAGCAGCACACTGCCTGGGATGACACTCCCAAGCCTGTGGAGCCTTGAGAAGAAATGTGACATGTTCAAACAAGCATTGATGTGCAGCTGCATCATCATGACTTTGTGTTGTGTGACAAGCGCAGATAAAGCGGAACAGGTGTGACAAAGTAGTGTATGTCAAACCTGGCAAGTTGAGAGAACTGAGAGACTGTTCGTACTGTGTGTGTCAGCAGCTTACCTCTGGTGTCACGTCGCAAGCTGGCCAGAGGTTGAGCGCTCATTCATCTCCCATTGTCCAAAGATGTGCTCTTTGTATGTGTTGTAGTCTTGAATTGTCTGCTGCAAAGCACTCTTTATCTGTCTGCTGATCAATATATGTTTTTTTTCTGGAACTGGTACAGTTATGTCTGTCTGACAACTCAAAATGCAACCCTCGTGCTGTCTTCGTTTTGCTCTAAATCAGATGTTGAGGTTTGTAATCTGAGAAGCGAGTGCATCAGGAGCAGTGTCAGCAGAGTAGGTGTTGTGGACTGCATTCTGCAGTGACCAACACTTCGCTGCAAAGTGCGGTGCAGGCCTGCAATGGCAGTGGCATGCAAATGCTCATCTGCAACTTTAATTAACGATGCGCTCGCAAATTCGCACATGCATGCAGGTCTTCCGATTAAACAGATTGTTGTGTATCGAAACCTCCAGCTGAACGGCGATAGGCTGTGCTGATCATTGCGTTGAATATATTCAGGGTGATAGTCTGTAACTTCGCGCTCGGCTTGTCAGCATTGGACTGTATAAACAGACTAGTCTGATCTGCGGCATGCACGACTTTGTGCTGTAAGCGTCGACGCGGTTCCGGCTCAGGCATTACAACTCACACTTAACAACTTGTCTGTCGGTCATGCATTCCCTTGGGCTGTGTTTGCTTTGTGCAACAGCCGCAGGCACACTGCTTGTCAAAGCTGCAGCGCAGACGGAGCTGCCGAACGTGACATACGCTGGATACCTACCCACCAATAAAAACGATGGCAGCGAGCTCTTCTACGCGTACTACGAGGCTCAACAAACCGATAATCGTGCAGCCCCTGTCCCCGTGCTGCTGTGGCTTCAGGTTTGACCTAACATGCCCTGACTGAGAGTTTGACATATTCAACCATGTCTGATCATGCTTGTGCCATGCTCAACAGGGAGGCCCAGGCTGTGCCAGCATGTTTGGCAATCTATACGAACTTGGCCCTGCTTGGGTGAATGAAAGCTTGCAGCTCGTCCTCAACCCAGGTACGGTGTGCTTGCGGGTGCGGTCGATCGCATGCAGTGGAAGCCAAGACTTGCACAGCGCATGGCAAACAAAACGCTGTGTATTACATGGCAACTGCAGCCTATTGTCATTTAACCTCCATCTTGTACATGACAGGAGCCTGGAATCGCCGCTTTGGCCTGCTGTTCATTGACCAGCCAGTCGGAAGTGGCTTCAGCATAGCAGGTAATGCATGCACACGTGGCTTTGCTACTTCATCTTTGTCTGCCTTGTGTTGCTGATCAACAACACCTGTGTTGACCGCATCCCTGATTTGTGATCATGCAGGCTCTCTAGGAATACCATCAGATGAGACACAGATTGCTACTGATCTGTATGCTGGACTGCAAAACTTTTATGCGCTTTATAAAGATCTGCAAAATAGACCATTGTTCATCACAGGAGAGAGCTATGCTGGCAAATATGTGCCAGCTTTAGGTATGCTGCTTGGTAGCTATGCCATTGCACGCATCACATCCATTTCCTGTTTTCCATACTTGTGTTGCATCTCAGTCATGCATCTCATGCAGCCTCATGATTTGGCTGAGATGAACAGGCTCAGATGAACAGGCTCAGATGAGCTGCATGCATTCATGAAATCAGTCTGGACAAGTGTGCAGTTGGGATTTAACAATGCATGCATGTGCTGCTGTAGCAAACGTCAGGAGGCTTACTGTTGCACATCGCAGCTCCTGACAGTGCTAGACACAACCATGTCACCATCATTTGACAGCATCAAGCATTGTGCTTGCATGCGTACATTGCTCTTGGGCTGCAACTCATCCAAACCTGCAATCTGCACAGCCAGCATGCATGACAGCAGCCTCAGTCCATTTACAGGGCTGCTCGTGTTCAGTCTGCAAACAAAGTTGCTACAAGGGACTGTGTTGCAGTCTCTCTTTTGTCACAACATTCAGCAAGCACATGCAGCAATACTGGTCTCCAGCACAGCAGTCACGCAGATCTGTTCCAGGTAGACAGCAGTACTAGTATGTGTATGGTCCACAGGTCATTACATACTGCAGCTGGAGCACATGCACAGGCCTGAGCCTGCACAGTCCCAGCTGGTGGAAACCCAAGAAGTGCCCGCCCAGATGCTGCAGCTGGGCCCCCCTCTCTTCAAACTGGCAGGTCTGGCCATTGGCAATGGCCTGACAGACCCCAAGTTGCAGGTGATGCTGCTGTCATTACTACCCCAGGATGTCGCTTGTGCTTCTCTTGACCAACAGAATAATCTGATCAAAATCACAAAACCAGACAACACAGAAAACAAATCACACAAAAATCAACCAAGAAAGGTATTGTAAACGAACAAAAGTGTGGTATCTTTGTGCATTGCTTTCATTGCTATTGCTCATGTGCAGTGACCACAGGCAGGCCAGCCTGCTGCCACTGTTGGCATGCAATTATGGTTCATTGGCTTGACATCAATGGCAAATTTGCACTGAGCTGATTACCTTCCTGACCACAATTTCACCATGGTGTGTGAAATAGTGACAGTGATTTTTGCGCTTTCCAGCTGATGATGAGCTAGGTATGCGCAGGCCGCCTCTTGTCTCTCCAGAGCAGTCTTGCCTGAGCATCTTTACAAGGTTGATTGACATGACAGCTATGACACAATGTTTGTGTTGATGTGAGCGATACTTCCTGCACCTCTCGGTGAGCAGCATTGATTCAAAAGCCCGTGTGTGCAGGTGCTGACGCATGCAGACACATGTTACTATATGTCCATTATTGACCAGCATGAGCAGCTGCATGCCATGAAGCTACAGCTGCAAGTGGCAGGCATGATTTCTGCAGGTGTGCCCTGGCTGCCAGCATGCTTGAATTTGCTGCATCTTTCTCACACACATGTACAAGGTGGAGCGCGTCAGGCCGCAGCTCCATCCAGCTGCATTCAAGCAACACTGCTGTTGTGTGGCCTGTGTTGATGCTTGTGACACACAGCAGCAGCTGAACATCACACAGTCATTGCAATCGCCTCCTGTCATGCACTGCATAGCACCACAAGTCAAAACAGCTTTTGCTATTGTCGCTGCCACAGTTGGTAGCAGCTTGTTTCACTGACATCAAGTACAACCGTTCAGGTGAGTGGAAGGAAGCAAGTAGGCAGCGAGAGCTGCTGCTGGCATACCTGCAGCAGCAGAGTGGTGTTGGCACCCTGCTTGACACCCGAAGAACCAGAGACTATGATGCTGACTCGCTTGTGGACAAGTACCTCAACTTGAAAGAAGTCCAGGTGCCTCTTCAGCAGCTGCAACTCACATTGCGTGCACCCAGCCTGCACAGTACGCGAGCTGACCTGGTGGCATTGTGCAGTGACATGAGGCTTGGCTGCTGCTGCCACATATGGTATTGCCAAGCCATATCAGTCAGCGCACTTTGCAATCTGCCTGTGTTACATCCTTCATCCTGTGTTCTGGATGCTGCCCAGAGAACTGTGTCAGTATACCAGGATACAGTTTAACCAAGTCAGCAGATTGCTTGCACTGCGCTCAAACCATGCTAAGTAATTGACCTACACTAGTATTGCACAGCGAGCATCGTTCGCTCATGCACGCACGGCGCATGGCACCACAATGGCTTCTTGTCCATTTATTGATTCTGCAATGCTATGTGGCTGGCAGTGCGGGTCCCCAGCACTTGCCACAAACCGTCTTATGGAAGCTGCAAGTGTCACAGCTGGCCTGGTGTGTGCTGCAGGAAGCGCTGAACGTGAAGCCCAACACAACCTTTGTGGGCTGCTCAGACAAGGTGGCATCAGTGCTGGGCCCGGACGTCATGAAGAGCGTCAAACCTCTCATTCCTGACTTGCTGGCTGCTCTGCCTGTGCTGCTGTATCAAGGTCAGTTAGTCAGTCTCTTTCCATTTTGTCCAGTCTGTGACATCAGTGCTGGGTCCTGACGTCATCAGGAGCATGAATGCAATCATTCTTGACTTGTTGCCCACTCCGCCTGTGCTGCTGTGTCAAGGCTGGTCAGTGTGTCAGTCACTCTGTGGCCTACATTAAGCCTGCTGGATGCCTGTGCTTCACCTGGGCAATGCATGCATCTGCAACACTACTCAAGGCTTTTTGTTCCTCGGCGTCAGGCAGCCTGATGGCTGTGCGGATGCCGGGGACACACTCGTGTTGAGCTGCAATGCATGAGGAGCTGTCTTTGATAAAAAAGATTGCTCACATTTGCCAGACTGACAAACATAAGGAAAAAGAATAAAGAGCGTAAAAATAGACTTTCAGCAACACCAGCAGGTGGCACATGGGTGTTCTGCAGCTTGTTAGCAGTCGTTATTTGTCAGTTTGACATCTTGTCTGGATTGCGCCTGCAGGCCAATTTGATGCGCAAGATGGCCCCGGCAGTGTTGAAGCGTGGACAACCAATTTAGACTGGCCCGGCAAGTCAGAGTTCTTCCGTGCTAAGCGTCACATCTGGCGGTGGGGTCAGGATTCAAGCAAATTTTTGCAGGATGCTGATGCAGACTGGGACTCTGGAACAGGAGGTCTCCTTAACTCTGATCTGCCTGACTCCCAGCTTGCCAGCAATATGCAGCTCCAACTGCCGAAGTATGCTGCTGACACAAGTGACAGTGATGGCAAAGTGCAGCCAGTCGTTGGCTTCTGGAAACATCACAAGTCGTTGACAACAGTGGTGCTTAAGGATGCCGGGCATATGGTTCCAAGAGATCAGCCGATGGTGACTCAGAACATGGTTGAGAGCTGGGTGCAGCACTGTGTGGATCATTGGTGGAACAGCAGCCAAACAAGGTCGTCCATATAGTTTGACTCCACCATGCATGAGTTATATTCAGATGGCCTTTGCGGGTTGAACATGGAGGATGGGCGACAGACCAGTTACCAATATGTTTACCAGCTGAGAGTAGGGCTGTAGCAGCAACTACGTCATTGTTTGACTGCGCAGGAAGACGGCTGTGTAGCAGCACGCTCAGGGGCCGTGTTGTGTTTGTGGCGCTCACAAAAACATGATTGTGGTATTGACAGGCTTGAACATTGGTAGTTCATGAAACAAGCGGTCTTTCAACTTGTACAAACTACTCGCTGAGTCAACATTCACTACCTATTGAGTCATGACCAATTGATCAAAAGGCCAACATTGATCAAAAGGCCAACATCACAGATCATCTATTCCCAGATCATCTAGATTCTACTCACCTAAGACCTTATCTAGAGTCGGAATGAATACTATTTTGTTTCTACACATCCCATTGTTCAGCCACTCAGGGACAAGTATCACATCAACCCGCATATCAGTTCAATCTGCTTCTTTTTTGCCCGAAAGGATCACATGAAAGTCTACCAACTTGTTTTATAGACATGATCTCTGTGACAGATAGTCTCGGTTTGTTTGCTGGCATCAGTGGACACAAGAGGGTGCAAATTTCACTTCTGCTGCAGGCTTGCAATCTCTGAAATCAACCGGAGACCTTGCCTGCTTGTGCTGCAATTTGGCACACATTCCCTTGTGTTTTAAATTTTACACCTGGATCTTTATGAGACCTTGAGAACCTCACCTACCCTTTATAAACACGTAGTATTGATGTTTTGACTAGGATATTGGCAACTCTAAAACATCTCGCAACCTAAATTGGTTGGCTGAAGATGTAATCAAGTTCGGAAATCATTCTGCTTGACCCAAGAGCGTCGTCGCCACCTGCCCAGGTTGAGCAGACACGTGTTTGATTGTTGGTTGTTCACAGCTCTTATCAAGCATCGATCTAACATTGCAATATGCCCTCAGCCAGGCTACACTAAGCAGTGGTCGATGTCGGAATAGACTGATAGGTCAAGACGGCACGTCAGCCCGCTGAAGTTCCCGTTAATAGCCATTCGCACTGCAGCTATGTTCTGCAGCTATCACGCGCCTATCAACAGGCTGTTAAGCTGTCAGCTCTTGTCTTGAAGAGTTGAAAATATAGTCATGGCTCAGGATCAACAGCAGATTACAGACGCACTGTACCTTGGTAACCTTGACCCTAAAGTTAACAAGCGCATACTGTACGACATTTGTATACAGGTCAGCAAGGCAAATGCGTCTGCTGTCCTTTTGCACAACAAGCTGTGCATGTGCTAACAAGTATATGTATACTATTTGGACGCAGGCAGGACCTGTGGCTTCCGTCAATATTCCAGAGTCAAAGGACGACAACAGACCTCGATTTGGCTTCTGCCATTACCAGTCTGTGGTGAGCAGCAGCAGTGACATTCCTGACATCTTTTACAGCAGTCGTGAAAGCCACAGCCTGCTGAATGGCCTCTGCAGGAGTCTGCTAAATATGCTCACAGCCTCTTTCAAAACACAGTGATGTTGTATGGCCGAACCATGCGGGTTGACTACTCCCCACAGGGCAATCCTGAAGCAAAGTCAATTTCTTATGTCACAGCCAAGGGTGATTCACCAAAAGCAGCAGCTCCCTTGGGTGCAGTTGCTGCTGCAGGAGGTGGTTTTATGCTGAAACGCAAAAATCGTAATGTAGATATGACGCTACCAGCCCCAATTCAGCCATAGGATGATGTTTTAGCGCCTTGCATGATGGCTATGACTTCACAACATACACAACCAAGGGCAAGGAAATCTGCATAAGGGACTTGTCCCAATTCAACTGCATGCAAAATCTGCTGCCATGCTCCAGCATGCTGGGCGACAACAAATGTAGAAAGCACAGACAAACAATGAGCAATGTGCGCATGGGGCCAAGAGTACCAGTAGAAGTGTCTTGTCACTGTTAAGGTATTCATTCCTGGCATCACTTGCTCTTGCGGTCAGGGCAGTACTGGTACCAAATCAAGCTTGCGTGTGGTGTCCAGATCGATACACCTAAACACATGTAAAGCAGTTGAGCGGAAGAGTCTCCAATAGCTGTCATACAGATCGATGAAATTCGGAGGACATACGCTCAGGGCTAGCACTGGCCCCTTCCGTCTCGCTGACTCAGCTCAATTATTTCGTGAATACCTCTGGGAATCTGAACTCTGGCTGCGAGCGGTAAGCACTGAGTTTGTCACAAGTAGTGCTGCAAAACCTTTGCAGGCTTTCTTGGTGCCGGGGAGAATTGCTTGTCAGAAGTAGTCAGTCAAAATGGCTCACGGAGGTCCTGTTGACCGTGAAGAATGTGTGTATATGGCTAAGCTGGCTGAACAAGCCGAGCGGTATGATGAGATGGTGGAAGAGATGAAAAAGGTTGCACAGATGGTGCACGACCAGGAGCTGTCTGTGGAGGAGCGCAACCTGCTCTCAGTTGCCT
>JAABUK010011846.1_pt1 | contig 11241 bp, 16 predicted proteins | sample 5559141 | NCBI WGS metagenome assembly JAABUK01 (sample SAMN10711869, study PRJNA513367) | rock metagenome | isolation source: Antarctica rocks | place: Antarctica: Victoria Land, Pudding Butte nord | collected 2016-01-03
GGGCGGCTCGGTGGCCACTGCAACGAGTGCACCCAATGCCGCCAGGGACAGTTCCAGCTCTGCGAGAACCAGCCTTTCGTGGGCGCCTCGTGCGACGGCGGCTATGCGGAGGCGATGCTGGTCCGCGGCACGGCCCTCGTTGCCATCCCCGATGAGCTCCAATCCGAGGAAGCCGCTCCCATCCTCTGCGCCGGAATCGCGACGTTCAACGCACTGAAGAAGTCCGGCGCGGAGGCGGGTGACCTGGTGGCGGTGCTCGGCATCGGCGGACTGGGGCACATGGCGCTCCAGTACGCCCGCAAGATAGGCTTCAGGGTAGCGGCTATCGGACGTGGCCGGGACATCGCAGAAGATGCCTTGAGGTTGGGAGCCCACGTCTACATCGACACGCGCCAGGAGGATGCGGCGGCCAAGCTGAAGTCCCTCGGTGGGGCCAAGGCGATCGTGACGACGGTCGGAAACGCGGAGACGGTGTCCTCGCTAATGGCCGGTCTCGCACCTCGCGGCCGCCTCATACTGCTCGGTGCAGGCAAGGACCCATTGCCCGTGTCGGCCGGACATCTCATCGTTGGCGAGCGGGGCGTGCTTGGCTCGATCACCGGCACGCCATACGAAAACGAGAGGACGCTCGCTTTCAGCGTTCTGACGCATGTGCGGCCACAGATCGAGACCATGCCGCTCGACAGGGCCTTTGAAGCCTACCAGCGGATGAAGTCCGGCGACGTGAAGTTCCGGATGGTCCTCACCATGGGGGATACGAACGATGCGCCTCAACGATGACCTGACGAAGCCGGTGTTCGTGCACGCGGCGGAGCTGGACTGGGTGCCCAGCCCGGCGGCTGGCGTCGAGCGACGCATGCTGTTCCGCGTCGGTGGCGAGGTCGCCCGCGCCACGAGCATCGTGCGTTACGCCCCCGGCAGCGCCTTCCCTAGGCACACCCATACTGGCGGGGAGGAGATCCTCGTGCTCGACGGCACCTTCCAGGACGAGCACGGGGACTATCCAGTGGGAAGCTACTTCCGCAATCCGCCGGGGACGTCTCATGTCCCCGCATCGCGGGACGGCTGCGTCATCTTCGTCCGGCTGTGGCAGTTCCGCCAAGGCGACCGGACTCAGATCGTGCGCCAACCGGGCCAGGGACAGCCGGTCGAACCGCGTCCGGGAGCCGCCTCAGCGACGGTCCTGTTCAGCGACCAGCAAGAGGAAGTGCGGCTGGAGACGTGGAACGCAGGGGGGCAAGTCACTTTCGCGAATCCTCGCGGCCTGGCATTCCTGGTCCTCTCGGGCACGCTGACCGCCAACGGCGAGGTCATGAGAACGCAAAGTTGGGGCAGGCTGCCTGCTGGGATCGACTTGAATGCCGAGATCGGCCCGGTTGCTGCGAAGGTATGGCTGAAGGACGCTCCCTTGCTGCATCCTGGCGTCATCGAGCTGCCCGGCTAAGCTAGATCGCCGTGGAGCCCGCATGGCGCACCCGTAGGTCCGCTTTGAAGGGTGGAGCGGACGACAGCGCGGTGGCGCTCGGGCAAGTGGACCCGTCGACCGATTACAACCGCAGTCCAGGGTGGAGGGCCCAATGACGCGAACGCACGCTAGCGTCTTACATTCAGTGTTCGGGCGAAGCCGGAGCGACCCAGGCTGCCTGCCCCCGCCCGAGCTCTAACCGCGCGGCCGGAGCCCGCGCTGGCGGAGGCGCCAGACAAGCGTTTCCAGGCGGTCCTGGCCAAAGAAGGGCTCGCCCTGGAACACGGCCGTGGGCACGCCCCAGTGCCCGGCCGCGCGCAGGGCCGCGTCGTTGGCGGCCAGCGCCCCCTCGTGGCGCTCGGGCTCGGCGGTGATGGCGAGGTCCAACTCCGCTAGATCGAGCCCGGCGCGCTCGGCGGCGCGCGCCAGGTGATCGCCCTCGTGCCAGTTATCCACGCTGCCGCCCCAGAGCACGCGCGCGACCTCGTCGCAGAAGGCGAGGCCGCGGCCCCGCTCCGAGGCGGCGATGCCGAGCCGGCCGAGGCGATGGATGTAAGGCTGGTGCGCAGCGATCACGAGGGTCTGCTGGTCTTGGACGATCGGATCGGGCTTCGGACGCCGGAAGGGCAGGTCGTGGAAGGCGGCCTCGCGTGCGCTGTCGAGCAAGAAGTAGGGCCTCGAGAGCGGGTTCATCGCTTGGAAGTAGGCTGGGTTGCGGATAGCGGCGGGATGCACCACGCGCAGCTCGACATCGACCGCGAAGTCGCGCGTCAGCGCCAGCACCCGCGGCAGGGCGATATAGGAGTAAGGGCTGCGAAAGGACCAGTAGAGTTCGAACGTGAGCGGCATGACATTCTCCCCTGCGAGCTGCGCGGGCAGGCTGGGCCAGGTCTCGCCTTGGGCCTACGTCTCGGCCCGCATGCCGATCCTATCTCCCCCGGATCCGTCTCGGGGCAAGCCCGATGGCCTCCTATCTGTTCCCGCCCTACCCAGCCCGGGAAGAAGACGTGGCCGGAATCGCGTCCTGCCTGGCCGGCGGTCGCCATAAAACTTAGCCGGCTTCCGAGGGAATAAAACACGGACATCGTCGTCCATGCGCGGCGGAGACTTCCCGCGTCCTACGATGGAGGAAACCCAATGTGCCCCACCCGCCTCCGACGCGGCTTGCCTGCCTCCGCCCTGCTGCTCGGCCTGTTAGCCAATGCGGCCGTGGCCCAAGGCCAGGCTGCCGAGACCTTCGCCTCAGTCGCGGCTACGGCCATGACCCGGATGCAGCGCGACATGATGCTGCCGCCGAGCGGGAATGCGGACCGCGACTTTGCCACCATGATGATCCCGCACCACGAGGGCGCGGTGGACATGGCGGAAGCGGAACTCCGCTTCGGCCACGACCCTGTGCTGCGCCGCCTGGCCCAGGGCATCATCATCGAACAACGCCAGGAAATTGCGGTGATGCAGCAGGCGCTCGCCGCCCTGCCCGGGGCACCCGCTGCCAGCGCACCATTGCCTATGCACAAGGACCACTGACATGACCCTTCGCCTCGCGACCCTGCTGCTGCTCGGAACGACCCTCGCCGCCCATGCCGGGTAGGCGCCCTTCGCCGCGTCCGCGCCCGACATCCCCATCTCGGGCAAGGATCGGTTCTATACGTCCGACCAATTCTCCAACACCGTCTCCGTCATCGACCCGGCGGAAGGAAAGCTGCTGGGCGTTATCCGCCTTGGCGACCCCACGCCCGGCAACCTCAGTCCGCTCTACAAGGGACAGCTGCTGGTCCACGGCATGGGCTTCTCGCCCGATCGCAAGACGCTGGCCGTGATCTCAATCGGGTCCAACTCGGTCAGCTTCATCGACACGGCTACCAACGCCGTCAAGCATGTGACCTATGTCGGCCGCTCCCCTCATGAGGCCTTCTTCACGCCGAACGGAAGCGAGGTCTGGGTCAGCGTCCGCGGCGAGGACTATATCGCCGTCCTGGACGGCAAGACCTATGCCGAGAAGAGCCGGATCAAGGTCCCGAACGGGCCGGGGATGGTGATCTTCTGACCAAACCCACGCTCGAGCGGCGACCAAGCCATGCTTACTGGCGCGAGACCTGACATAACCCACGGACGAGCGTCGAGCCATCGAGGTGGACGTCGCCGTCCATGCCCTCAACCGCATGCTGGAGTTCGGACGCCCGATCTCCGTCCGCATCGCCTCAACCCGGACCGGGCTGGGGCAACTGTGCTCGCATCCCTGGTCCATGCCCATGGCCGCGCACGTGCTCGGCCGGGCGGCGGACATGGCCTTCGACGCGAGCGCGGTGGTCGGCGAGGTGCAGTCCGGGGCGCCGGGGGGTGAGGTCCGCGCCTGACGGCGGGCTTGCGCGCTGCTTTTGCCCATGGTCTCCTTCCGGTCTGACGACGGAGAACGGCGATGGCGCGTCCTGAAGACCTTCCAGAGCCGACCCGGACGACGGTGACGACGGCGCCCTGCCCCAGCTTCGACACGACGCCCTTCGTCGTTGGCCCGCCTTTGTCGCAGCGCCGGATCGCCATTATCAGCTCCGCGGCCCTGATCGAGCGGGGCGAAGCCCCCTTCGCCTTCGGCAGCACCGAGTTCCGCACCGTGCCGGCCAGCCGCCCGGCAGCTGACATCCTGGCCAGCCATGTCTCCATCGCCCACGACCGGTCCGGCTTCCAGCGCGACATTAACACTGTTCATCCCGTGGACCGGATGCGCGAGCTGGCGGCGGAGGGCGTGATCGCGCACGCCGCAGAGACGAACTACAGCATTATGGGGTCCACCGACCCGCTGAAGATGGGCGACACAGCCGACCAGATCGCCGGCCAGTTGCGGCAGGAGCGGATCGACAGCATCCTGCTGTCCCCCGTCTGACCCGTCTGCACGCGCGCCGTGAGCGCGCTGGCCCACATGATGGAGGATCGGGGGTTCGCCACCACCGCAATTGGCCTGTCCCGCTACCAGATGGAGCAGGTGAGGCCGCCTCGTGGCGTGTGGACACCGTTCCAATTGGGGCGTCCGCTCGGCGAACCCGAGGACAGGGCGTTCCAGCGCCGGGTCATAATGCAGGCCTTGGAATTGCTGGAGCGGACCGATGGCCCGGTGATCCTCGAAGATTTCCCGGATGATCCGCCAGGTTGGTTAGACCGCCCAGGCTGGACCGCGCCGACCGGCCCGGCTGAACACCTTGCCTCCGATCCCGAAGCAATGGGCCTGCAACTCGACACGGAGCTTGCGGCGATCCGCCCGTCCTGGCAGGAGGCACAAGCCCGATATGGTCGCACGACCGTGGGCTTGTCTTTTCAAGATCCGGCGACATGGCCCGGCTTCGTCGCCGAGTTCCTCGCCGGAGGACGTCCGGTTGTAGCCTCGTACAGGACATCCGCCTTGGCCCTGCGCTACCTCGGCGACGACATAAGGGCGATGTATGCCGAGGCTGCGCAGGCGGCCGGCCCCACCCCCGCCAGCCGGCAAATCGATGCATGGTTCTGGCGGGAGACGATCGCCGGACAGGTGCTGATCGCGCTCCGCAACATCGCCGTGACCGGGGATGACGCCGGATTGAAGACGATCGGCGCCCGGTTCCTGGTGCCAACGATTTATCTACCGCCGGACGCCCCGAAGGGCTGAGGCCTATCCCACAAGCCACGATGCCGGTCATTTGGACGCGGCCTAGCGTCTTGTGGGACAGGTTCTATCCCCGGACTCTCGGCGACGGGCCGGCGCTATCCTGTGTTGCCGGGTGGGCCGGCGCGAGGAGAGGCCGGGCTGACGGGCGGACCTGCCGCGAGAGCCATCAGTGGTATGGTCGGACCAGGCCGACGCTGATCATGTCTTCCGGGAGAACGGGGGTGGCGTGGCGCCGTGGAAGGTGGGCAGGGCGTCGAGCTGGGCGGGGGTGAGGTTAAGGATCTCCGTGTCGACGCCCAGCAGGGCCATGGCCCTCCGCGCAGTAGCCGAAGCTCGAGACCACGACAGGCTCCGCCTGCCTTGGTCCAGGGGCAGCCGCAGGGAGATCGAAGCGGAAAAGCCCAGGCCAGGCAGTCGTAACCGGTGCTCGCCAGCATGGGCCAGAGTGGGCACATAAGGCACTGGGCGACCCACAAGACCTGCGGCTTTGGGCGCTCTCCCTGGACGTGATCCCGCCGTAATCCGGGCATTTGCGCGTGTCAGCAATGGGTTGAGATGACCATTGATGGCTGGCGCCGGTCCAGCGTCACGGCCTCGCGACTGCGGGCGCTGGCGCTGGCGCTGGCGCTGGTTAACATGGCGTAACCTCGCCAATCGATTTCGGAGCTTGTGGATCGATGGACATAGAGACGCTCGCGGCGATCACCGTGGCCTTCCTCGTTGCCGGCACCGTCAAGGGAATGGTGGGTATGGGCCTGCCGACGATCTCAGTCGCCATCATGGGCGGGGTGCTGGGCCTGCGAGAGGCGATCCCGATCCTGATGGTGCCATCCCTGATCGCCAATATTTGGCAATCGGCAAGGCCCAACCCGATCGGACCGCTGCTGCGCCGCTTCGCCCTGATCAACGCCGCTTCTTGCGTCGGGATCTGGATCGGCACAATTGTGCTGTTCCGCGTCGATCCGCGTATGCTTTCGGCGGTCCTCGGCGTCGTCATAGTCATCTACGCACTGATCAGCGTCTTAGGGGTCGAGCTCGACGCGACCCGGCGTCAGGAACGGACCCTCGCCATGCCGGTGGGCCTATTCTCGGGTATCCTGACGGGTTCGACGGGCTCCCTGCTGCTGCCCAACATTGTCTTTCTGCAAGCGCTGCGCTTGAGCAGGGATACGTTCGTCCAGGCGACGGGACTGACTCTGCTCGTCGGTACGGTGGTCTGGGCGGTGACGCTCTACAGCAAAGGCGCCATGGGCCCGTCCGCCTGGTTGCTCTCGGCATTCGCCCTCATCCCGACGCTGCTCGGCATGGCTGCGGGCGGGTGGCTGCGTGGCCGCATCCCGGAAAGTCGGTTCCGAAGCGGGGTGCATCTGTTACTTTTGCTGCTCGCGGCCAACCTAATCCGGAAGGGATTGACATAGCGGCGCCGTGCGACGAGCGACTTCGCCACCGGGCTGTTCCCCACCGGATTCCTGCGGCACAGCCCTTGCTCACGGGCACGATCCCGACATATTAGAGCGTTCGCTCTGAAACATCTCCGTTAAAGGTCCGGTCATGAGCTTGCTATCAGGGCGTGCTGATGAGCGCCGTTGCCATTCTGGTGTTCAACCGGGCGGTGGCGCTGCTGGGACCGGCTGCAGCCACGGCAATCACGGCGCTGGTCCCCGCCATCGCCACCACCCTGGCACGGTCGGTGCTGGGCGAGACGCCGCCGGCTGCCGGCTGGATCGCGATTGCCATGATTGCCGGCGGCGTGGTCCTGGCCGCAGTTCGCCGTCCCGGCGCAAACGCAGTCCGGGCAGGAACCATCCCCGAACCAGCTTCATTTCCCAGCATGCGAGAGGAAACCCGATGATCCGCTTCTATTTCCACCCCACGCCCAATCCGGCAAAGATTGCCCTGTTCCTGGAAGAGGCGGGCTTGCCCTACGAAGTCGTGCCGATTGATACCAGCAAGGGCGAGCAGCACACCCCGGCGTTCCGTGCCATCAACCCGAACGGCAAGGTGCCGGCGATCCTCGACACCGATGGCCCCGGCGGGATGGAGACCCGGGTGTTCGATTCCAGCGCCATCCTGCTTTATCTCGGAGAGAAGACCGGTCGATTTATGGCCTCCCCCGCCCATCGTGGCGAGTTACTGTCATGGCTGTTTTTCATCGCGAGCGGGCTGGGCCCGTATTCCGGCCAGTCCGTGCATTTCCAGCGCTCTGCCCCCGAGAAGCTGCCTTACGCGATCAACCGCTACCGGCGCGAGGCGGAGCGGCACTACCGCGTGCTCGACACCCACCTGGAAGGTCGCAGCTTCATTGCCGGCGACGAGTATTCGATCGCCGATATCTCGGCCTGGGGCTGGGTAGACCGTGCGAGGTTCGTGTTCCATGGCAGCGAGGAGCCGCTGGCCCCGTTTGCCAACGTCAAGCGCTGGTTCGACTCCATCGATGTCAGGCCGGCCGCTGCCCGGGCGCGAGCGGTGAGTGCCGGCCACGTTTTCAAGAAGGAGGTGGACGAGGAGACCCGGCGGGCCTTGTTCCCGTCGAATTATCCGCCCGCGACGGCGGGCGCGTAGGAGCAGATCATGAACATCGCAGGCAAGCGCGTCGTCCTCACCGGCGGGTCGAGTGGAATCGGCCTTGCGACGGCGCAGGCGCTCGGCGCGAAGGGCGCGCGGCTGCTGCTGACTGGGCGGCGGTCCGGGCCGCTGGAAGCCGCGGTTTCGCTGCTCCGGGCCGAGGGCGTGGACGCGCACGCCGTGGCCGCGGACGTGGGCACAGAGGAGGGCCGCGCCACCACGCTCACTGGCGCCCGCGACTGGCTCGGAGGGATTGACGTGCTGATCAACAACGCCGGCGGGGTGCGGGCGGGGCGGCTGGAGGAGACCGCCGAGGCCGAGATTCGGGCGATGATCGAGGTCGATCTGCTCGCCCCCATTCTGCTGACCCGTGCCGCTTTGCCCGACCTGCGTCGTAGCGGGCAGGGTCTGGTCGTGAACGTGAGCTCCGGCATCGCCCTTATCGGCATGCCGTTCTATGCAACCTATGCCGCTGCCAAGGCCGGGCTCGCCCGGTTCGGCGAGGCGCTGCGGCGCGAGCTGAAAGGGGAAGGTGTTCATGTCATGACCGCCTATCCCGGCGCCACCGACACGCCCATGATGGCCACGAACCAGGCGGGGCCGGAGCTTGGTTTCAACAAGGAACCCGCCGCCGCCGTCGCCGCCGCGATCGTTGAGGGAATTGAGGCGGACGCGATGGAGGTCGTGCGCGGCGGCGAGGCCAGAACGAAGATGGTGACGCTCAACCGCGATGATCCCGGCGCGCTCGATGAACGCCTGCTTGGCCTCAAGTCAGCACTGGAGACCGCCGTGCGCAACCATGATGCGCTTTGAGACCCGCACCTGATGGCCAGACCGCGGGAGTTCGACGAGGCGACGGTTCTGGAAGCGGCGATGCGCTGCTTCTGGGCGCGGGGGTACGAGGCCACATCGGTGCGCGATCTCGCCGACCAGATGGGGATCACGGGCGCCAGCCTCTACAACGCGTTCGGGGACAAGCGGTCCCTGTACCGGCGGTCGCTCGATTTCTATCTCCAGCAGAGCGTGCACGAGCGACTGGAGCGCCTGGAGCCGAGCCTGCCGCCCTACGCCGCGATCTGCGCGTTTTTCGATGAAGTCATCGAGCGTTCGGTGACGGATCCGCAAGGCTGCGGGTGCATGCTGGTCAACGCCGCCCTGGAGATGGCGCCCGACGACCCTGTGTTTCGGACCATGATCGCGCGGGAGCTGATGCTCATTGAAGCGTTCTTTCGCCGCTGCCTCATGGCCGGCCAGCAGGACGGGACGGTTACAGCCCGCCAGCCCGCGGAGGCGTTGTCGAAACTGCTGCTGAGCCTGCTGCTTGGCCTGCGGGTGCTGGCGCGTACATGTCCCGGGCGAGAGGAACTGGAGGGCGCGGTGATGGGCGCGCTGGCACTGCTGAAAGTCGATCGCGAGCAAGGACAACCGACATGATCGAGCTGTACTATTGGCCAACCCCAAACGGGCACAAAATCACCCTCTTTCTGGAAGAGGCTGGCCTCGATTACCGCATCCATCCCGTCAACATCAGCGCCGGCGACCAGTTCAAGCCGGAATTCCTGCGCTTCTCGCCCAACAACCGCATGCCGGCCATCATCGATACCGACCCGGCCGATCAGGGCGAGGCGCTGACGGTGTTCGAATCCGGCGCCATTCTGTTGTACTTGGCGGAGAAGACTGGCCAGTTCCTGCCGCAGGATTTGCGCGGCCGGAAGACCGTGACCGAGTGGCTGTTCTGGCAGATGGGCGGCCTGGGGCCGATGGCAGGACAGAACCACCATTTCGGCATGTATGCGCCGGAGAAGCTGCCCTATGCCATCGCGCGTTATGTGAACGAGACGAACCGGCTCTACGGCGTGCTGGACCGCCGCCTGGGCGACCACCGCTACGTGGCGGGGGAGGTGTACACGATTGCCGACATGGCGGCTTATCCCTGGATCGTGCCATGGAAGCGGCAGCAGCAGGACCTCGACAGCTTCCCGCATCTGCGGCGCTGGTTCGATGGGATCCGGGAACGCCCAGCCACCCTCCGGGCCTATTCGAAGGCAGAGCCGTTTACCCAACCGGCGGTGACCGAGGAGGGCAAGAAGCTGCTGTTCGGGCAGACTTCCGCTGATATCGCAGCCCGCGCCGCGGCGACGTGAGCCGCGTCCGGCCGTCCCTGGAACAGATAGCGGAACAGCAGTGGCGGGATTACCAGGCGCACAACCCCGGAGCGTACTTCGCGGAGTCTCCCGACAGCCTGGACCTCACTCAGGCCTACGCCCTACAGGATGCTGTCTCGCGGTTGCGTACCGGCGCCGGTGATGTGGTGATCGGCTACAAGGTCGGCTGCACCGGACCGGGCACGATCGAGCAGTTCGGTATGGAAGGCCCCGTCCGCGGCTGCCTGTTTCGCAGCGAACTGCGCCGGTCCGGAGACCTCATCGACGCGCAATCCCACGCGGGCCTCGCGGTCGAAGGCGAGATGGCGCTGCGGATCGGGCCCCGAGGCGAAGTGGCCGAAGCCTTCCCGGTCATCGAACTGCACAACTTCGTTTTCCGTGGACCAAGGAAGACATTGCCCGAGCTGGTGGGGAACAACGCCCTGAATGCCGGCGTTGTCCTGCCGGTCGGCGCCGGACCGTGGCCGATGCATGTTGCGGCCTCTGCGGCCAAGCTGACAGTGTGGATCAACGGTGATCTCGTGGGCGAGGGTGGCCTGTGGCCCCGCCCGGGCGGGGCCCAAGCATCCCTTGGGTGGCTGCAAAGCCACTTGGCGGAACACAATCTCGCGCTGGCGCCAGGCCACCTCGTGCTCACAGGGACGGCTCTTGGATTGTATCCCGTCCGGCCGGGAGACCACATCTCGGTCGGCATCGATGGTGTGTCGGCGGTTCAGTGCCAGGTTGCTTGAGCGCCCCCCTCGAATGCGACTACAAACAAGCCACGCCTCAAACGAGGCGTTTGGGACTCACGGCTTAATGAGGTCGCGCTCCTGACCTGACCCCCTTATGTGGCACCGGGCCAAGCTGCACGGCACGAACGCTCTCGAACGCCCCAACAGCGAGATCAAGCGGCGCAGCGATGTCGTCGGCATCTTTCCAAACGAAGCTACCGTCCCGCGGCTGATCGAAGCCCTGCTGCTGGAGCAAAACGATGAATGGGCCGTCCAGCGCGCCCGCTACATGACCCTGGAAACCATCGCACCGTTGAGCGACGATCTCGCCATCAGCATGCCAGCCCTGGCAGCCTGATCCCGGTAGCCCACGCTACCCAGGAACAAAGCTCCTACACCATGCGGTGGGACGCGGTCGCGGCGTGCCAATGAGCGTAGAAACCCAAAACGGTTCAGCCTCGCTGTGGCCAACAGTCATGCCGAGCACCTCGCGCCTGCCGTCAGCGTTGACGCCGACGGCGATGACCACCGCGACAGAGACGATCTGATGATCCCGGCGACCTTTCACTTAGAGCGTTTTCCGTTCAAAGTGGTGCATATCCGGCTGCGGCGAAGTAGTTTGAGCATTCCCTTGGGGTGAACTGTCCAAGCGCGTTTGCGACGGCCTGCCAGAGCGCGTCGACGGTGCGGGCGGCG
>JAABUK010011847.1_pt1 | contig 11240 bp, 15 predicted proteins | sample 5559141 | NCBI WGS metagenome assembly JAABUK01 (sample SAMN10711869, study PRJNA513367) | rock metagenome | isolation source: Antarctica rocks | place: Antarctica: Victoria Land, Pudding Butte nord | collected 2016-01-03
CCGCCGTGGCCACCGAGAGATGCTCGAGGGCATGACACACCAGGTCGCGGTATTCGCCCACGAGCTCGCGCTCCAGCCGCCGCGCGCGCGGCCGAATGGATCCAGGGGCGTGCCGCGCAGCCGGCGCGCGTGGTGCAACCCGCCGAATGCCCACGGCCCGACGGCGATCTTGCGCTTGAGCCCGAGGGAGCGCAGCAGCGGGGGCTGGAGCAGGATCCGAGCCTTCACGCCGGCGCCGAACGCCTCGGCGCGCCGGGTCAGCTCGGCCGCCTCGAGGTGGAGCCGCGCGACCTCGTACTCGTCCTTGTAGGCCATCAGCTTGAACAGCCCGCAGGCGTAGGCCTCCGAAACGGCCGTGCTCGAGTGCTCGGTTCCGGGGTCACCGACGCCTCGACACCGTGGATGCCGGCCTCGGAGAACGCGTCGACGACCCAGCACGCCGCGCCCTCGCACTCCTCGACGGGGAAATGGCGAAACGCTAGAGCAGAACTAGTAGAAGATCACCGCGGCCGCGATCGCACCGAACGCGGCCACCACGGCGATCGCGAACACCAGGAGCGCGATCTTGGTGCCGAGATCGAGTAGCGGCTCGTCCGAAGCCTCGGCGCGCCTGGCCGCCGGGACCGAGTCGTGGATCTCCACGCGATCGTCGTCGCCATCGGCCATCAGCGCGGGACGGTAGCGCTCCTGCGTCCCCTACTCTGACCCGATGACGCCCCGCAAGCGGCTCGAGAGCGATTTCAGCGGCGACCTCCAAGCCGAGGTCATGAACGCGGTCTGGAAGCTCGGTCACGCCCGCGTCGACGACGTCCGCGAGGCCCAGCCCGCGTCGAGGCGCTCGGCCTACACCACGGTGCAGACCGTGCTCAACCGCCTGGTCGAGCGCGGCCTACTCACGCGCGAGCGCGAGGGCCAGGCCTTTGTCTACCGCGCGCGTCAGAACGAGGCCGACCACCTGGCCGGCGTGATCGGCCGGCGGCTGGCGGGCGCGACGCCCGACGCCCGCAAGGCCGCGCTGCTCAACGTGGTCGGCGACTTGAACGCCGGCGAGCTCGATGAGATCGCCCGCTACGCGGATCGCATACGCCACAGCCGCGGCGATGACTGACACAGAGATGGCGATCCTCGCCCTCACGGGCGTGTGCACGATCGCGCTGGCTCTGCCCCATCTGCTGCCGCTGCACCGGGTGGCGCCGCAGGCCGCGGCCAGCGTCTGGCTGCTGACCCTCGCGTTGCGCGCCCTGCTCTCCCTCGCGGTGGTGGCCGCTGCGCTGCTCTGGATTCCCCACATCTCCGCGCTGGCGCCCGCGCTGGCCGTGAGCTGCTCGGTCACCCTTTTCTGCTGCGTGATGGTGACCATGACCTTGCGGCTGCGCCGCAGGCTACGCGACCTCGCGCTCGGGATCGGCCCCGAGGGCAGCCTCGTGATGGCCGACCGCGATGTCTACGTGGCCCTGACGGGCGTGGGCCCGACCCGGGTGCTCGTTTCCGCCGGCGCCCTCGACGCCCTCGACGGAGCCGAGCTGCGCGCCAGCCTGGCCCACGAGCACGGCCACCACCATCTGCGACACCGAGTCTGGGCCCTTGCGGGAGCGGCGTTCCTGGCCCTTGCCCGGCCGCTCCCGGGTGGGGCGGCCTGCCAGCGCGGCCTGGCGCTCGGCCTGGAGCGCCACGCCGACGAGTACGCCGTGCGAGAGACCGGCGATCCGCTGGCGCTGGCCAGCGCGATCTGCAAGGCGGCCCAGGGCCGGACACCGATCGGCTCGCTGGCACTGGCACGCACGGGTACTGCAGTGCGCCTGGATCAACTGATGTCGAAGGCGCCCGCCCGCAGCAGCTCGCGCGTCGAGCGCGCCGCCGAAGCCCTGGCGGGCGCGCTGTTCACGCTCACCAGCTCGGGGGCCCTGGCCCTCGGCTCGGTGCTCGATACCTACGCGTAAGGCGCACCTACGAAACGCGGGTGACCGTATCGGCGCCAACGGCGTCGACCTCCGCGTGGCCCGACAGCGCCATCGCAAGGTCGAGGTCGGCGAGAAAGGCGCGCAACACGTCGCGCACACCCTGCTCGCCGCCCAACGCGAGCCCCCACAGGTAAGGCCGTCCCAGGCACACCGCCCGCGCCCCGAGCGCGAGGGCCTTGAGCGCATCGGCGCCGCCGCGGATGCCGCTGTCGAAGAGCACCTCGAGCTGGTCTCCGACCGCATCGACCACGCCGGGCAGCGCGTCGAGCGAGCCGATGGCGCCGTCCACCTGGCGGCCACCGTGGTTGGAGACGATCAGCCCGTCGGCGCCGTGCTCGGCGGCCAGCCGGGCGTCGTCTGCGTGCTGGATGCCCTTGAGCACGATCGGCAGGGAGGTCTGATCGCGCAGCCACGTGAGGTCGTCCCAGGTGACCGCCGGGTTGGCGAACTGGAAGGCCCACTGGCCGATCGCCTCCATCTGATTCTCCTCCGGCGGGGCCGAGAGCAGCGAGCGAAAGACGGGGTCTGACAGGTAGTTGGCGTTGCCCTCGGCCCACAGGAACGGCAGGAACGCCTGGCCGAGGTCACGCGGACGCCATCCCAGCAGCCAGGTGTCGAGCGTTACGACGAGCGCCGAATAGCCGGCAGCCTCCGCGCGGCCGACGAGGCTGGCCGCCAGGTCACGGCTCTTGGGCCAGTACAGCTGGTACCAGCGCGCCGCGCCGCCACCGGCCTTCGCGATCTCCTCGAGCGTGTACGAGGAAGCGGTGCTGGCGATGAAGGGCAGCTCGAGCGCCGCAGCCGCGCGGGCCGCCGCCAGCTCACCGTCGGGATGGGCCAGGGTCTGGACGCCGATCGGTGCCAGCAGCACGGGCGCCGGCATCGCCGTGCCGAGCACGGTGCGGTGCAACGTGCGCTCGGACACGTCACGCAGCATCCTCGGCACGATCCGGACGCGGTCGAGCGCCTCGCGGTTGGCCGCCATCGTCTGCTCGCGGCCGGCGGCGCCGGCGATGTATCCCCACGGCCCGGCCGAGAGGTGCTCGCCGGCACGGCGCTCGAGCTCGGCCCAGTCCAACGGCCGGGCGGGCGCCGGTCCTGAGAGCCCACCGAGGTAGATCTCGTTCTGATAGTCGGAGAAGTGGGTCACGCGGAGAAGAACTCTGTCAGGTGCGCCGCGGTTTGCTCGGGCTCGTCCTCGGCCAGGAAGTGGGAGGCATCGACCGCCTCGCCACGCACGTCGTCGGCCCAATCGCGCCAGATGGCCAGGACGTCTTCGTAGAACAGCGCGAGCGCGCCGCCGCGCCCCCACAGAGCGAGCGTCGGACAGCCGATCCGGCGCTTACCCTGATCGGCCTCGTCGTGCTCGAGGTCGATGAAGGCGCCGGCGCGGTAGTCCTCGCACATCGCCTCGACCGCGGCGGGATCCGACAACGCAGCCCGATAGGCGTCCATGACCTCAGGTGGATAGCGACCGGGCGCTCCCCCGATGCCCATGCGCCGCACGCTGTGCTCGAAGAACGCGTCGGGGTCGGCGTCGATCAGGCGCTCTGGCAGCGGGGCCGGCTGAGCGAGAAAGCCCCAGTGCCAGTAGCCCAAGGCAAGGAGGCGGTCGGCGCGGCTCCACACCTCGGCGGTCGGCACGATGTCGAGCACCGCGAGCCGTTCGACCTGCTCGGGGTGGTCGAGCGCCATCCGGTAGGCCACCCTGCCACCGCGGTCGTGGCCGGCCACGCAGAAGCGGTCATGGCCCAGCGCGGCCATCGCCTCGACCTGGTCCTTCGCCATCGCGCGCTTGCTGTGAGGCGCGTGGTCGCCGGCCGGCGACGGCTTGAAGGATTCGCCGTAGCCCGCGAGGTCGGAGGCCACGACGGTGAAGCGCTGCGCCAGCAGCGGCGCAGCGGCGTGCCACATCAGATGGCTCTGCGGATAGCCGTGCAGCCGCAACAGCGGGGGGCCACTTCCACCCACCCGCGCGTGCACCCGCCCACGGGCCGTCTCGATGTCGCGGGTGTCGAAGGCGTTGAACATCTCCGGCTGCGCGGAGTATCGCCAAATAGAGTCCGCACCGTGGGCGAGAGCGCCAGCATCGTGGTCGGCGGCGAGGCCCTGATCGACCTGGTGCGTGACGCTGCGTCGGGCGGCCTCAACGCCCACGAGGGCGGCGGTCCGTACAACACTGCGCGCACGCTCGCACGGCTTGGGTGTGTCACCCACTTCCTCGGCGTGCTCTCTAACGACGGCTTCGGGAGCGGGCTGGCCGCGCAGCTGGCGAGCGACGGCGTGCTGGTGGACCAGAGCCTTGCGACGGACCTGCCGAGCACTTTGGCGGTCGCCGAGCTCGACGCTGAAGGGACGGCCTCCTACCGTTTCTACACAGAGGGCACGTCAGCGCCGGGCCTCGACGCCGCGGCCGCGCTCGCGGCGCTCCCGGCCGACGTCGCGATGCTGCACGTCGGCACCCTCGGGCTCGTGCTCGAGCCGCTGGCCTCGGCGCTGCGCGCCGTGGTCGACCACGTGGCGGGCACCGTCCTCGTGATGGTCGACCTCAACTGCAGGCCGGCGGCGATCGCAGACCGCGCCGCCTATCGCTCGAGCCTGGCGTTCACGCTCGGGCGCACCGACGTGGTCAAGGCAAGCGTCGAAGATCTCGCGTGGCTCTACCCGCGCCAAGCGCCCCTGGACGCCGCGCGCGACCTCCTCGAACACGGTCCCGGGGTGGTGCTGGTGACCGACGCCGCCCACGGCGCCACGGCGCTGCTCGACGGCCGGGAGCTGCGGGTGCCCGCGCCGCAGGTCTCGGTGGCCGACACGATCGGCGCGGGTGACGCCTTCGGCGGCGGACTGCTCGCCTGGTGGAGCCGGCGCGGGCTCACGCGCGCCGACCTGGCCGACCCGGCGGCGATCGAGGAGGCCGTGCGGTTCGCCTGCCTGGTTGCGGCGAGGACCTGCGAGCGGCCGGGCGCGTTCCCGCCGACGCTTGCCGAGTTGGGTCCCGGCGGCTTCGGCCGGCCCCCGCGCTGAGCGCAGGAGCTCACCGGCCCGCGGGGAAAGATGTCGCCATGAGACGAACTTCACTGTGCGCGACCGCGATCGCGACCTCGGTGTTTCTGGCCGCGTGTGGCACGGCGAAGGTCTCGAGCGACGAGGTCGCCAAGCAGGCGCAGACGCAGTTCGACCAGATCGCCCAGAAGGCCGGTCAGAAGAAGTTCCCGACCATCAAGTGCCCGGACGACCTCGAGGCCAAGAAGGGCGCGAAGACCCGCTGCACGGCCAAGGGCAACGACGGCACGCTTGGGATCACGGTGACGGTCGCCTCGGTCAAGGGCGACAAGGCCAGGCTGAACTTCCAGGGCGACTCCGCGCTGAAGAAGTAGCGCGAGGCCGCGGTCGGCTAGCGTCCGCGAGCGTGACCACCAACGAGAAGCCCCAGGTTGACGTCCCCTCCGACCAGCCGCCGTCCTACCAGCTCGAGCTCGACGACATCACGGTCGGCGACGGCGACGAGGCGGCTTCCGGCCACGTCGTGGAGGTGCACTACGTCGGCGTCTCCTGGAAGACCGGCAAGCAGTTCGACGCGAGCTGGGACCGCGGCGACACCTTCAAGTTCGGCCTCGGCAAGGGCCAGGTGATCGCGGGCTGGGATCAGGGCGTGGCCGGCATGAAGGTCGGCGGCCGCCGCCGGATCACCATCCCGCCCACCCTCGCCTATGGCAAGCGCGGCGCCGGTGGGGTCATCGGACCCGACGAGACGCTCGTGTTCGTCGTGGACCTGATCGGGCTGCGTTAGCAGGCCCCATGCCGCACGGGTCGCAACTCCCGGGCGTCCACCTGGTCAAGCCGAGCCGGTTTCGGCCGCGCTTTCACTACGAGCTGCTGGTATGCGGAATCAGCGGTCACGCGCTGATCGGCACCGACGCCGAGGCGCTTCCCGACGACGACCTCCTGTTCGCCCGCGAGATGGAGGGCGTCCGCTGGCACCGCTGCCTGCGATGTGACTCCTGGCTGCCGGTGCCCCCTCCCCCGTCACCCGGGCGCCGGCTGCCCCCGACGCGCGACGAGATCGAGCTGCCGCTGCGGGGCCGGCCGCTACGCGACAAGCTCGTCCTGCGACTGATCGCGATCAACCGCGCCGTGCACTTCCTGGTGCTCGGCGCCCTGGCGGCGTTCATCTTCGTGTTCGCCTCCCACCGCGATACCCTGCGCCACAAGGCGTTTCGCGTGATCGCCGATCTCCAGACCGGCACAGGGAGCTCGTCCGCGTCGGGCCACGGCGTGCTGTACGAGGTCGAACATGCGTTCTCGCTCGAGTCGAGCACCCTGCGCCTCGTGGGACTGGTGTTCGCCGTCTACGCGCTGGTCGAGGGGCTCGAGGCGGTCGGGCTGTGGTACCAGCGGCGCTGGGCCGAGTACCTCACGCTGATCGTGACGGCGTCCCTGCTGCCACTGGAGATCTATGAGCTCGCGCACAAATTGTCGCCGCTCAAGGCGATCACCTTCCTGATCAACCTCGCGGTGGTGGTCTACCTGCTCTACGCCAAGCGGCTGTTCGGCCTACGCGGCGGCGTAGCGGCCGAGCACCGTGCGAGAGAGCACGACGTGGGCTGGCACGCGCTCGAACGCAATGCCCCCGAGACTCAGGGCCGCTGAGCCAGCCGAGCGGACTGCAGCTCGACCTCGCGCTCCCACGCCACCGGCATGAACAGCGGGTCCGGCTCGAGCCGGCGGGCGCCGATCAGTCGGCGCTCGCAAACGGATCACGCCGGCGTGGCGCCGCGCCAGCGGGCCAGGGCGGCGATCGCCCGCCTGACCGCGGTACGTGCGGGCCGGCCCGGCTCGTGGTGCACATCGAGCACCCGCAGCGTTCTCGGCACGCCGCCGTCTTCTACCCGCAGGTCGACCCGGGCCACGAACCGCTCGCCGTGCAGCACCGGCAGCACGTAGTAGCCCCAGCGGCGCTGTGGCCTCGGCACATAGATCTCGAGGCGGTGATCGAAGCCGAACAGCTCCGCCGTCCGGCGGCGGTCACACAGCACGTTGTCAAATGGCGAGAGCGCGAGCGTGCGCCTGCCCGGTGACAGCCGCGAGGCCGCCTCGAGGTCGCCCGGGCGCGCCCACCAGTCGCCGCCGAGGCCCTGAACGCCCACGCGCTCGAGCCCGCCGTCGCGCTCGAGCTCCCCGAGCGTCCCAGCTAGGCCGGGGTAACGCTTGCGGGTGAAGTGGGCGGTGATGTGGGCGGCGCGAGCCACGCCGAGCATGCCGACGGCACGCAGCGCCGCGCGACGAACGGTCTCGCGCTCGTCGAGCGGATCTGCTTCGGCGGCCGCCAGCGCACCGGCGGGCAGGCACTCCTCCATCACGTGCCACAGCCGCTCGATGCCGAGCCTGTCGGCCACACCGACGCGGCCGTGCAGCCACAGCAGCCCCAGCAGCCGCGCGATCGTCTGGCGTGGGGACACCTCGTCGGTCCAGTGGCCCCACTCCCACGCCGCGGCCGAGCGGTCCTCGAGGTCGCGGGCGCGCAGCGGTCCGCGGACGCGCAGATCCTCGGCCACGTGGTCGGCGAAGTCCCCGTTGGTCTCGAGCCAGCGCGCGCGCTTCGCTCGTGCGGGCGTGAGGCGGTCGAGGTAGGTGCGCATCGCCCACCGATGTAGGGGGAGGTCATCGAGGTGACAGAGGCTTGCCTCGTGGCACCAGTAGTCGAACAGCTCGCGGTCCACGTAGGCCGCCCGGTGCAGCGCGCGCTCGTGGCTTCGGTGAGTGCCGCCGTTCAGGCGGGCCCGCAGCACGAGCAGCGGGGAGCGCGCGACGACCCCGACCGGGTCGAGCTGGAGGCAGCCGATCCGGGCGACCACGTCGCTCACGGTCGTGCCCGGGCGCGGCGGCGCGGCCAGGCCCTGGGCGTGCAGCGCGAGCCGGCGCGCGTGCGCCACCGGGATGTCGGTCACAACGCGCGGTCCAGCGGTCCCGCCAGCGAGAGCTGTCCCGGCGCCGGCGCGTGCTCCTCGGAGCGGGTGCGTACGCGGCGCCAGTGGTCGATCACCTCGTGGGCGGTCGCCTGGCGAAACGACAGGCCGCGGCCGATCGGCAACACGTGCACGACGCCCTTGCTGATGCTCTCGACGTGGGCGTGGAACCGGCGCCCGCCTCTGGAGACCAGGACGATGTCGCCAGGAGCTATGGCCGCGAGTCGCACCGGCCCCACGCTACCCGTGCGCCGGCCGGAAGAGAACGAGGCCTCGGCAGCAGGGGGCCACTGCCAAGGCCTCTAAGGCCACCGTAGCCGGAACGGTCAAGTACCGACGGGGAACTTCTACGTTCTCAGCTGAGCAGCTGAACTGACACGTCGCGGTAGTCGCTATCGCGTGCGCCCCGATTGCCCGCGTGGCCCGGCAGCCCGGCATTGGCGGGAATGTCGGAGGGGCCGAGGTTGCCGGGATCGGCCACGCCGCGGTCGACCACCATGTCGCCGTAGAGCTCGCCGACGTACTCGCCGCTCAAGCGGTGCACATGGGAGCGGTCGAGCCGCGCCAGCGCGCCGCCGTCGAGACCGTGGAGAAAGCGGCCGCGCACGAACGCCACAGGGTCACCGCCGTCGTTGTAGATGAATCGCGCCACGAGTTGCAGGGTAGGCCACAGCTCCAGAATGCTGCCGCCGGGGATCGGACCCTAGGATTGCGCGCGACGGGCCGGTAGCTCAGCTGGTTAGAGCAGTCGACTCATAATCGATAGGTCCCTGGTTCGAGTCCAGGTCGGCCCATAGGTGGCGCGGCGACGCCGCTACTGCTGCAGTACGAGGCGCTGCAGCGCGGTGCGGATCGCGTCCGGGATCGCCACCGATTGCCGCCGCTCGCGATCCACGAAGACGTGCACGAACCAGCCGTCGGCGGCGTGGGTCCCGTCCTGGGCGAACAGGCCGATCTCGTAGCGCACGCTTGAACGCCCGAGCGTGGCTACGCGCAGGCCGGCGGTCACGGCCTCGGGAAAGACCAGCGGTGCGAGGAACGCGCAGTGCGACTCGGCGCAGAGGCCGATCGCATCGCCGCGCTGGATGTCGAGGCCGCCCTCGCGAATCAGCCACGCGTTGATCACGGTGTCGAAGTACGCGTAGTAGTCCACGTTGTTCACGTGGCCGTAGACATCGTTGTCGTGCCAGCGAGTCGACACGTCGAGCTGATGCGGATAGTCAGACGGCGCCGGCACGCCCGGGAACCTAGCGGGAGGAGCCCAGTCGGGCACCGGCCGACGAGCACCGCACCGACGGGCTCAGCGGGAGGAGCGCAGTCGGGCACCGGCCGACGAGCACCGCACCGACGGGCTCACTTGACGGCGGCGTCCACGGCTTTCTCGAGCTCGGCCACGCTGTAGGGCCCCTCGAGCCTCGCGGCCACCCGGCCCCGACGGTCGATGGCGAACACCCACGGCTCGGTCGGCAGGTGGTAGGTGCGCACCTGGGGCCGAAAGCCCTTATTGATCTGGTTGTCCTTGTAGATCTCCTGGTGGATGAAGTCCGCGTCCTTGCCGCGCTCGGTCTTCAGCTGCTCGGCGATGTCGACGACCGGCCCACAGACGCGGCTCTGACACAGCGCCGGGGTGGCGAAGATCAGGATCACGGGCTTCTTGCCGACCACGTCCTTGAAGTTCTGCTCGTGCAGGTTCGATGGCGGCAGGCGGGTATCGATCTTCTTCACGTCGCCGACCTGCGCCTTGGTCGGGGTGTCGATCACCGGGGCCTTGTCACCGACGTTCGGCACCTTGCCGGTGTCGGTCACCTGGAGCAGCCCCGCCGGGGCGTCGGCTGCAACGAGCCGCTTGTCCAGGCGGGCGACCGCGAGCACGTCGTAGGCGCCGGGCCTTGCGAACTTCAGGTCGGCTACGTACACCGCCTTGGCGGCGTCGGGGTCGGAGGCCACCGAACGGCTCTGGAACTGCGGCTTGACCGCGAGGGACTCCCACCGCGCGGGGATCGGGCCGCGGACCTTGCCGCCGCCCTTGGGGGCGGTGTAGAGCACGACGGGCGCGTCGGCGATCTGGGCGCGGGCGCGGTCGAAAAGGGCAAAGCCGAAGCGGGCGGTACCGGGCTGGAGCTGGGACACCGCCGGGGCGAGCACCGGTCCCTGCTTGCCGATCTCCTGCTTCAGCTGCGCGAGCGTCTTGTTCCCGGGCTGTGGGAAGTCAGCCGCCTTGGCGGGTGCGGGAGGCTTTGAGCCCCCGGGGGAGCCCGAGGAGTCACTGCCACAGCCCGCGATCACGACGGCGAGCAGTGCGGCAAGGGCAAGCACCAGCGAAGTCGGGGTCCGATGCACCAGCAGGAGGCTAGTAGAGCGCCGTCCGCGGCCCGGCACTTCTTCGCGGACCCTGACGCGCAGTGACATAGGGTGCGCCCGTCGCAGGTCAACCGAGGAGGAACGAGTGTCGGCACGTGCAGCATTGGTCACCGGAGGGTCGAGCGGGATTGGGTTTGCCATAGCCCGCATGCTCGGCAAGGAGGGCTACGGGATCACGCTCGCGGCCCGCCACCCCGAGAAGCTCGAGGCCGCGGCGCAGGAGCTGCGCGAGACGGCGTCGAAGTCGAGTCGGTGCCGGCCAACATGGCCGAAGAGGCCGACCTCGCGGCGCTGGTCGAACGTCACGAGAGCCGGTTCGGCCGCATGGACGTGCTGGTGAACAACGCCGGCGTTGGCATCGGTGGGCCGTTCCCCGATGCCGAGACCAAGAAGGTCGACATGCAGATCGGCGTGAACCTGCGCGCGGTCTACCTGCTCACGCGCAACGCGATGCCGCTGCTCAAGGCGGCGGGGGCCGAGCACGGCAAGGCGCTGGTGAGCAACACCGCGTCGATCGCCGGCAAGCACGGCCAGGGCTGGCTGACGGCATACTCGGCCACCAAGGCCGGCGTGGTGGGCCTGACCCAGGCGCTGCACAAGGAGCACGCCGGCGACGGCATCCAGTTCACCGCCCTGTGCCCCGGCTTCGTGGCCACCGCGATGACGGACTGGATCGAGGGCGAGGTGCCAAAGGATCAGATGATCCAGCCCGCCGACGTGGCGGGCGCCGTGCGCTACCTGCTCTCCACGTCCCCGGCGTGCTTCGTGCCCGAGGTCCAGTTCGTGCGGGCGGGCGACGTCTACTGAGCCGCTAGGCGCGGACGAGTAGGCGATCTTGGTGGTCATCGTGACCACGATCGTCGGAGGAGTCACGCGCGAGCGGCTCGAGCGGCTCGACGTCGAACTCCTCTCGATGGGCGCGACGCATCTGCGCGGCCCGGTGGTCGCGCAC
>JAABUK010011848.1_pt1 | contig 11238 bp, 13 predicted proteins | sample 5559141 | NCBI WGS metagenome assembly JAABUK01 (sample SAMN10711869, study PRJNA513367) | rock metagenome | isolation source: Antarctica rocks | place: Antarctica: Victoria Land, Pudding Butte nord | collected 2016-01-03
ACAGTGTGCTCTCTCTGAGCAGCGGGCACCTGCTTTCCTGAGAAGATGCCTTGATAAGTTCCTGCTTTGTCATCCAACATCAATGCAGAATTGACATGTTGAAGTGGCAAATGCCATTCCTGGATCGGTCTGCCATTTTCAACCTGCTGACGAGATTCTGTTGAGCAATGCAGCATTAGATGATATGGTCGGACCTGCTTGTAGTGCTGGTCAGGCTGCTGATGTGGTGCGCTAGTGCCTACACGGATGTAATGCATATGTCTGTGACTGTGTGCAGGTGTCCATGACATCATTTGTGCCTAACAACCAGCACACAAATGTGAGGCCAACATTGTACAGACGCATCAGTGATACATTGTGGGCCTTGGCAGGACACAGCAGGGATGAGCTGAATGCTGATCCAGCCAAGGGTCGACCCGGCAACCACCAAGCCATACCAGAACAAAACTCAGTGCAAACAGTAGACTTCAGCCAGTGGTTGTTTCAAAACGCTGGGGAAGGGGACTACATTACTGTTCAGATGAACATAGCTGGCACTGAGTTTCGCGTCATAGAGAAGCTGATATCCGATGGGTCAATTTTGCTGATTGACGATTTGTACATTACATGGCATGAAGAGCTGGGACCTGCATTTGGGAAATGGCGAGAAGTCCTGGAGTCACTGGCTTCAAAGCTTGGGATACAGTGTCATTCTGACAGGCGAGACTTGCAGCTGCACATGCAGTAACGTGCCCTAGCTATGACATGCTGGCTGGTCATGCCTTGCAGGCAAAGCCTACAGAGACGCGTATTGCAGGGTGTATGCTTGTCACCAAATCAAATCTCCATTAGCAGACATAAAACTTCCTGACTAAACAGGGTAGTTGGATACGTTGAGCAGTCTGGGACCCTGATTAATGATGTATTCTACGTATGTGTTCTGTCTGTATGCTGAATTAGGGTGGTGTATCCAGTTTACCAGAATGCTTGCCCATTGACGTTCATCCGCGACTTCACGACATCATTGTGTGGCTGGCCCTTGATTGATGACACTTGATGCATGTGCGCTCATTGTCAAACGTCACCTCCACTCACATCTGTTGCACTGTACGCTTCATGCACGTATCCTACCATCAAATGTATCAGCATTGCCTATACAGTGCTCAAGCCTTGGGGCTGATGTGAGAGTTCGCTGATCACTTGCCAATACAGCGTTCATACTGCCGCCCATGCTGCTTGCCGTATTTGCCATCAGTAGTCTGGGCGATTATTGGTCACATCACTGCAGGCTGCACATACAGAGCTTCAGACGACAAGACGCTGTCGATAAGACCATGTCATTTATAACTTTCATCAGTAAAAGCATGAAGGCTCCCAGCAACAGACTGCAATGTACAGGGGTACCTGGCGGGATCTAGTTAAGCAACATGAAAATTAACCAAGAAATCTATGCAGTGAGGTGCCGTGCTCTGAAAACAGCTTGCATCTATGCTTCGCAAGCTGTCAAGGCCACCTTGGCATAGTATTTGACATCCATATCAGAATCTTCACTCAGTTGCTGCAAGCAAGGCTTGATTGTTTGCTCAACAACATGAGGCTCCACAAGGGACAGTAGTCGCTGCAACATCTTTGCAACGTTGAATCTGATGTTGGGAACCTGCAGACCATGAGCAAGACATCACAGACTGCTTGGACACTGCAGCCTTTGACAAGATCTTTGCAGGAGCAGCAGGGTCACTGGCAGCAGCATGAGGTGTGACGTTTGACTTCTGGACAGCATCGATGCACAACTTGCATGACACTTTTAGTCAGGAGCAGCGAGAGCGTTCTGTCAAGTTCGCCCGGCATTGGTTGACACGCTTCTGCACACATGGACTATTAAGGCACAGTCTTGTGTACAGACTAGCCGCAGTCGAAGTGCCATGTCATAGACATGGTGAACCCACAAATGCTATGCAAGCGACTTTGATAAACATTTGTTGACACCATGCATGCTCAACACAGAGTTGCTTCAAGAAAGTCTGTGACTGGCAAATCACCTTGTCCTTAGCACAGGAGACCACAGCTGGTAGTATGGTCTGATACAGAGTCTCATGAGAGACAACAGATGCCAAGGAAGTGATGGCCACCAGGACAGTCATCCTGTACAAGTAGTGCTGGTTGTTGACCATGGTCAGAACCTGCATGCAACAAACATCACTGTCATGCTTTATTGTAAATACACGCACAGGCAACAGAATTGCAGTGTCGACAGCAGAACATGCAATTACAACCTTTGGGATTTTCTCCAATGCAGAGCCTGTACCGGAGGACTTGTTGCTGTGTATCCTCACATTGACACCCAAGCCCGTGCTGGCAGGCCAAATGGACAAAGCAGGCTGCCTGTCTAAGAACATCTGTAGTTGCGTATTGAATGCGCATACACATTTGGTACACAACAGATGCAGGTTTGACACAAGCCACCCAAATACCTGGGGCACCAGGTGCTCCTGAGCCCAGTCTGCTCCAAACTCCTGAGCCAGCTTTGCAAGATTGTCTGTGGCGGCTGCTCGTATGCTGAATACCTATACTACACATACTTGATGGGCCCTTATGTTAGCTCAGCAGCAGTCACTGGCAGCTCCTTTTTTGTGTGTATGCTGCTCTACATGTTGCTCACTTACACGACTGCATCCAGTATGCCTTTTATGAGCAGCAGTTTCTGATACACAAGTTGCTGACAGTAGCGTCCATTGTCATTGGAATGTGTTTGTAGAATGCATGTCAGCCATACAGGATGAAACAGGTGCATGATGGCAATACTGAAGGGTGCAAGCTTGCCTGGTCTTGCAGCCACTTCATGCACTGAGGCCCGAGCTTGGCCTCAAAGAACTCAGAGCCTAGTTGACCAGCCAGCAGAGGAATGTACTCAATGATTGCCAGTCGCACTCGCCAATGCTTGTCTTCAGCCAGCTCTTCAATTGCGGGCAGAAGGCTTTGAGCCAGCAAATCAATTCCAATCACCTGCACAGCTCCATACCCATGAGTGCAAGTAAGGGTGAAGTGCGTAGCGCAATAGATTGAGCACACTGTGATGTGCACATCAGGCATACAGGTGCAGCTAAAACAATGCATTCTCAGAGATGGCCGCAAGCAAGGCATGATGATTTGTGCAGTCAAACATGACTTATGCAAGAGCTCATGACCAGGGCTGATTTGCATGCCCAAGGCAGATCAAGAGTAGCATTTAGGCTTGCAAAATGAAGGCCATGACTCTGTCTAAGAGCAGCAATGTGGTATGCTGGGCAGCTGTTCAAGTCATGCGGTACTAGTCTGCACACCTGATTGACTTGATCCAGTTTACTGATGATGTTCAGCCTGACATCAGGGAAGTCATCCTTGAGTAGGGACAGGAAGACGGGCAGGAGGTGCTCAATAGTTGCAGACTTGCCCAGCACAGGGGCAACTTCCATCACCACTGACGCAAGGGCAGATCTGACGTGCTGTGACGAGTCTGCTGCTAAGTCCTTCACACAGGGCACGATGGAAGCGATGACTCGGTCTGATGTCAGCATCTTGCTGATGGCTGACACCTTGCCAGCTGCGGCAACCCTGACCTCAGCCTCTGTGTCTCGCAGCAGCTTCACATATGCCGGCAGCAACTCACTCCTGCTCATGGAACCAAATGCTGAGACAGTTGCTGTCGTTAGCAACTTTGTCTGACTGTATTTGCAGACACGCACGAGTTGCAGCTGACATGTGCAATGGAGTCATTTTGTGTTGTCACTGACTGCCATTTGCTGCTTTTTCTGCAGCCAGATTAAGTCACACCTGTTCTGCCTCAAACTGACCGCAGCAGCTTGCCATCTTCAGCAGCAGGGACCAGAGACATCAACACAGGGCTGTGTGTGTGTGAGACTCACCTGGCTAGTTCCGGACCCAGAGCCTCACAAAGCTGGTAGAGCTGCTGTGCCACATTGTACCTGACTCGCCATGATTTGTCCTGCATGTACACAGACGTCTGTTTATGAGTTTTGTAGGAAAAAGCCTCAACAATGGTCCTTCTTTGCACATTGCGCCTTTCCAGCAGAGTTTTATCCATAACAGTCAACGATCAAACTAACAAGCTTTTTATTCTAGGTGTGTCGATTTCGCATTTTATTTTCCTTATTTTGAGTAGATTCTGTGCCGCTGCTTGCAGCACTGATATCCCAGTACTCTGGTGGGCTCTACATTTTTTTCATAGCTGCAGGAGTGATGGCCACTCAGTCCAAGACCAAATTTATCATTAATTTGATAATTTTGTTCACTTGCTGGGGTCTCACTCCTGGAATAGCCTGTTCTGCTGCGTCATGCACAGTCATGACGCGTCATAACATCATGACGCGTTATAACATCATGATGCGCGTTACAACGCTTGTGTAAGTAGCTTGTGAGCTCAAAAGGCATGACTGCAACACAGCAAGATTGAGTTGTGAGACAAGGTTCAGTGCACATGATGCCTGTAATGTGACAGCATTTGAGGCACAACAAACCTGGGCAAACTTCTGCACAATGGGCAGGACATGCTGGACAGATTCTCCTTTGTTGAGGAGCCGCGCCAAGGGACCACATGCCTCAACAGCCAGAAGACGCACTGAGTCCTGATCTGCATCCAAGCTGAACATTCTTGTCAACAACACTATTGCAGCCCCGCCGAAGCAAGTGTGGCAGCTATGCAGAAAATTGCTGCAATTGCTGTGGACAGTGAGAGCAATTCTCAGCAAAGTGCAGCAGGCTGTGACGTTAAGAGACCAAATACAAGAGAGCAGCAACAGCACAGTCTTGGAGGGCTGATGGCAGCATATGAGAGCAATTATTTGACAGACTGACATCGCAAATGCCAACCAGTGCTAGGTACAGTCAGGGACAGGGGTGTCAGACAAGCTTCAGACCAGGTTGACAGGTGTATTACCGTCTTGGGTCAGGTCCTGAAAGAGGGGAATGATGTCTTTGCTGATGGTGTCAGGATCCATGGTCTCTGCAAATTTGCCCAAGCGAAAAGCAGCTGCCCTTCTGACCATTGGAGTATCGTCCCGGCATAACTTGCTGTACAGCTGCCGCAAATCTGCTCGCAAGTGCTGAGGCGCTCTAGGATACGCAGTGGCAAAAACACCACAAGCTGATACGCGTGAGGTGAACCAATCAGTTGTTGCAAGCCGCTGCAAGACACCCATCCAGACTGTAAATGCTTGGCATTACAATGCTGATGCCTTGCCAATTTTGAAAGTAATGCGATGTACCACTGAGTTATGCATTTGCAAAAGGGTCTCAAATCCTCAATAGTCATGCAACCCTATCTGCTCTGACCAATATTGTGCATTTGGTAAGGTGCAGGGGTAATCTCACCTTGATCAGTGGTACCAGATGATCTGAGATGCTGCTGTCTGGTAGGAGGGCACCAACTTTGTTCAGAGAATCCACAGCTCTGTCACGTACCACTGTCTCCTCGACTATAGCCAGACCCTCAAGTGGTGGCAGCAGGTAGTGCCCATAAGAGGGTCCGCCTACGTATGGAACAAAGCTTCCTAGCTCATCTGCCATTGCCAGCAGCACTTCGTCTTCATCATCGTTGCTTTCACTCAGGAAGGGGATCAGTTCTTTTCGAGTTCTGTCCTCGCCAAGCGCCATAGCTATTGTGCTCAGGCGCTTGACTGAGTTCAGCCTTAGGGCAACATCCTCGTTCTTTAGCTCGTCTCTGCACACCACAAGGGTGTCTTACTACCTATGGAAAGTCTCGATGGCAGAATAGAAGCTCATCACGGGCCGGCAACGTGAGTCTCACATCAGAATAGCTATTGGGTACAGGCTGTTGTCTTCTCCGTCCTCTCCGGCTTTATTGGACAGATTCTGCATTCATGAAGATGCGTGATTGCACGGTCATTTTGCACGCACGGTCGTTGCGCTCAAATGGCAAACGCGCACCTGATTGAAAGCTCCAATCATCGCCCCAGCAGTCAAGATCCCTAGCAGTGCACCAGCATAACTTGGCCAAACCTCAGGCCAGTCGATGCTTTGCAGCGTGGCAAGTTGGAGTCAAGCTCACAAACGCTTTGCCACCCGAGCATGCAATGACCGTCAAGCGACTCGCGCAAAGCCTAGTATGGCTGTCGAGATCTTCTTCTTGCTTGTTTCAAAGCTTTGGAACTCACGTGCAGTTCGCGGCCCCCGCCCGTGCCTTTCAATCGCGGCAAGGGAGGGGGGGACACTGCCTGGAGTAGTAGCAATATAGTGTGCGCTTTGGAATTTCAGGCCCTGGAGCACAGTAACAAGCGGGAGCCTCTTTGCATAGCTTGCCTTGCATCACTTGCACTGCAGGTCCGTCACACATGAATATCAGCATACATGTCATAAAATTATGTTAACAAAGCTGTGCATTGCTTATATATATATAATTTGCAGAGCTTGGTAAAATGCCTGGATCATAGGTGTTGCATCAGATACAGCATGCAGTCAAGCAAGGTTGTGTTAGGCTGCGCAATACCTTAATAAACTAACGCAACATTGAAATGTATCTCGGAGGCCATACTTACAGTCATGGAGAGTAGAGTCGCTGACTGAAAAGCTGCTGATACAATTAGCATGGCGTCTGTTACTGACTGTCAGATGCTTCGTGCACAAAATGCAAGAGGTGTGCACATTATTGCATCCTTTTGGGACGTGTACCTGAGATCCAATCTGTCAAGGAAAGTGTGAGAGGTAACCACGCTGTTTAGTAAGCTGCATTTCCTTGATAGATTGGTTCTCAGATACACTTTCCCAAGGATACACTATTTTGCAGAGCTTGGTAAAGTGTCTGGATCATAGAAACATTATGTCAGATACAGTATGCAGTCAAGCAAAGGTTGTGTTAGGCTGCGCGATGCATTGAAATGCATTGGGATGCATCTCGGAGGCTATCATTACAGTCATGTAGGAATGATCACGATGTAGTGGAAAGCTGCTGAGCTAGTAAGCAGCATTTCCTGTACAACACACCCTCATGCGCAATATCTTCTGTTTTGACATCTGGTAAATGTGCAGCACCAGGGACACGACAGCAGACTTGCAAAACAAGTCAACTCATACTTACTGACATGTGTTTTGTTGTAATAATAGTAATTATTATTACAACGTGTACTTAGCCAGTAGGCATCAGGTACGTGCGACGCAGGTCAGTTCCCTCCAGACAGGCTTGTTCAGAGCATCACGGGTGTGCGGTTTAAGTTTAAGATGTGAATGTCAAACAAAACAACATCGTTCCAGACAGTCCTAAGTCTGCCACAACAATTTTGGCCTACTAATCAGTCCATGCTTGAGTACTTTGGGCAATCTGCTGTCAGAAATCCTGCAGATATGACCAAACCACCTAAGCCTCTTGCTTCTAAACTGAGAGTCAACAGAGAAAGTTTCATACCTCTTCAAGATGATAGAGTTTGTGATGTGATCTAACAATGAGATGCCACAAATCCGCCTTAAACAACGCATGTGAAAAACAGACAGCTGGTGGAGATGCTTGTCAAGTAAGGACCAGGTTTCACCACCATACAGCAACACTGTGACAGTCATGACAATGGTCTGCAGGAACTGAAGCTTGGTGGACAAGGACAAGGCTTTTGACGACCAGACCTTTGCTTGATGGAGCCTGGCAAAGGCACTACTTGCACCAGCAACCCTGTGAGCAATCTCTGTGTTCACCATGCCATCAGAAGTGAACATGCTTCCTAGGTATTTAAATCGGGAAACAACCTCCAGCACTTCCCCCCCCAAAGGTGATGACAGCATTTGGTGAAAGCTCAGCAGCGTCGTTGCCTACTAGAAGCACTTGAGTCTTCTTAAGGCTTATGGTCAATCCCCACTGTACAAATGTGGCGTCCATGAGTGTCACTGCTACTCGCAAACTTTCGATACCACCACACACAAGAGAGATGTCATCAGGGTACAGCAGGATCTATATGAGCACTTGTGCATCTGGGTTCCTGCTATGCATGAGCTGGCCATCAATCTTGATGCTATCTTGACCCCAAGTTTGCGCAGCTGTGGAAGCAGTTGCCTCACAACGGTGTCCAAGATGATGTTGAACAAGTCTGGTGCTAGAGTGCAGCCTTGCTTGAAACCAGGTATAATGGGTTGAGAATCCAGCTCTGCCCTGATAGTGACTGAGTGGTTGGTGTGCAAGTCCTTGATGAGCGCTACCAGTTTGGGTGGGACGCCTCTGCTCAACAGGATCTGCCAGGCCATGCCTCTGTCAACTAAGTCAAACGCCTTGGTCAGGTCCAGCATGCACATGTACAATGTCGTGCCTTTGTTTCATGCCGATTCGCAGACAAGGCGTAGGCTGAACAGAGCGTCTGCGCAGCTTCTGTCTGGCCTGAAACCATACTGCTGCTCCAACAGCTGATTGCCGAGGCACTTGGACAGGCGGGCTCTGAGGACGTTGGCGTAGGCTTTGGCTGCCATTGACTGAAGGGCGATGGCTCAGTAATTCGTACACAGTGAGCTGCCGCCCTTCTTGGCGATGGGTATGAGGATGTCCTGCTTGAAGTGCTGCGGGGCAGCTTATGTGCGCCAGATGCCAAGGAACAGCCGGTGTAGTGTCAGGTGCACATCCTCACCGCCTTCTTTGAGCATCTCCGGCAAAGTATTGCAGACCCCTGGCAACATGTTGTTCTTGGAGCTGTGACGGTCTCGTGTGTTTTATGACTTAGCAAGGTATCCTGCTGCTAGTGACCTTAATGCGGTGTCAAGTTGCGGGTGAAACGACTGTACTACATGCTCCAGAGGAACTCTGCAGCATCAGGCAAGTTGCGCAAGGTATACGCCTCAAGTGTTCAGTAACGTCGGTGACGCCGATCAGCAGAGAGCGTGCAGCCACTAACCACGAAGCTGACTTTTCGAAGGGTACCGCTGCTCTGAGCGACAGCCCGCCTGCTCTATTCCGGAATAGAGCTATCGCTAACTCTTGTTCCAGTTTGCAACGGGAGTTAGCTTATTCCGGATTCCGGAATAAGGGCGGGAATCGCAATTACCCTAGGCGCTTATTCCGGAACAAGGCGCCTTATTCCGGTTTAAGGTCGGGTGTGGGAAGGGCCCTAATCTCTATTCCAGTTGGCTTCCGGGTTTATTATAGGGCGGGAATCAATTTTACCCTAGGCTCGAATTCCGGAACAAGGCGCCTCATAAGGTACCAGGCAATGTAAAGATATGGTCAGCAAAATCACCCGTCATTCCGGGTCAAGGTCAGGTGGAGATATGGGCCTATGCTTCAGCTTGGCCTACATGATGCTATGCCAATTTGAGACACAGATGCATCATGGCCTACAATTACTTTGCCATCCTCAGCCATCTGGCCTCAAGTCTTGACATGTGCCAACAGAACAACTTGTACAATTGTGTACGTAGCTTGGCTTGTGATCATGCATGATATGGTCGTCTGGGGAGCCAGCTGTCATGTGGCTACCAGCGGATCCAATGTTGTGTCCTTGTACAATATGTATCTGGAGGACTTTTGTCCCAAAGCAGCATACCATTGAACAACATAAGGCGCCATCCAGATGGCATCACCAGCTTGCACAGGATACCTGCATTGCCAACACTTCATCCTGTATGCATCCGGGCAAACCTGACAGCCGCCTAAAGAACGTGTACGCATTGTTTCAGTGCTTGGATGGCTGAATGAGTGGGGGGATGCATACATACACCAATGAATGGTCCGTGAACAGTGGATGACCCACAAGTGCATAAACAAACAGCACTGAGAAACTTCATGGCACAACATGTGCAACAAACGTGCAATTTATATTCCCACTGTGCAGCAACCTGTCCACACGGCTTCAGCTACCACCTGTGTCCTACTCTGACAAAGCAACATGCATTTCACATTGATGTCAGTGTCACAAGCAAATTGTGCTGACATACAATTTGCAGCCTGCTTTTTGCATGCAATTCTTGAAAAGTCAGTCTGCTGTTACTCAGTACAGTGTAGCTGTGATGTATGCACAATCTCAGAGTGTTACCATTGGTCAGCCAGACGGTAGATGCCTTGTCCTTGCAGCAAGAGCAGCCCATGCTGGTTGTAGTGCACCTCCTGCAGACTGACAGACCAAAGTCATGCGCCTTAACACTTGAGCTGTTTTGTTTAAGGCAAGAGTTTCCTGCACCTTTGGCAGCTCAGCACTGGTCACGTGGCATGATTAACAGCTGCCCCTCATGCATATGTTGCATCCTCTGTGGCCAAATGCATGCCCATCTGCCTGCATGCTGATGCCTGCACGGTGCAAAGCATGCACATACACTGGCATCTCACACTTTTCTGCTCTGCACTGACAGGTCTTGACTCGGTCAACCAAGGTGAAGCAATCCGTCACACACTATACCTTGACGTACAAGTACTCTCCAGGCCTGAAGTCCATAATGTGTACATTGAAGTCATAGTTCCCAGTCTGGGGCAGCAGTTTGCGCAGTGTGAAGATTTCAGGGGAGACATCCAGCACAGGCTGCTTGCTGGTGCTCCCTACCACCACCTCTGCCTTGCCGCCCTGCCAGCATCAGTCACAACGCTTTGCCAGCCTGACCATACTGAGTGGGCTGTTCTTGCACTGGAGTGTTCTGCGCAAAGGAAGTTGTGTGACTGTTGCTGGACTGCACACAGCAATGGACACAGTCGAGTGTGCTGTGATGAAGCATGCTCAAAACCTCCGGCTGTGCATCAGCTATTGTTTGGCAAAGTCTATGTGATCACTATGTAAACAAAGCACAACTGAGTGTCATCATGCAGAGATACAGCTTGACATGGAGATCAAGGTCAATGCACAAGCAAATTGAAGAAGTGCAGTTACACACATACAACTTGTACTTGCAGATACCTGGATGCCATAAGCTCTTTCAAAAATCAGCATTCCGGCACCCAGAGATGACTGCAAGCTGCAATCATGCATTGAGAGCGATTTCATATTCGCATGAGCGAAGGCTCAGCAGCACCCTCACAAGAATGCTGATAAGCAGCCAAGTATGTATCAAGTGTTGTTGCGCAACAACATGCTCTGAGAACTGTCTGCCGGGCAAATTCACTGTACCTGTGTGGCACATGAGCAGGCAGATATGCAAAGTCATCTGAGTGTAAAGCAATGCTGTGTTTATCATAACTCAGCTCTAGAACCCCATCCAAAATAAAGATGAGCCTGCATTGCAAACAGCATTCTTCAGATGATGAATTAATCTCAGCAGTCAGCAACAGAGTGTCAAATGTGGTCAAGCTTTGTA
>JAABUK010011852.1_pt1 | contig 11236 bp, 7 predicted proteins | sample 5559141 | NCBI WGS metagenome assembly JAABUK01 (sample SAMN10711869, study PRJNA513367) | rock metagenome | isolation source: Antarctica rocks | place: Antarctica: Victoria Land, Pudding Butte nord | collected 2016-01-03
GGGGGGCGCGCTGGCGACACAAGAACGTCCGGGCGATGGCCGCCCTGATCTGCTGCCGCCAGACTGACCAATGGGAGCTGTTCTGGAAGCGAGCAGCGTGAAACCCAAGATTCCCTGGTTACACCCGCCCCGACGCCCCGGCGGCGATTCGGCCGAGTCGGCCTGTCAGAAACGGGGGACCGATACTATAATATTCGGTACGATGCGGCGTACTCAGGGGTTGGAGAAGGATCGGCATGGCCGTGGATGGCGAGATCGAGCTGGACGTGATCGCCGTCGGGGCCCACCCCGACGACGTTGAAATCGCCTGCGGCGGGACCCTGGCCCGTCTGGCCCGTCAGGGCTACCAGGTCGGGATCGTCGACCTGACTGACGGCGAACCGACCCCCCTTTCTCCCGGCCCGGATGTCCGGTTGGAGGAGGCGAGGCGGGCGGCGGAAATCCTGGGCGTCCGGGTCCGGTTAAACTTGAATCTGCCCAACCGCCGACTCTTCGACACCTTCGAGGCCCGTGTGGCGCTGGCGAAGGTCTTCCGCAAGCATCGCCCCAAGGTGGTGATCGGATTTGGGGGCAAGACCGTGCTGGCCTCTCCCGACCACTTCCAGGCGATGCAGATCACCGACGCCGCCGTCTTCTATAGTCGACTGACGAAATGGGACGAGCACTTCGACGGGCTCCCCGTGCACACGATCGCCAACCAGCTCGGCTTCGCAATCGCGTTGCACTCGCTGGAGACGCCCGAGGCGTCGGGGTACATCATCGCGGATATCGGCGATACCCTCGCCGTGAAGATCGAGGCCGTCCGGTGTTACGAGACCCAGTTCCCCGCGAAGAAGGCCGGGATTTTTGGCGCCATCGAGGCGATGAATCGGTATCACGGTTTGACTGCTGGTTTCGAGGCGGGTGAGATGCTCATCACCTATCGGTCGGTCGGCGTGGGCGACCTGATGGGTTGGGCCTGCCCCGACCACGCCCGGCCGTGAGCGCGTCGGGAATGGACCGGGCGGTTCCCCCCCCCCTCGCCGTCGGATCCGGCGCGGCCGGGGCGTCGGGAGATGGTGCCCCAGCGAGCGTCGGACGCAGAAAAGGCGGATGAGGTGGGAAGTCATTCGTCATGGCGGGACATCTGGCGGAATCTCTGGCGGGGCCGGAGAGGCGCGCCCGGTCGCCCCGACGTCGGGCCGGTCAATCATGTGCCGTCGACCGGGCCGCTCCCGGGGTCAAGCCCCCGGTCGCTCCGGGTCGGCGTGGTCTCGACCGTCGGGAATTACCGCGAGCACAACGAGGATAATTTCTACCTGCCTACCCCCGGCGGTCGGGCCCTCGGCGGCGGCACGGGCCATCGCGATGCCAGCCTGGAAGTCCGCTTCGACGACACGTCGCAGAACCTGTTCGTCGTCGCCGACGGGATGGGCGGCCAGCTCGCCGGGGAGAAGGCCAGCCAGATGGCCGTCGACATCATCCCCAAGGAGCTCTCCAAGAGGGTCGTGGCCGGCGAGACCGACGAACGGGCCACCCAGCGTGCCATCCGCGAGGCGGTGGCCGCCGCCAATCAGGAGATCCTCGGGCTCTCCGTCGTCCAGACCGAGTTCAACAACATGGGGACGACGGTCGTCCTCGCCCTGTTTCGTGGCGATCGCGTCCACGTCGCCGGGATCGGCGACTCGCGGGCCTACCGCGTCCGCGACGGCCAGATCGTGCAGTTGACCAAGGACCACTCCCTGGCGCAGGCGCTCCTGGAGGCGGGGACCATCACGGCGGAAGAGCTTCCCAACCACAAGTTCAACCATGTGCTCTACCTCTACCTGGGGAGCAAGGACGCCCGGGGCGGCCCCGAGGACGTCCGGTCGGAGGAAGTCTGCATCGGGGATCGGTTCCTGCTCGCCTCGGACGGCCTGACCGGCGTCGTCCCGGATCCTCGACTGGCCGAGACCATCGCCGGCTCGGACGACCCCCAGGTGACCGCACGGTCGCTGATGAAGCTCGCGCTGGACAACAATTCCAAGGACAACGTCACCTGCATGGTGATCCACGTGGTCTGAACCCATTCGAGGGTCGCCGGAGGTGCGGGCCGACTATCCTCCCTCTCGCCTCACCCCGTCCATCCGGGAAAGGGGCCGGATCGGCCGAAGCTTGAGGCACTCGGGCATGGCTCGGCTCGACGAATTCCTGGCGAACGTCGCGAGGACCGGCCTGGTCGACCCGCCGACCCTGGAGCGGGCCCACGCCCAGCTGCCCGACGGCCCCGAGGGCGACGCGGCCGTCCGGCTCGCCCGACTCCTGATCAAGCAAGGCGCCCTGACCGGTTATCAGGCGAAGAAGATCCTCGCCGGCGCGACCCGCGGATTCTTCCTGGGCGATTACCGGATCCTCCGGGCGCTTGGCGAGGGGGGGATGGGCAAGGTCTACCTCGCCGCCGACCGCAAGGACGGGCTCCGGGTCGCCATCAAGGTGCTCCCGCCGAGCCGGGCCGTCGATGGTGGCCAGGCCCTCCTGCGGTTCCGCCGCGAGATGGAACTTTCCAGGCGGGTCCGACACCCGAACCTAGCGCGGACGATCGACGTCGGTCGGGCGGGGAACGTCCATTTCATGGTCCTGGAGTACGTCCCCGGAGAGAGCCTTTACCAACTGGTCAAGCACCCGAGGGGAGGCCCGCTCCGGGTCCCCGACGCCGCCCGCTACTTCCTCAAGGTCGTCGAGGGCCTGGAGGCGGCCCACCATGCGGGGCTGATCCACCGCGACATCAAGCCGTCGAACCTGATGGTCACGCCCGACGGCGATGCCCGGGTCCTCGACCTGGGCCTGGCCCGCGCCATCGGCGAGGAGAGCCCGCTGACCCGGCCCAACGTCGTCATCGGGACGCTCGACTATGCGAGCCCGGAGCAGCTCGGCAACGCCGCCCAGGCCGACCGGAGGAGCGACCTCTACAGCCTGGGTTGTACGATCTACTTCGCCCTCGCCGGCCGGCCGCCTTTCGAGGGCGGCGACATCATCAACAAGATCTTCAAGCAGCGGATGGACGACCCGGAGCCCCTGGAGCACGTCGCACGCGGCGTCCCTGCGGCCTTCGCCGCGATCGTCCGGAAACTGATGGCCAAGGACCCTGCGGACCGCTATCAGGATTGCGCCCAGTTGAAGGCCGATCTCGCCCGATGGGCCGACCCCGCGGTCGTCCGCTCGATCCTCGGGGCCGAGGCCGACGCGGCGCGGGCCTTCCGCCCGCCCCCGCCCGAGATCGATGATGAGGATCTCCGTCTCCTCTCGGAAGAGGACGGCGGCGAGCTGGGACACTCGCTCCGCGACCTGGGCTCCTCGGAGGCCGCTCCCGCGCCGATGCACCGGTCCCGCAAGCCGGCCCGGCCGGCGCTCCTCCTCCCTCCGGGCCGGGGGCGATCGGCGCCGCTCGACGAGGCCCGATGGCTCGTCCGATTCATCGTCTCGGCGCTGATCCTGGGGGTCCTTGCCATCGTCGCCGTGGCGATCGTCCGGTGGAGATCTTGATTTGGCCTGCGAATTGCTCTTTAATGGCAAGTCGTGAACGGATTAGACCCTGGAGACGTTCAGGAAGACCGATGAACTCCAACATGATCGCCTCGATGATGAGCGGCGGCCTTGCGAATCCCGCCATGAGCGGTCCGGAAGGTGTCGTGGAATTCGGCCTGCTCCTGCCCACGAACCGGGCAAGTGCCTTGCTGAAACTCGCCCGGGATCGCCGCGAGAGCGTGGGCCAGTTGCTCCGCAAATTGATCGACCGGGAACTGGCCGAGACCCTCTGATCTCCGTGGCCTGCGGCTCGATCGGATAACTCCCGCACGACCTGACCGGGATCGCGTTGCGAGCCTTGCGATCGATCGTCATGATATCGTCCTCCGCCAGGATCCGCGGATCGAGAGGACGATAACAACCGATGCCGGGGGTTGATGACGGTCTGGAAGGTCTCCTGCCGGCCGTCGCAAGCTGGTTTCGCGAGGTATTCGGCGAACCGACCCCACCCCAACGGTTGGGCTGGCCGGAGATCGCCGCAGGCAGACATACACTCCTGTTCGCGCCGACGGGGTCGGGCAAGACCCTCGCGGCGTTCCTGGCCTGCCTGGACCATCTCTGGCGGATCCCGAGGCGGGGCCCGGGCGTCCGGATCCTGTACATATCGCCTCTCAAGGCGTTGAACAACGACGTTTTTCGCAATCTCCAGCTCCCGTTGGATGGGATCCTGGCGACGTCGGAGCGACTCGGGGCCCCCTTGCCGCGCCTGACGATCGCGGTCCGGACCGGCGACACGCCGGCCGCCGACCGCCAGAAGATGGCCCGAAAGCCGCCCGATATTCTGATCACGACGCCCGAATCGTTGCACTTGCTGCTCACGAGTCGGGCAAGGGCAACTCTCGGCTCGATCTCGCATCTCATCGTCGACGAAATTCACGCCCTCTGTCCGAACAAACGCGGGGTATTCCTGGCCCTGCTCCTGGAACGGCTGGAAGCCGTCAACCCGTCCGGGTTTGTCCGGATCGGGCTTTCGGCGACCCAACGGCCGCTGGAGGAAGTGGCGCGCTTTCTGGGCGGACTCCGCAAGGTCAATGGGCCGGGCCCGGCTCGGTTCGAGCCCCGGTCGGTCTCGATCGTCGACGCCGGCCGGCGCAAGGATCTCGACCTGGAGGTGATCGCCCCCTTCGATCGGGTCGGGACGCCGCCCGGCGGATCGATCTGGCCGGCGATCGATCGACGGCTCCTCGACCTGATCCGCGAGCACCGGTCGACGATCGTCTTCGCCAACAACCGTCGGCTCGTCGAGCGGCTCACCGCCCGGCTCAACGAGCTGGCCGACGCGGGACGGACCGCGGGCGGCGAGCCGGACGCGCCCGCGGAGATCGTCGCGAGGTCGCACCACGGGAGCCTGAGTCAGGAGGAGCGGCGATCGACCGAGGAGGCGCTGAAACGGGGCGAGCTGCCGGCCGTGATCGCGACCGCATCCCTCGAACTGGGGATCGACATGGGGGCGGTCGACCTCGTCTGCCAGGTCGGATCGCCGGGGGGCGTCGCCCGGGGCCTCCAGCGCGTCGGTCGGGCGGGGCACGTCGTCGGCCGGGTGAGCAAGGGCCGATTGATCGCCCGGACCACGGGTGACCTCCTCGAAGCCGCCGCGCTCGCCCGGGCCATGGTCGGCAACGAGGTCGAGACGCTCCGGGTCCCGACGAATTGCCTGGATGTCCTGGCCCAACAGGTGATCGCGTGCGTCGCGATGGATCCCTGGGACGTCCCCGCATTGTTCGACCTGGTCCGATCCAGCTACCCCTATCGCGACCTGTCGGCCGAGGCGTTCGAAGGGGTCTTGAAGCTGGTCTCGGGCCGGTTCCCGACGGCGACCTTTCGCGACCTCCAGGCCCGGTTGAGCTGGGATCGGGTCCGGAATCGCCTGCTCCCCCTGCCCGGGACCGCCCGGCTGGCGATCATGGGGGGCGGGACGATCCCCGACACCGGGCAATACCCGCTCTACCTCGGCGAGGGCGGCCCCCGACTCGGCGAACTGGACGAGGAGTTTGTCCTGGAGCGTCGAGTTGGCGAGACGTTCGTCCTCGGCACCGCGACCTGGAGGATCGAGGCGATCGAGCCGCACAAGGTCGTGGTCGCCAGGGCCGAGGGCCAGGCCGCGATGATGCCGTTCTGGCGGGGCGAGAACGCCCCCAGGACGTTCGAGCTGGGCGCCAGGGTGGGCGTCCTCTGTCGCGAGCTGGCCGGGCGACTTCACGATCCCGACGTGCTCGACTGGCTCCGTGCCGAGTGCCGGCTCGATCCGGCGGCGGCCTCGACCCTGCGAGGTCACGTCGCCCGCCAGGTCCGGGTGGCGGGGGCGGTCCCCGACGACCGGACGGTGATCGTCGAGGCGTTCCGCGACCCGGCGGGAGAGGTCGGCCTGGCGATCCTCTCGCCTTTCGGCGGCAAGCTCCACCAGGCGCTCAAGCTGGCTCTCCAGGGCCGACTCCGACAACGATTGGGGATCACGGCCGCCTGCCTCCACGCCGACGACGGCCTCCTGATCCGCCTCCCCAAGGCCGACCGGCCTCCGCTCGACCTTTTCGACGGCCTGACCGCCGCCGTCGCCGAGGAGCTGATCCGGGCCGAGTTGGGCGACAGCGCCCTGTTCGGCCTCCGGTTCCGACAGAATGCCGGCCGGGCCCTGCTCATGCCCCGCCCCGACCCCTCGAAGCGGACCCCCTTGTGGCTCCAGAGGCTCCGGGCCAAGGACCTGCTCCAGGTCGTCCGCAAGATGCCCGACTTCCCGATCGTGGTCGAGACCTACCGCGAATGCCTGGTGGATGACCTCGACCTGCCCCGGCTCCGGTCGTTCCTGGGCGAGATCCAGGCCGGCTCGATCCGGGTCGTCGCCCGCGACGGCGAGGCCGCATCGCCGTTCGCTTCCGACCTGATCTTCCGGTTCATGACCAGCTTCCTCTACCAGTGGGATGAGCCCCGACGCGATCCCGGCCCCGGGGGAGATCCCGTCGACCTTGGGTTGCTCGACTCGCTGCTCGAAACCGCAGCGATCGGCCGGGTGGAGGCCCGCCTCCGTGACGCCGGCCATCCGCCGCGGACTTGCGACGAGATGGCCGAGGCACTCCGACGCCTCGGCGATCTGACCCCCACCGAGCTGGTCGGCCCGATGCTCGGCTTCCTCGGTGAGCTCCAATCGACCGGTCGGGCACTTCGGATTGACCTGATTGGCACGACCGAGCCCACCCGGTTCATCCTCGACGAGGACGGGCCGCTGTACGAGGCGGCTTTCGGGCGAGACGGCGACCCGACCGCCAGGCAACCCGGCGACGACTCTCATCCGCCCTATTCTTCCCCATCCGCGGGGGAAGCCCGGCGAGGGCGGCCGGGCCTGAGAAGTCCGACCTCCCCGGTTCCCGGGGTTGATCTTAGGTTGAAGGAGCGATCGGGGGTCCCGTCGGGCGAGTCGGCGCTCGGAACCATCGTCCACCGCTTCCTCCGGTCACACGCCCTGATCGGGCTGGACGATCTGACGGCCCGCTATCCGATCGGGCCGGCGATGGCGACGGAGCTGCTCGAACGGTTCGCCGACGCCGGTGGCCTAATCCGGATCGATCCGGTCGAGGGGTCGGACGCACCTCGATGGGCCGATCGGCAGAACCTGGAGGAGGTCCGGAGGCTGTCGATCGCGATCCGGCGGCGCGAGAGCGTGGCCGTGGCCCCGGAGGCGTTCGCCGACTTCGTCTCCCGTCGCCAGCAGGTCCATCCGGCGACCCGTCGCGAGGGTGCGGGGGCCCTCGGGTTGGCCCTGGAACAACTGATGGGATTCGCCGCCCCGGTCGAGGTCTGGGAGTCGGACCTCCTCCCGAGGCGCGTGAAGGATTATCGCCCGGCCTGGCTCGACGAGGCCCTGGGATCGGGCGACTGGACCTGGCGGGCCGAGGCCGACGGGCGGGGCGAGCCCAGGGTCGCGTTCGTCCCCCGCGATTTCCCCGGGCCCTGGCCCGCCCGCGAGGAGATCCCCGGACCGTCCGCCGACGAAGCCCGGGTGCTCGAATCCCTCGCCCGGCGCGGGGCGAGTTTCGTCCTCGACGTCGCCCGGGAGACCGGCCTGGGGCCGGCGGCCGCGCGATCGGCGCTCGATGCCTTGACCGGCCGCGGGCTGGTCGCCAACGACCGCCTCGACCCGCTCCGACCCGGCGGCCGGGCCATGGCCGAGGCCCTCTCGTCCACCCCGGCGCGGGAGAACCGGCCGACCGGCCGGGGCCATCGGCCCTCGCTCCGGCGGACCGCGTCGAGCCGCCCCGAAGGCCGATGGTTCCTGCTCCCCACATCGCCGACCGACGACCCCGAAGGCTCGCATCTGGGTTGGGCCTCGGCGCTCCTCGGGAGGTACGGGGTCCTGGCCCGCGAGACCGCCGAAGTCGACCCCTGGGCCCCCCCCTGGCGTGACCTCGCCCCCTGGCTCGCCCGGGCCGAGATGCGGGGGGAATTGCGCCGTGGCTACTACGTCGAAGGACTCTCCGGGGTCCAGTACGCCACGCCGGAGGCCGTCGAAGGGCTGGCCCGAGCCGGATCGGGCGGGCCCGAGGCGGCGGAACCGGTGCTGCTGTCGTCCCTGGACCCGGCCAACCTCTACGGATCGGGTGCGCCGCTCGACGTCCCCCTGCTCGAAGGGGGGACGGCCCGCCTTCCCCGCAATTCCTCGAATTTCCTCGTCCAGATCGCCGGCCGCCCGGTCCTGATCGTGGAGGGGCACGGGCGACGGTTGACCGGACTGGCCTCGGCCTCGGAGGTCGAATTGAGGGCGGCGATCGGGTTGCTCCCGTCCCTGGCCGGGCCGTCGCGGCGCGTCCTCAAGGTGGAGACGTACAACACCGCCGCGACCCTCTCCGGGCCGGCCGCGCCCTGGCTGGCCGAGGTCGGTTTCGTCCGCGACCCGCCCGGGATGGCCTTTTACGCGGGATGGTGAACCGGGGCCCATGATACAATCGCGGGGCTCGATTCCGGCGAGCAGGGAGAATCCCCCCGCCGCGACCCCGTCCCGGGAACCCGATCGATGCCCGACCCCGCGACCGACTCTTCTCAAGGCCGGGCCATCCCCTATGACTGCCTGGTCATCAGCGACCTCCACCTCGGCAGCGATATGTGCCAGGCCAGGCTCCTGGAATCGTTCCTGGAGTGGGCCGTCACCCGGACCCGGGAGCTGGTGATCAACGGCGACATCTTCGACGACCTCAACTTCAAGAGGCTCACCAGGCGGCACTTCGCCTGCCTCAAGGTGATCCGCAAGAACTCCGACCGCGACGACTTCCGCCTGACCTGGGTCCGCGGCAACCACGACGGGCCCGCCGACATCATCAGCCATATCGTCGGGGTCGACATCCTCGACGAATATACTTACGACAATGGCCGGGTGCGGCTGCTGATCCTCCACGGCGACCAGTTCGATTCGTTCCTGACCGACAACAAACTGCTCACCGACGTCGCCTGCGGGATCTTCTATTTCATCCAGAAATGGTTCCCCCACAACACCGCCCGTTGGATCCGGCGGATCACCAAGAAGTGGCAGCGGAACAGCCAGCTCGTCCAGCACCGCGCCACCGACTATGCCAGGGGCAAGGGTTATCGCCTCGTCACCTGCGGGCACACCCACCTCCCGCTGTCGGCCGAGGTCGACGGGGTCCGATATTTCAACTCGGGGACCTGGATCGAGGCGCCCCCCTGCCCGTTCGTCGCCGTTGCCGGCGGAGAGGTCCGCCTCGAAAGGTGGCCGCTCCAGGGCGTCGAGGCGCCGCCGGTCGAGGCCGAAGAGGCCGGGGGGCCACACGTGCCCGCCCTGGACCGCCATCCGTGACGGCCTCGGCGACGTCCGGGCGGATCCTCGTGCGAAGTGCCGTTGACAATCCACCCTCGGCTCGAATCTGCTAGGGTGTCCGCCGCTTCGCCCCTCGACCGGCGGCGGCCCGTTCCCGCCGCCGGAGAATCCAGGCTTTGTCCATGTCGTCGACCCGTCCCGAGAGTGATTCGATGGGGGACCTGGAAGTCCCCGCCGACGCCTATTACGGGGCCCAGACCCGTCGCGCCGGCCTGAATTTCGAGATCAGCCCGCTCCGGGCCCCGCGGGCCTTGATCCGGGCCCTGGGCCTGATCAAGAAGTCGGCGGCCCAGGTCAACATGAACCTGGGCCTGCTCAACCCCGACCTCGGCGCCCCGATCGTCCAGGCCGCCCAGGCCGTGGCCGAGGGCCAGCACGACGACCAGTTCGTCGTCGACATCTTCCAGACCGGGTCCGGGACGTCGACGAACATGAACGTCAACGAGGTGATCGCCGGGGTCGCCAACGAGCCGTTCAACGGCCGACGGGGCGGGAAGACCCCGGTCCACCCCAATGACGCGGTGAACATGGGGCAATCGTCCAACGACGTGATCCCGACCGCCATCCATGTCTCGGCCCTGGAAGGCGTCCGGAAGTCGCTGATCCCGGCGCTGGAAGTCTTGCAGAAGGCGCTTGCGTCCCGGGCCGAGGCGTTCGACCCGGTCGTCAAGATCGGCCGGACCCACCTCCAGGATGCCGTCCCGATCCGGCTCGGCCAGGAGTTCTCGGGCTACGCCTCGCAGGTCGAGCACGGGGTCCGGAGGCTCTCGCAGGCGAGCGATTCCCTGGCCGAACTGGCCATCGGCGGCACGGCGGTCGGCACGGGGATCAATACCCATGCCGACTTCCCCAGGCTCATGGCCTTGCAGATCGGCCACGAGACCGGCCTGGAGTTCCGGCCGGCGACGAACGCCTTCGAGGCGATGGCCAGTCGAGACGCCGCCGTCGAGGTCTCCGGGGCGTTGAAGACCGTCGCCATCAGCCTGTCGAATATCGCCAACAACATTCGGTGGCTCGCCTCGGGCCCCCGGTGCGGGATCGGCGAGATCAAGATCCCGGAATTGCAGCCGGGCAGCTCGATCATGCCGGGCAAAGTCAACCCGGTCATCCCCGAGGCGGTGATGATGGTGGCCGCCCAGGTGGTCGGCAACGACGCGACGATCGGCTGGGCCAACGCGCTGGGGTCGAACTTCGAACTCAACGTGATGATGCCCGTGATCGCCTACAACCTGCTCCAGTCGATCGACCTGCTCGGCAACGCCGCTCGGCACCTGGCCGAGAAGTGCGTGGACGCCGAGAAATACCTCTCGGGCAAGAAGGTCGACGGCGTGGTCCGGATCGAGGCCGACGAGGCCCGCTGCAAGGACCTGATCGAGCTGAGCCTGGCTATGTGCACGTCCCTGGCGCCCCGGATCGGCTACGATGTCGCGGCCGCCCTGGCCAAGCGGGCTTACCACGAGGGCGAGAACGTCCGGGGGGCGGCCCTGAAGCTGGTGGCCGGCCGATCGGTCGAAGAAGTCGCCCGGGCCCTGAAGCTGGCGGAACCCCCGGCCATCCTGACCAGGATGGGGGTCCCCTCGGCCGGGGAGATCGAGGCGATGCTCGAGCCCCACGGCCAGACGATCCGAGGGACGGGCGTCGGCGGCGCCGCCGGGGGCTGATACGGAAACCGGAAATTTCGTGCGCGCGATTCCAGATTCTCGGTTTCAGATTTCAAATCATTTCGGGATAATCATTTGCAATCTGAAATCACTACTGTCCGGTTGAGGTTTCTCAATTTTGATGAAGGCCACGAGATGCCTCGGACTTACGAGCATCGCGAGGCGCGCACGACTTGAAACCGAGAAAATGGCATTTGGGCTCCAAAACCTG
>JAABUK010011854.1_pt1 | contig 11234 bp, 9 predicted proteins | sample 5559141 | NCBI WGS metagenome assembly JAABUK01 (sample SAMN10711869, study PRJNA513367) | rock metagenome | isolation source: Antarctica rocks | place: Antarctica: Victoria Land, Pudding Butte nord | collected 2016-01-03
TTTCTACATTTTTAATTTTGATTTTCTTGATGCCAAGGCTGCACCCAATTTCCACGCTATTATGCGGGAATGCCGTTCCCAATAAGGAAGGGTCACCAATCCAGTGACACAAGGGATAAAGGATATATTAAAAGTGTATATAACTTTTGCAGTTACCCGTGCAATCCACACCACCACTTCAATGCCTCTCTGCTCTAACTACATGAGTATTGCAAGATGGAGATCTCATGCTTTTGTGGCGACCAGAAATTGGCCCGGCCGAGGGGGAGGGAGGGGAACTCGATATGGATTCATTGTGAATTACATCTACTGTTTTGCGCAAGTAGACCTGCTACTGTTTGCCGAATGAACATCAACGCTAAGCAAGTAGACCTGCCTGTGTCCAAGTTCCCCTGTTCAGATAGCCGCAAAACCCATGATTACAAAGGTAGCAATGCAACAGGTGGCAATCGCATATCGTTGCATGTTGTACACTGGTAGATCCGCGGAGGCGCTCTTTTTCGTGCTGCTCGAGCTCGGGGTTTCTGGCCTGGTGGTCGACACGTTTGTGGAGCTGAGTAATTGTGGGAGCTTCTCGTCGCCTTCTACAAGAACAACTGCCATCCCGCTCTAGTCATAGATTAGAGACGGAACTCCATGAAACAGCATTTTCAATATTGCTGGCGGCAAGTACTCACAACAAGATGCCATTGTACGTGGCAGTGGAAGATCCAAGCACCCGGATTATCGGTGATGTATCTAGCACAGGTGAGCCGAATGAGATCAAGATGATGTTGTAGGGTCTGGCGACATACCGTATGACGGTCCATCCATTCGCAGGTAGCTCTGTTGTATCACGATAGGGAGGGTTGGAAAGGTTGATCAAGGATTGAGGCGCATCTGCAACGATGCTATATGGAAACATGCCCTTGCCGGATCCCAAAACCCAGAATTTGTGCCCGTGAAGGTGCATTGGATGACCCATCTGGTATTGATTAGCATCACGGAAAAGGGTGGCAGATGCTGACCTCAGAAACAGGTAAACACATGGGAACTGACCGTGTCCATTGAATCATTGGCTATGTTCATGATGATATCGATCATGGCATTAGATGGCAGGTGGTGCGTTGTGTTGGCCAGCCATCCATCAGAGGATTTCCCAAACACCACGGGAACGTCGGCTTCTTGGTAAGGATATCGGTCTACCACCCACACCACGATGTCAGTCTGATTGATCATGAAAGACTTCGTCACGTCTGCATTCATGCTTGGCGGTGTTGCAGATGGATCAAAAGGGTGTAATTTGGTAATGTCAAGCTCGGAACTATCCGCCTTCGCAGATCCGTTGGTCAACATCCAAGTAGAGCTTGGGTCATCTTGGGGAGTAGGTGAGGTAGCGGCCGCCATGGAGTCCATCTAAACTGTCAACACAGAATGCACAACATGGGTTCTTGTAGAGTGCTCACATTGTAAGAGACGATGGCTTGCCCCTGCATGACTTGCTGCATGTCGCCCCATGGATAACTGGAAAATCTCAGGTAATACTCTCCAACCGTCTGATCGAGCTTGATCATTACAGAATAGCGTTGACCAACGCCCATTTGAAGGACCTAAATCTTTTAGTGTATGAAATATACTGTCTTTCGGTCGGAACAAACCTCAGCTTTCTGTAATGCGACATACAGCCCGTCGGCAGCATACACATACATAGAATGGCCATCTAGCGAGACACTTATCTTGGCAACGGACGCCGCGTTCACCAGGTTGAGAGATAACCAGCCTTGGGTCATGTTTGCGAGAATTCTTAACAGGTCGGAAGTGGTATTTGTACAGGTAGAAGCGGGAAGGGAGTCGATGTTGTAGCCCGGTTTGAACATCATCGGCGGACTGCAACCGCGAGGATCCAGAGCAGTCATGTTTCCCAACATACTCGACATTCCTGACATGCCCGAGGTGCTCGAAATGCTCGACTCGGTCGACATGGGCGGCATGGTAGACATAGATGACATTGGCATCGACATCGACATCGACATCGCAGAGCTCATCGTCATCATGTGCATGTCCATACTGGTTTCACTGCTAGAGCCAGCCATCAGCTGCCTTTTCCCCATCCCTGACATCATCATTGACGTGGTTGCGGAGGTTGAGCTTCCTCCAGATAAGGGTGCGAGGCCTAGACCTGGCCCGGCTTTGAGCACATACTTTGGGAGACATTGAACTCTTCCTAAACCATTGGCGATAAGACTGTCGGCGCAATTAGGAAAAGCTCCGGTTTTCAAGTACTGGTCGTATATATCATCCGAGACAGGATGATTCCAGTCACTCAGAAGGATTGATGTTGCATTGCTTTCTGCTTGCAGTAGCGCACTCAGCTCGGTCGTATTGCCTGCGAGTTTCTCGAAAGGTCGAGCACGGGACGACGAAGGATGGATCAACAGTGCGCCTCGTATGGCATCCTCGTAATAAGCTCGAAAGTGTGAGTGATACCAATAAATGCCATATTGGTCTTTGACAGAGAACTTGTAGGTGAAGTTGCCGCCTGGTGGAATCGGATACTAGAATTTTCATAGAACTAAGTTGTAGCCGGACAGAGAAGGGTAGAGAGTTTTCGAACCTGTGAAACTCCAGGCACACCATCCATTCCAGGAGTTCCGCGCTGCAGAAGGCCTGCAAACCACTCGTGTTAGCATTGGTAGTGAGCACAAAGTCCCTCTGAAGTAAGGCTGCGGTAGAGCAAGTTTTGCCAACGAGCCGAATATGCTCACCATGCCAATGAATGGTATTTTCCACGGGAAGATCATTCTGAACGAATACCTCGATCTCATCGCCTTCCTCGACTTCGATCAACGGACCGGGCTGTTGATCGTTGATGAGATAGACATCACGCGTGAAGCCATCTAACAGCTGTCAGCAAGAACTCTCTGTGAATCGAAACAGGCTCAAGGCTTGGTGCTCATCACTTGCCGGGTGATCTGGACCCGCGGTGGATGGTAAAGTTGTACGTGCGAAGACCTGCTGCGGCTGGGTGGACATTCGCAAGAAGGTATGCAGCCGTCAGAAGAGCTTTAGAGATTGCTAGCATGATGGAGGCCGCAGTGGTTATGGTGTATGGCTAGACGCAGTGTAGGGTTTTCGTTTCTTCTTCTTCTTCTTCTTCTTCTTCTTCTTCTTCAAACACGGATCCTAATATTCCTTCAAAAACAATGAAGTAGCAGGGAGAAAAGGGGAACAAAGGAGTTTTTCTGAGCGAGGAGATGATCTCTGCAGATTTCTTGAGAGAAACAACTTACTTCCCTGGCAGCTGGGGGTTGCTCCACATCATAGCCGCCAGCTGTGACGATTGCGATGTTTGTGCGTATTTTAGTATGCTCGGTATTTCTGTGTGCCGGCGCTGCTGTGAGATCAACATTCCAGGAGAGCAAGCTTCCTTTCGAACTAGTGGTCTACACGGTACCTACTTCGTATTAGTATTATATACTCTGTCCTTATCTTCAGTAAGTCCTCGTCTACTCTGGGCGATCCAGTCGACGATTAAAAAGCTTGGTAGTTGCAAATTGATAAGAGATCCCATTGTGCTTCCAGCCATGGAGTGGAATGTTTGTGGCCAAGCAATTCCGGGAATTGCCCACTGCATGGTGCTTGCCAGTCATCCAAGTTTGATGCGGCATAATCGCGTAAAATTCCAGATCTATGCCGACCAAGCGCAGACAGGGTCCCTCAGGCCGGCCCAAGGATGGGAGTGTTTCTTGCTCCCAACTTTGTCCGGTTGCGTCAGAGCTGAAATAGCCCGCCACGGGGTTCATAGTCATATCTCCTTGGCCTCGAGTGAGTGCTCAATCTGGAAGTGCCGCCAGCGACTTGAGTTCGGGCAGCATAGTCGAAGCAAACCGGCTGCTACTCAAAATGAACTGCGGCAGGAGGTACAAACAGCGAGTCGCTGAGATGGTTCCCGACGACGCATGGCGGTGATGTATGAGGGGGGAAGCTTCTGATGAATGATGAACGATCATTTTCCTCGCCCATCCAGTTGAGCAAAAATGGTGAGCATAATCCGACACAGTTGTGCAGCATTTCCTACGCGATGGTGGCCGATCTGTGTTGCATGATTTTTGTCATCCTCGATGCACTAAGAAGGCGCGGCTTGGCGTTCAGTGGTACTGAGGACCCTTGGATATTGAGACGTAACAACTTGGAACCACATCCACGACCCGAATGAGCGCGAGTAGAATCATTGCAATACACGAAATGGCAGGTCCTGCACTGATTGTCCCGGCGGTGAAAAAGCACACTGCTACTGTCATCATGGCCCATGGTCTGGGCGATAGGTGCGCAGCAGATACCTTCCGCTGAGACTGAGATACAAGGCTGACCATCAGACAGCGGCGCAGGATGGTGAGCACTACCCAAACTCTCCATATTCGACAACAGTCAAGCATGAACTGACACTAACCGACCGGTCTATCTCAGGGTAGGCTTAGCAGAGAATTGGCGACGAAGAGGGAAGTTCGAACACGTCAAATTCATCTTCCCCAATGCACCGAGCATACCTATCACAGTCGTACGACCATGACCTCTCCAACCAACGTACCCTTGACCAGCCAGCTGATCTTTTTCTCATGCAGAACTTCGGCGTGTCCATGCCCGGTTGGTACGACATAGTAAGGCGTCGCGACTCCGTCCGCAATCTCTCTCCTATCTTGTTCCCTCCTCTTCTGGAGCTGCGCGTATCAACCCCTCCAGCTGACCACGACGTTCTTGCCATCTAGACAACATTCGATGACCTCAAAGACGCCCACGATGAACCCGGCATCCTCCGTTCCCGCGACCTCTTCAACGACATCCTCACCGCAGAAGTCTCCTCAGGCATTTCCTCGGATTGAATCGTCCTTGGTGGCTTCTCCCAGGGTGGTGCCATGTCCCTCTTTACCGGTCTCACTACAAAATATAAACTAGCTGGGATCTTCGCCTTGTCTTCATACCTGATGATGGGCAATAAAGTTAAGAGTCTAGCGGAGGAGAATGGGAATGTGAATAAGGATGCCAAGTGGTTTATGGGCCACGGAAATGCGGACCCGTTAGTCAAGTACGATTGGGGTGTCAAGACGGCCGAGATGTTGAAGACGGAGCTCGGGGTGAAAGACCTGGACTTCAAAACGTATCACGGGTTGGGCCATTCAGCCGATCCATTAGAGATTGACCATGTGGAAAGCTTCATCCGGAAGTGCTTGCCACCGGTGGAAGAAGGAGGTGGGGAGGGCAGCAAGAAAGGGGAATTGTAACGACAGTCAGTGGGAACATGTTGGAACACGACACTCGGTCGACGGCTATTACGTGATGGCATAGACGTCGCAAACCGTGACAACAGGCCCACACTCTAAAGGATACTTGCCAAAGACACATGGCAACCATTCTGCGCCCAGAAGAACGGCATCTACAGGGTAAAATACACGACTTGGAAGTCAGACATTTTTTCCAGAGCACGCTCAAACCATTTGTTTTTTTCGGTTTTTAATAGATGGAGTGAAGAAGGTCAGGCGCAAACGATAGCATAGAAGATTCGAGACAGGCGCCTCAGAGAATAAAGCTAAGATTTGATGCAACGTCCAGATGATTTCACTTCTGCACGCGCAAATCCCTATAATTATGTTGGATAACTTTTCGGTACCCACGTCTCTCCTTTCTCGCCAAACCGCCCCTAGCACCATCCCTCCCCTATGTATCCCAAGCATCCAGATTCAACCAAACACACCCACCATCCCCCTCCTTCCTGCGGACCAACCTCCCCACCCTGTAGACCGTCTCGCCGTCGGCCTCCAACGCCCTCAGCACCTCGCCACTCGCCGCATCTGACACCACCATGCCCAAGCCGTTGTTGAAGGCACGACTCATCTCGTCGGAGCGGACCGTGTCCATGCGCTGCAACCAGGCAAAGACGGTGGGACGCTCGAACGAGTGGACGTCGATCTCAGCGGTGAGATGTGGGGGGAGCATGCGGGGGATGTTCTCGAGGAGGCCGCCGCCGGTGATGTGCGACATGCCCTTGACGAGGTCGCGCTTGATCACTTTCAACAGGGGGGGCGGACGTAGATCCTCGTGGGGGTGAGTAGGCTGAGACTGACGCTGGTGCTTGCGTCCCAGGGCGCAGGGTTGAAATACGACAATCGCTCCCTCGCCACGATCTTGCGGATGAGGCTGAAGCCGTTGGAGTGGCAGCCGCTGCTCGCCAGTCCGAGGAGGACGTCGCCTTCGCTTATGCATGCTGTGTCAGGGAGCATGCGTTTCCTGCCCTGCTCTTCGATCAATCCGGCGCGGGTGTCCACCACCCCGACGGCCGCGCCGATGACGTCGTATTCGCCGCCGGTCAGGAGCCCGGGCATTTCGGCCGTTTCGCCGCTGACTAACGCGCAGCCCGCTTCGAGGGTGAACACGGAGGTGTACTTTACCCGCAGCCGGATGATTTTAGCGTACGCCACTGATACTAGTGGTAATATAAATACAGAGAATTACAGACAATTTATTGATTGATTATGATCAATTCTGATCAATCACTTTAAATTTCTAACTTTAGTAAAAATTTAAATTTTTTACTAAATTTATTAAGAATCTTTTAGTAATGAATCACAATTAATCACTTTAAATTTTTTATTTTTTAAAAAAAATAAGATTTTTTTCTAAATCTATTAAGAATCTTAAGTGATCAATCATGATCGATCACTTTAAATTTTTTATTTTAGAAAAAAAAACAGATTTTTTTCTAAATTCTTAAGAATCTTAAGTGATCAATCATGATCGATCACTTTAAATTTTTTATTTTAGAAAAAAAAACAGATTTTTTTCTAAATTCTTAAGAAACTTGAGTGATTGATCATGATCGATCACTTAAAATTTTTTATTTTTTAAAAAAAATAGATTTTTTTCCAAATCTCTTAAGAATCTTAAGTGATTAATCATGATCGATCACTTGAAAATTTTTATTTCTAAAAAATAAAATTAGGTTTTTTTCTAAATCTATTAACAATCTTAAGTGATCAATCATGATTAATCACTTGAAATTTTTTATTTTTAAAAAAAAATAGATTTTTTTTTAAATCTATTGAGAATTTTGAGTGATTAATTATAATTAATCCTGATTAATCATTTTAAATACTAGCTGATACTAAATAAAATACAGACTTATTCACATTAATACAGATTAAAAGTTGTCCGGCTGCGGGTAAAGTACACCTTCGTGTGTTATCTCGCCCGCTTCTCTGCAGCCCTTAAGGGTTTACACCTCGGTCTACTTTGTACGGAGTCGTGCCCCAAAAGTCACAGAAATAAGCTAATGCGGCCTAGTAGTGACTTGTCACTGGCGCGAAGGCTAGCTGTTCTAGCTCCCATACTAATTTGTATGGTAATCTAATCTATTTAGAATTTTAGATAGGATCAATTATATCGTAGATAATAGCACATTTTTTAACGCATTAAACAGCTCAGGTTGCTCAGCTATTTATAGATCTACTTTCTTATAAGTATACTGATATACTATTACACTCTATTTTAACTTATAAGCAGAATTACGTTCTTAAATATCTTCTTAAACATCTCTTCAGATATCTTCTTAAATTAGATCTCTTTCTTAAAGCTCTATAAATTAATATTCTAAATATATTATCGCTTAATAAGTTCAATATCTTATATTAATAACGGAGGAATACTTAGATTATAATATTACTTATAGAATAGACGTTTTAGCATCTTTACAAATATAAATTAAGAAAATAACTTTTAATCATGATTTTTATTTATAAGAAGATCTCTATATTTTGAAGTATTATATTAAAGATAATAAACGCTCAGATAGATCTAAAGAGATTCATCGGCAATTTAAAAAGATTCTCTGAACTGAGACTTTCAGTTCTGAATACTCAACAGCTCTGAATACTCTGAGCAGCTCTAAACAACTCATCACAACTCTAAGTCATTCTAAGCTAATTCTATAAAAATCAGAGTGCACCCACTTCAAAATAGAGCTAGTTCAAATGTGAGTAAGTCATTATATAGCCCAAAAAATTAGCTTTCTGATAATACTATTTATAGAATCTCAGCTACGATCATTAGCTCTGTATAATCAATTAAGCGTTAAGAATTTTTCAAGAATTTGATTAAATATTGATTTCCAGCTTAATTAGTAATCAATTAATAGATATAAAAAGATTACTATATAGAGTTTAGCTAGCGCTTCCTAATGATACTATTTTTAATATGCTAGCTTATAAGCTTAGTCTGCTATAACCGATTTAAGCTCTTTTTGTGTTTCTGATTTTGATATTCTTAATGTTAAGGCTGCATCCAATTTCTACGTTATAACGCGAGAATGTTAATTCCAATCTGAGATTTTGATTATTCAGTAATATAAGAGATAGAATTAATCCAAAAAATTAAAATGAATTAAATCGAATATAAATATTATTAATATTTATAAGATAAATATACACTAAAATAACATTAAATATAAGCTTAATTTAAAGTTTTAATAATTCGGAAGTAAATAACTCTTTCAATATCAACGTTAATAAAAATCTAATTTTAAATTTGAAAATAAAATAAAAATCTATATTTAAAGATTAGCTTCTCATTATATAATCATATATATATAGTAGTAGTAAATTCTATTTATTTAATTCAGACTAAAACTAATTTATATAGATCTTCTTGTATAAATCGAGCTATTAAATGTCTATTAAATTAATTAATTTTCTTTTTTCCTCTTAATTTATTCTCTCTCTCTCTCTTTCTCTTTATCTCTCTTCTCTCTCACTCTATAAGATTTTCTTCGTTAATCTGAATTGATTAAATAGCTTTATACGAAATATCATTCTGATAACTACTCTACATTCTTTCTTTTCTGAGAGGATTATTCTTAGATCTGTTATATAAAGAAGATTAATAAGTCCTATTCTTTTCGTGATCTATTAAGAATATTTTAATAGAACGTGTTCTACTATTATATCATCTTATACGCACTTATATTAAGAACTTTTAATTCCGAGCATCTTTCTTTTATATAGAAACTAATTATAGTTAATCTTATCTATATAAAGTTATATAAGAAGTGCGCTCTTATATTTCTTAAGTTCTTAATATAATATTATTAAATTTTTATTTAGTTCTGAAAGAATTATCTTTAAATACTTCTCTCTTTAATTATTCTTTCATCTCTTTTTCTATTTTTATTTATAGATTAAGTAGATTTCTTTATATACTTCTCTTAATCTTTAAGACTTCATACACTTCTTTAATTTCTTTTATAATGAGTCTGATAAAGAGATCTTATTATTTAATCTTATTATATTCTGATTTATTAAATTAAATTAAATAAGCTATTTAATTATATAATCTCTTAATATTACGCAGATTCTTATTATACAATCTCTTCTATCTATAGTTTATCTTATAATTCTAGCATATATATTATTAATTTCTTAAATAGCTCTAAATATTTAAATTCTAATTATAATCTTAATTATTAGATTTTCCGTGTAAAGATTTAAAGATTAAATATATATCTTTACTTCTAAAATCTTTATTAAGATTACTTTATATACTTCTATAATTATATAAAGATATTTATCTTAAAAAGTTTATAATTTCCTACTTATTTCTTTTTAATATTCTTTAATCTCTTCTGATATATATTAGATGCTTACTCTATATATAATAGTTAGATGTATAATTATTTAATATACTTATTTTCTTACTTTTAAAAGAGCGTTTTAGATAGATTTTGTAATTATATAAAGAGTGTTAATTAGGTGAACTGATTTTGCTTTAACTATTTAGAGATGAGATTGTTATCTGAATATGATGTTTAGTTAGATATTAAAGATTTATACATTATTCTTTAAATTGATTTCTTATCTCTTAAGCTTTAATCTTATCTTTATATTAAAATTTCTCTTTATATAATTAAAGTAAATCAGTTTATACTTATTTAAATAGAATTTCAAGCTGTGTTTTCTTATTTAGTTTATGCATTTCTTATAAATTTTAGTAAGTACTTAATAATTTCTCTTTATACTTTTACTATATATTAAGATATTAATATTATCTATAAACTTTATTATGCTTATACGGAATCTAATATTATTATATTTCTCTAATAAATTAATATTATAGAAGAGATATAGAATTGAGAATATTAATGAGTTTTATAAGATTTTTATTGTGATTAATGCTTTTAATAATATAAACTCATTAATTTTTATCTTCATATAATAGTTAGAGAGGAAATCTATTACTTATTATATGAGTGACTCTGAAATTTTTCTTTTTTTTAGATTATGAGCTAATTATATATATGAGATCTTATTAAATGTCTTTATTATATTTAGTAAGAGAAGATTTATAACTCTTCTATTTTCTCTTTCTTAGATTATATATATCTTCTTTGTAATCTATTGTAATATTATCTCTATTATTTTTAAAGGGCGTGCTTTATATTATGAGTTTAGAAGAAGGTTATATGATTTAGTGATATATTTTATTTAGTTAAATATTACTACTTCTAAAATCTTTTTTAACGTGTTTAGTAGTGCGATTAATTTATATATTAATGAATTTGAGTAGTCTCTCTTATTTAGCTTCTTCAGTATTATTATATAAGCGCTTTTAAAGTGATTTAACTAGATTTCTTATATAAAATAAATCTGAAATAGTCTCTTAATCAGATCTAACTTCTTTTATATAAGAATTTAAATAATTCTATTTAGAATTTTATTTGATTTTAAGATCTTATCTTTTTCTATATAACTAATTATTTTTAGAATTTCTCTTTTCGTGATCTCTTTCTATTATGAAATTCTTTGAAAGTATTTATATTCTTTAATATTTGTGAGATCTTGTTACGACCCTGTTTCTGCGCTATCTGTGTGGGCTGCGGTAGCGCTAGGCCCAATGGAGTGCTAGGGCTTTGGAAGTGCTCTGACAGTGCTGGTATCTTGTGCCAAGACTTGCTTTTGCGCCAAGACACAGCCGCATTCGGCCTTAGGGCTTGGGCAAAGGCTTGGCGCGGCCGCGCTTTTCCTTATTTCTATTCTCCGCCCCCACTTAGATTAATACCAACAACACAACCACCACACAGCCATATTTAGCCCAATCAAGCTATTTCTGACTATCCAGCTATCCCAGCCATAGCGCCTGTTACCCACTGTAACATTTGGTGGACACGCCGGTGAACGCTTTACTGCGCTTGTCGACTTTCTACTGCCTCGAAT
>JAABUK010011855.1_pt1 | contig 11234 bp, 8 predicted proteins | sample 5559141 | NCBI WGS metagenome assembly JAABUK01 (sample SAMN10711869, study PRJNA513367) | rock metagenome | isolation source: Antarctica rocks | place: Antarctica: Victoria Land, Pudding Butte nord | collected 2016-01-03
ACTGCAGCGAGATAGTGCGTAGCTGAATAGAATGTTTGATCAATAGAGATAGCTATAACTAGAATATTAAGAATACAGAAGAAATCAAAGAGAGTTTCAAGCTGTATCTATAGTAGAACAAAACAAAGAGAGCGAAGCAGGTTTGCTTGAGTATCGAAAGCGCTAGAATAAAGTATCGAGGCTGAGGTTTAACATGAATCAAAACCTCTAGAGCTTATTGGCTAGAAAACTCTATTCAATCTCGACACACTCGTAACACTTGTGCAGATTTCGAATGTGATGATAAGCGACATCAATGTGCTTCAATCATTCGTGAATATGAGCATTCTTAATCAGCATAAGAGTCGCTTGATTATCTTCTTTGAGCTGCGTGAGTGAGACAGATTGATGAGTAATCTTCTCAAGAATATCGACGCGACTGTGACTGATGCTCAAGTACTTTGTCAGATTCATGTTCTTGAGCACTTGACTGATTCATAGACTCTTCTTGACGCAGATTGATAGAGTCATGTACTCTGTCTTGATGATCGATGTGACAACGAACTTTTGCTTTCAACTCATTCAGAAGACTGATTCTTCATCAAGCATGTAGATGTAGATGAGAATCGACTTGCAATCTAGTCTGTCTGAGACGTAGTCTGAGTCAGAGTATTCTACTAACTTCATGCTTTCACTGACTTCGTACATGATGTCTAGATCAATGATGAAATGAATATATCACATCAACTTCTTCAAGACGTGTTCATGATGTTCTGCAGAATTGCTGAGATATTGACTTAGTCGATTGAGAGCAAAGATGATGTCGAGTCGAGTGTGAATTGCAGCATACATGAGACTTTCAATGACTTGTTGATACTCATGCTGATCGATTCTCACGTCTTCGAATTCAGCTGAGCGAAAAGCATCATATTCATTCATTGAAAGATCTGTTGTCTTGTGCTTGTCTTGCTTCATGTTGAGTCTCTTGAGAACGTCATGAAGATAGTGAGTTTGATTCATTCGTAAGATTCGTGTCTTTCTGTTGCAAGTGATTTGAATATCAAGAATCTTCTTCATTTTTCTCAGATTCTTGACTTTGAAAACACATTGAAACTCATGCTTAAATCATTTAATGTTGCTCAATGATTTGCAGATGATGACTATGTTGTCAACATATAGTAGCAACATGATTTCTTTTGATCTATGAATCAGAAGGCATGAGTCTGCAGCGCATTGTGCAAAGTCGAGTTCAGACAATGCTGTTACACAGCAATCATGCCAGTCTTGTGCAGCTTGCTTGAAATCATAAAGACTTCGAAGAACTTTTAGAATACAATCAGGTTTGACTTTCACTTCAGACGAAGAAAACATGTAGATGATTTCTTTGAGAAACGACTCAGTAAACGCATTGTTCACATCAACTTGATGAAGTTCAAGATCTTTCATTGTCGCGATAGCTAGAAAGACTCGCAGAGTGTCAAACTTGATGATTGACGTGAAAGTATTCTCATAGTCAACTTCATGAATTTGAGAGAAATCTCTGACCACTAGTCTTGTCTTCAGTTTGTCAAAAGAATCATCGACGTGCATCTTTGACTTGAAGACTCATTTGCTTGTTATGATGTTGATCTTTTTGAACGACACTTCTTCTTGTCAGATTTCATTGACGACTAGTGTCACAAGTTCTGCGTTGATCACTTCTTTTCAAAGTTCTCTTCAAACTGAGTTTTGCACTGCGTCTTTGTAAATGTTCAATGTGAGAATTCTTATTGCTTTAGAAGAGTCAGATTCATTGACATCGAATAATGTTTATGATATGCTTGTGTCAGAATCACTCTCATCGTCATCAACTTTCTCTGTGACGAATCAGATCATCATAGCTCGTGAAATCTTGAATGTGCGATCTTTCAGTTGTTGATCTTTGCTGTCTCTTTTTCTCTTTGAAATGACTACATGCAGAAATGTTTGAACTGCTGACTTCAATGTGCTTGATGCAAAGACTTTCTGAGTGATCTGAACATTCAAGTGAATTTCATGATCATCTGATGCTTGTGACATGATCTTGAATAATGCATTCAAGTTGATTGTGATAGTCTTCAATGCATTAGTCGATTCAGACGAAACGTCAATCATGAAAGCATCAGATTTTGAAACATCAGTTGACATGTTATTCTTTGATGATCTTCTCACAGATCTTCGCTCTGAAAGAATGTTGAATGTCTGTTTGCGAAGTTGCAAGTTCATGTCTTCATTCTTTTCATCTTCAGCGAACTTGACAGCGTGACTCTTGATGACTTGATTGAGGTCTGAGACTCAAAGATGATATTGTTTATCGATGTTTTTCACATATCTCATGAATGCGTCAAGTCTGTCTCTGTTCATGAATTTGTCTCGTCTGTCTTCGATTGACAACAACTTGAAATCGACGTGCAAGTAGCATTTGCATTCTCATACTTGTACATGATCAATTGAGAGCTTGATCTCGATGAATGTCTTCTTCGAAATCGTGAGAACTTCGTCGATCAAGAGTTTCATGATGATTTAATTTTGCAGATAAACATCTGTTTTTGCAGCTTCTGCTCAGAACTCAATGAAAAGTTCAGCATTCTTGATCATGACTTGCATCGAGTTTTCTGTGATGCATATAACTTTTTCAACTACTTCATTTTGAATTGACATGTGTGAAACAGTGTATTGAGAAGCAATGTCAATTGATGAGCATCAGCTATTCAAGATGACTTTAAGTTTCGTGACGTTGTCACTGTGTACTGAGAGAAGTTTGACATTGCTGTAAAGCTCTATGCTGAGTTTTCATTTTCGCAAAGCATCTGATGCATTGAATCGTTGCTTCAAAGAAATGCATCAAGTCTTTCTGAAGTGATTGTTCACTATCTTTAGAAAGTACGACTCACTATCGAGAAACAACGATAGTGATTTACAGATGTCTATGAAGATGAGAGTCAAAATACTTATCTTTCAATCGCTGACGTTGTGTTCTCGTTTGTTGATGAATTTGATGAGTGCACATATCTCACACACATTCTCATGACTGTCGTTGATGAAAATAGGTTTTTTCAGAGTGATGATCTTATGAAGCTGACGAAGCTTTGCTGATTCAAGATGAGCGAAACGATGATGTCACAGCTTGTACAACTTGAAGCTTTTGTCATTTGCGAAGCTAAGTTGATCGTGATCAACTTCGATCTCGTTCTCATGATGAATCACGTTAGTGTGAGGCGCAGAATGATTTAGATTCATTGAATCATCGAGATTCATTGAACTGTGTGTCGCTGAAAATGCTGATGAGATGTCACGCTGCATAGCTGATAGTAATGCAAATTCATCAAGATCGTTTACAATTCTCTCTACTATGTAAACATCTTCGCATTCTAAAGTCTCAATCATTTGCTTTTCTTGCTTGTCGTGCATGTACAGATCTTTATCATCAAAGCTTTCTTGCAGATCTTTCTCACACATTCTTCTTTCAGAAAGAAGATTCATCTTGAGCTTAGAAACATGAAGAACAGAAAACAGCTTAACTGAGTTTTCGTGATGATTTTGCATGACTGCTGTGTCACAGTGATTGACATACAATTTTCTCTCTTCAACTTTGATGATACATTTCTTAATGTGAATTAAAGACTCACTAAAAAGTTGAAGTTGATCAGTCATGTGCAAGAAGACATCAGAGTTTGCAATTCAGTCGAATTCAGAAATCTTACTGACAATGTTCTTTGACAGAGCTGCAATATTCTCGCTCTCTTCATTCTCATCATTCTCATCATCGTCAGAGATTTCAGAGTCGCTTTTCGCGTTGTAGACTCTGTGCTTCTTGTATTTGCTCTTCAAAAGCTCAGCGAGAGTTTGAAAATCATCAGCACTCTTGTGTCTTGTTTTGTCTTTGTCTTTGCATTTCTTCACAAGCTCTTGAGCTGCAGACAGATGAAAGCAATCGACTAGACGATGTTTGTCTTCACAGAGAAAACATCTTAGAAATCGACGACGCGATTGATCGCTGTCAAAGTCTGAGAAGTGTTTGCGACGATGACTGATTTTGCGTTTGTTCTGCTCTTGATCAGTACGCTCGCGTTCGTTTCTTCGCTTGACTCATAGCGCAGTCTCTGTTGTCTTCAATTGTGCTTTCTTCTCTTGTAGCTTTTGAAGTTCTTTCTCAACGTCTGACTTGTTCTGCGCATCAATGACATCTTGAATGATCGTGTATTCATCTGACAGCAATTGAAGTAAGACTTGAAAGCAACGTTCTGACTTGAATAAATTGCTCATGTCATTCTGTGTTGCAACGATCTTTCAAGTCAGCTTGACGAGATGTGTTCATGTCTTTTCAATAGAGATATTCGTCGACATTCTGTAATCAATAAAGTTCATCAGATATTGTCTTTCAGTGATTTGTAGCTTCTCTTTGTATTTGTAGCTCAGAGTATTTCAAATCTCTTTTGCTGACATCTTGTCTGCAATGTGTTCTTGATCGTTGATGATGATGCAGATGATCAGTCAGTAGTGAGCTTTCATGTTGATCTTTTGACTTTCAAAATCGAGAGATTGAATTTTGTTAATGATGTCGATGACGCTGTTGAGTGTGTTCAAGTCAAACTTGCCTTCAATGATGAATCACAAGTCTTTCTCAATGAGTCATCTTTTCATAAGAGAAAATCATTGATCGCAGTTCTTGCGAGTGAGAATGAAAACAGATCATCGTTTGACGAAGAAGTCATCGAAGTTCATGACGTTGATGTAAACTCAGCTTGTTGTTAGAATCAAAGAATAAAATAAGAATATTAGATAGATTGACGAGTGAAGTGAAGAGAATGTAATCTCGTCAGTGATGATGAAAATTTTATGCGTTCTTCAACGTGTTCAAGTATGTCTATTTGTTCGCTTTCTTGAAAACTCGTAGTAGACTGTCGATTTGATGTGAGTGCTTATTTACCTTCTTGTGAGATGCGTAGTAAGCTGTCGAATTTCACTGAACTTCTCTAAGTCAGTGTACTTATTTGTCTTCTTGTGAGACGCGTAGTAAGTGATCGCTGATTGCTCATTTGAATAAGTCTCATATCGAGTTGCTGAACATCAAATGCTTAGAATGTTTCAATCTAATTACGTTGAAAGCTTCTTGCTAATCAAGACTCATAATCTATTGAAAGAGTAGAGTGAACAGTATTACATATGATGAAATCTATTCAGATTGTAGAGAGAAGTCGTAGACTGCTCTATCTATATACTGCTAACGTGACTGAGTCGCGACACACGATCTTTTTCCTGACGCTAGTCTATGAAGAGCTGCTAGAAATGAGTCTGTCATCGCACTTTTCAACATCATCATTGACGTAGTTAAATGAGTCTGTTTCAAGAATAGTCTTTTTATTCTGATCAAAATGACGAAGAATAAATGCTTCAGTCATTCATTTCTTCATATGATCAAAGATTGTTTGACAAGCGTGATTTCATTCAAATATCACCTCTTTTTGAGTGAGTTGAATCATTGATCAAACAATCTTTGAGAAGTTCTTTATAAAGCGACGATAGAAATTGCAGAAGTCGATAAAGAACTGCATCTGAGTGAGATTTGTAGAAGTAGATCATTCAACAACTGTTTGTATCTTTCGAAGATTCATCTTCAGTTTCTCAATGAATAGCAATAGTTCTAAAAAGCTGATCTTTTGAACGTGAAACTTGTATTTGTTTATATTCATTTATAGATCAATCTCTTGTAGTCTATGTAGAACTAGTTGTATGTGTTTCTTATGTTTCTTCAATGTTTTGCTGTAAATGATAATGTCATTTAGATAGATCTGACAAAACTGATGTAGATAATCAAACAGCACATCGTTCATATAGTATTAATAGAAAGTCGAGTCGTTGATTAATTTGAAAGACATCACGTGATATTTGTAGAAGTCAAAAGAGATAATAAAGATAGTCAAATCTTCGCTCTTCAAATGCATGCATAGTTTGTTGAAGATAACTATTATATTCAATTGAGTCAGATACTTGCTATCTTGAATACGAGCGAAAGTTTCGTTTATTAAGAATAGAGAGTAGCAATCTCATTTAATCAAAGCATTGAACTTTCTATAATCGACGCAGAAACGCAGACTATCGTCTTTCTTTTCAATGAATAGTATGAGTGAAGCGTATGAGATCGAGCTGAAAGATATAAAGCTCTTATTCAGATGTTCAATCAGATAATTCTTCATCTTTTGAAGCTTTTAGTCAGAAATATGATAGAGACAACTTCAAGAAGATGTTTTCTCGTCTGTCAACTCAATTTGATGATCATAGAGATGATGAGAGAATAGTTGATCAGTCATAGCTCGATCAAACATGTCTAGATAGTCATGATATTTCAAAGAAAGCTTAGCTTTGACTTCTTTCAAGATCTCTTCATGTGAAAGCTCTTGTAGATTTACATCTTCAAGTTTATTTCTAACTGTTTTTAGAAGTCGATCAATTTTCGTGATGATGATCGTGAAAGTAGTCACATTCAACCGTTTGACTAGTGATTTATATGCTGCAGTCTCTATCATTGCTATGTTCATTGAATTGAAAGACGAAGCGAAGTTGACTGAATTAGATGATTTCACGATTTTACTAAATGAAGATGACTTCTCACTGAGTCAAGTGACAACAGAAGAGATAAATCTCTTTAGTATTTGAGTAGAGATTGAACTCTTCTGTTCTATCACGATTTTCTTGATAACAGAAAGAAGAATCAAGCTAGCATCAATATGAGTCTTTGAATCAGAAAATTGAAGATGATCATTTCTCATATCAATCGTTACTTCAATCTTATTCATTCATGTTTTTTCAAGAATCATCTGATGCTGACTCAATCAAGTAATCAGCATAAAGATGAAACATTTCATATGATCTTGAACAGTCAGATTCAAATAAATCGCATGAGTAATGAGCTTTTTTGCATAATGATCATTGAATTCTCTTATTGACTTGAGCTTGATTAAAGATAACGATTCAATTTGCAAATGATCACAAACATTCTGCGCGATTAATTTATCAATGAATGAATAGTCAGCTGCTTCAGTGTCAATCAATGACTTTAATGAGTAACTAATTTCATCGCTAGATAGTATACATTCAATAGTCAAAGATTTCAAGACAAAGAGATCATCTGATGAACTTATTGTTGAAGAAATTAACACATCTTTCATCACGTCTTTGATGAAAGTCACTAGTTTTTTGCCTCATTCTTTGATTTCTTTGTAAATAATTTCTTCTCTTCTTTTAACATGATGATCTCATTGAGACAAGAAATGAATGCACAAGATGTTGAAGTACTAGTCTTCAGCTGAAAGCAGTTCTTTGAAAGATGACTCAATACTTTGCAGTTAAAGCAGATGATTGACATTCTTGATCATTCAGATTCAAAGATGAAAAAAGTAGCGAGTTGAATATAGCTAGTAGTCAAGATTGATATTGATGTCAATGAAGAAACAAAACATTTTTTCGAAGCTGCTATCAATTTGACTGTTCATTGCTCGTCACGTAGCTGATAATTGACTCATTGTTTATTATTCATTCTCTGAAGAAAAGTCTTGAGCTTATTAAGCGAGCTAAACTCTATGAGGCAAACTGACAATGCGTTCTGAAGACGATTGTTGATTTTATTCTGTAGATCATTCATCAGAGTTTGATCATTGTAGTCAAGAAAGCTGAATATCTTTGTGAATTCAAAGTAGAAGAAGCTGAACGACTTATTGCTCTGCTTCAATGCATTGTATTCATGATGATACTTTCGATTTCTATTCTGATCATCATATATTTCGTTCAAATGTTTCAGCAGTTTCATCAGTGATAAATAGAGTGAGAAAGCATTGATACAACGCTTTGCATAAATCTGCTCATCAGCATCGTCATTTAGTCTGAATGTCACATAAACGATACGAAGCTTTTCAATAAAGTAATGATTCACGTTGACGTCAAACTTGTCAGATATCTTGATGATTCAGCTCTTTCAAGTAGATTCATCTGTGTCGATGAAGATAGATGAATTCGAAAATTTGATTGACTTGTGATAATCATTTTCGTTATTGAATAGAATGAATGACTCTCATAAGCTTCGAGAACGTTGATCAACTTCAGAGATTGATGAAGTCTCTTTCTGATTGACTTGATGCTTGACTGACTGAGTTTCTTGACGAGGCATAGATCAATCAGCTTGACGTTGTTTTGCTTTGAAGTTCAATCGCTCGCTTTGTAGCTGATTGATCTTTTCTTCTAGCTTATCATTCTTTTCAAAAGCAACTTCTAATTGTTTCGCTCTCTTTTTGTGATTGTCTTATACAAGAATTCAGTGCTCGTTGAGCTGTAAAGTCAGATCTCGCTGACTTTGAAGCTTGTTCAGCATATTGATAATCTGATCGAGCTGATTTGCAACTCATTGACACAATTGTTTCTTGTTCTTTATGTTTCATGATGTTGTAGCTTCTTCAGCCTCGACTGAAACATCGATGAGTAGAAGTGAAACTCTTCTATTGACAGTGCTTCTAAGCAGATGAGCTGTTCGAGACTCAACTGACTCAACGTTGCATGTCATGATAATAGTAGATAGAAGTTGTTGAGATAAAGATAGATGAGAAATTGATGTTTTGATTTGATGCAAATTCAAAGAAGTTCTTGTGAATTTTCTGATAATAACTGATTGTAATATTTGAAGAATCTCTTGCAAATAAAATGATGAAAATGAATGTAGAATTGAAGAATTTCTTGCGAATTTTCTGAATAAACGAAGTAGATTATTTCGTATCATCTACATGTCGATAGCAGAGTAGTTGATGAGTATTTATCTAATGTTAGAGATCAGCATAAAGCGAGTCAATATGAGTGTCATTTAACTAGAAGATAAATGCTAAGAAAGAAAGATAGTTACAGAAAAGAAGCTGATTACATATGTGTGTTTCTCAGTCAACGCTAGACTCAATAAAAACTAGTCAAGATGATGAAGTGAGAATAGATCTGACAAGACTAGAAGACTGAGTTTGACAAGACTAAAATCATGACATTACTTTATTTAATTTTATGTGCTGATCATGCAAGAAAATGAGACACAAGATTGATAATTTGATGTGTTTCAACTATGCATTCAGACAAGAAACTTGCAATCATGATGAAAAGATGAGAAAAGAGAAAGTTTGATGTTCATCATTAAATCATTAAATATAACTATAAAAAGATGATTATCACATGCATTAATGATATCAGTATTGATAAATGTCTCTGAAGAAATGCATGAAGCTCATTGTTTTATTGATTCTGAGATTGAGCGAAATTTTATATTGCAATCATGAGTAAAAGAGCATAAGTTATCAAAGAATCATGCAATTCTGAAACAGATTCAGACAATCAATGATCATTGAATTTTCTGCTATGATATTAAACTGATCACATCAAGTTGAGTCATCGAGATCGAGTTGAATTCTCAACTCGTCAAGACTTGATTCAAGTCAGAATTTTGAAATTGAGTATTCAAGTTGAGTCAGAGTTTTGAAATCAAGTATTCAAGTTGAGTCATCATGTTGATATCAAGTATTGACTCAAATTCTTGACTTAATTCATTAAAACATGAAGCTAATATTTATCTGATAATGCAACAAAGTAATGCAATTAATTTGATCACATCTTAATGACTCATGAAAATACTGACTACTACTAATAAAGATTTTTCAAGCATGACTCATAAATAGTGATTGACATCTTCAGAGCTCATGACTCATGAAAATACTGACTACTACTAATAGAGATTTTTCAAGCATGATTCATAAATAGTAATTAACATCTTCAGAGCTCATGATTCATGAGAATATTGACTACTACTAATAGAGATTTCTCAAGCATAATTCATAGATAGTAATCAACATTTTCAGAACTCATGACTCATGAAGATATTGATTACTATTGATAGAGATTTTTTCATGAGTATTTGATCAGAACTCATGAAGATACTGACTACTATTGATAGAAGTTTTCTCAGTCTAGTAATTACTACGTAGTCAATCAAGAAAAAGCTTTAATCAATTGCATTACTCTGTTGCATTATCAATAGTATTGTGAATTCTGCTCAAGAAAAATATTATTCTATGTTTCTATTCTTAAAGTCTTGACATCATTTTCGATTGCTTGATGAATTGAGTTGAGAACTTGAATTTTAACTTGACTTGAGATCAATATCAAGTTGAGTTACAAGATTGATATCAAGTATTTAAGTTGAATCACGACATTGATATTGAGTACTTAAGTGAGTTAGAAAGTAGGTATGAAAATTCAACTTGATGATCAGTTTATATGATATGCATCAGATCAATATTGAGTTAATTGATCATGAAAAAGTTTGCAAAAGCTGAAACATTGAGTTTCATGCTGTAAACATGCAAAAATATGATATGATTCTTAATTATTCATGATTAGATGAAATTAACTTGAATATTCACTGATGCAAGCATCATTGATCATGTTAGAGACCAGCATAAAGCGAGTCATATGAATGTCATTTAACTAATAGATAAATGCTAAGAAAGAAAAGTATCTACAGAAAAGAACTCAATTCTTATATGTGTATTTCTCAGTTCTGTGCTAGGCTCGATTGAGTTGACGCCTTACACATATGATGCAGAGTCTCAATGATATCACCTCTAGGTCAGGTTTTCGCTAGGCCCGATTAGAATGAAATCAGGCGAAGACTAGGCGAAGAATAGACGAAGACTAGAATCATAACATTATCTTCTCTTCTTGACTATTCATGTTCGCATGAATGTTGTTTCTTAGTGCGCTTTTCTTGAATATCTGGTATGAAATTCATCAATCATCTCTTGAGCGTTCATAAACTCGTCGTCGTCAGCGTTATATCAGTTGAGATCGTTGTCATAGCTCTTTCATTTGACTTGATATTGAAGTCGTCTTCAATATCGTCGAAAGTTCAATATATCGTCGATTTTTCATTCGTCTTCATTGTTTATCACTATTGATCTTGAGAGTTCATTCTTTTGATCAGACAGAGAGTCATCAACGGCAGAACGAAGAAGCTCTGAATGAAATACATCATGTATACACATAGTCTCTGATAGTTTCAACTTATAGAATGAGTCAACAGAGTTTGTGATCTGAAAAGAATCGAGCATCTTGTCATTCAATTTCTTGAAGAGTCTCGCTGTAACGATGTTTCGTTCGTTCAGAAACATCTTTGATTCGATCTTGTAATTGATCTTCTTTCTATGCTTGTTAGC
>JAABUK010011856.1_pt1 | contig 11234 bp, 10 predicted proteins | sample 5559141 | NCBI WGS metagenome assembly JAABUK01 (sample SAMN10711869, study PRJNA513367) | rock metagenome | isolation source: Antarctica rocks | place: Antarctica: Victoria Land, Pudding Butte nord | collected 2016-01-03
GATTCGGACGCTGGTCGATCGGATCGAGGTCGGTGAAGACTCGGTTCGGATCGTGTACAAGGTGAACATCGTCCCTTTTGAGCGAGGCCCCTCACGGGGCCTTTTGCAACATTGTCCAACGAGTCTTGGCGCGGTTGGCGGCGATCCGGGCTTCGCTGGCGGGCATGATGCTGGTCCTTGCTTTCGAGGTCGATCCGAGGGCGCAACACGGACGTCTGCTCGTATATTCAGATCCGCCGGGCGACTTCGAACCGCCTTTCTCCCGAATTCGCGCCGAATCCCCCGGCCTCGGGATCGGAGTTGAAGGACGGACACCCTTAGACCTTTCTTCAGACAAATGTCCGAACACCCCCTTGCATTTCGCATCCTCGTTCATTACGTTTGTCGGAGACCCCGGGATCGGGCCCGATCTTTCGACGGGCCTGGTGGCCTTGGGTCGGGGCCTCGCCCTGGCTTCGGGAGGGATCGCGATGGTCGGCAACACGTTGAGTCGGACGCGGCGGCAGGTCGGCTGGTTGATGACGGCGGGTCTGAGCTTCGGCCTGGCCTGGGCGGCGACGCCGGGCCTGCCGATCCTCTGGGGCCCTCGGGCGAGCGCGGAGGCGAAGGCCGGGGGCCTGGCGTTGTTCGAGCACGAGTGGCAGGTCCACGACCCGATCGCCAAGGGGGACGGGCTCGGGCCGGTCTTCAACGGGCGGTCGTGCGTCGCCTGCCACTTCCAGGGCGGGGTCGGCGGCGGCGGGGCGAACCAGCACAACGTGGTCTCCTTCGAGCTGATGCCGACGGCGAGTCGGCCGACGCTGAAAGGGGGCCTGATCCACGCCTTCGCGGTCGAGAACAAGTTCACCGAGAAGCTCGGGACGCTCCGCACGATGTTCCCGGTGATCCCCGGGAGCGTGGTCGTCGAGGGAAATTGCCGGGTTCTGACACAGGACTTCGACCCGGTTCGGACCGAGTCGGTCAACTCGACCGCCCTCTTCGGCGCGGGTTGGGTTGACCGGCTCTCGGGCAAGACGATCCACCAGCTCGGCCTGCGGAAGGCCGTGGCCAAGGTCGGTCGCGAGCTGAGCGGGGAGTTCGGCGGGATGCCGGCGGGCCGGCCCCGGGTCCTGGCCGATGGGCGGATCGGCAAGTTCGGCTGGAAGGCGCAGTTCGCCTCGCTCGAAGACTTCGTGGCCGCCGCCTGCGCCAACGAGATCGGCCTGGGGAACCCGGTGATGGGCCAGGCCAAGCCGATCGGCCACGACTACCCGGACGTCCCGCCGGATCTCGACCGAGCCCAGTTCCGCCACCTCGTCGCCTTCGTCGACACCCTCCCCCGCCCCGAGGAGATCCTGCCGGCCGACTTGGCCGGGGCGACCTCGGCCCTCCTCGGCAAGGAACTCTTCGAGAAGGTCGGGTGCGCCTCGTGCCACACGCCGGAGATCGGCGGGCTGGCGGGGGTCTACAGCGACTTCCTCCTGCACCGACTGGACGACCGGACCAACGGCGGCGACGGCTACTCGACCCGCTCGACCCCGCAGATCCCCCTGCCCGAGGCCTTTCCCCTGCCCGAGGAGTGGAAGACCCCGCCACTCTGGGGCGTGTCCGACTCGGCCCCCTACTTCCACGACGGCGGCTCGAAGACCCTCGAAGCCGCGATCTCCCGCCACCGGGGCGACGGCGAGGCCGTGCTCGCCGCCTACAACAAGCTCGCGGTGCAGGACCAGCGGGCGGTGGTCGACTTCCTCAAGACCCTGAAGGCCCCGGGCGAGGCCAAGGCCGCAACGCCCGGATCGCTGGCCTCGGCCCGTTGAATGGGGGAGAAATGAGCCACGGATGGAACACGGATGAAACACGGATAAAGACAAGCTAAAATTTATTTGATTCGTGTTTTATCCGTGTTTCATCCGTGTTTCATCCGTGGCTATTGATCTTGCCGCCCGCCCTGCCGGACCTCTCCGAGGAGGTAGGTGGTCTTGGATTGAGATTCGTAGTAGGTCCGCATGATCATCTCGGCGAGGAGGCCCATGAGGATGCTCTGCACTCCGCCGAGGAAGAACATCACGGCGAGGAGCGGCAGCGGGGTCTCGACGAAGGATTTGGCCCCTCGGCCGGTCAGGGTGTGGTGCAGATACTTGAAGTAGAGCATCCCGGCGAAGCTGAGGAAGCTCAGGGTGATCGAGCCGAGGCCGATCCGGCCGAAGAGGTGGATCGGCCGCTGCGCGTAGCGCTGGAAGAAGCGGATCAGGATCAGGTCGAGGACGACGTTGAAGGTCCGGCCGAGCCCGTACTTGGTCTTGCCGGCGGTCCGAGGCCGGTGGTTGACGACCAGCTCGACGACCTTCGCCCCTTGCCAGGAGGCGAAGATCGGGATGAAGCGGTGCATCTCGCCGTAGAGGCGGACCCCTTCGAGGACCTTCCGGCGGTAGGCCTTCATGGTGCAGCCGAAGTCGTGGAGGGCGACGCCGGAGATCCGGGCGACGAGCTTGTTGGCCAGCCAGGAGGGGACCTTGCGGGTGAGGAAAGTGTCCTGCCGGTCGCGCCTCCAGCCGGAGACGACGTCGGACCCCTCGTCGAGCTTGGCGAGGAGGCGGGGGATGTCGGCCGGGTCGTTCTGGCGGTCGCCGTCCATCGGGATGAGGATCTCGCCCCGCGAGAGGTCGAGCGCGGCGGAGAGGGCGGCGGTCTGCCCGCAGTTCCGGCGGAGGAAGGCGACCCGGACGTGCGCCGGGTCGGCGTCCTGGATGCCGGCCAGGAGCGTGGCGGTGCCGTCGGTCGAGCCGTCGTCGACGAAGATGATCTCGTAGCCCTGCGCGTCGTCGCGGAGGACGGCGTCGAGCTCGCGGTGGAGCTCGACGACGTTGCCGGCCTCGTTGTAGACGGGCACGAGGATCGAGAGGCGAGGGCCCCGGCGGTCGTCGTCGGGGCGATTCGTGGTCGTCATCCTTCGGGTCTCGCGGGGCCCTTGGCGTCGGTCCGGCCGTCGCCGAAGGATAGCACGAAGGGCGGGGCCCCCCTCGTCAGCTGCCGAGGAACTGGGTCAGGTGGCGACGGCTGAGCACGAGCGACTCCTTCCGCCGGGCGAGCGTCCCTTCGAAGGCACGATCCTCGACCTCGACGGCGACGTGGCCGTCGTAGCCGGCCTCGGCGAGCGTACCGAGGAAGGCGCCCCAGCGGATCTCCCCCAGGCCGGGGAGCTTCGGCGTGTGCCAGAGCTTGGGGTAGGCCAGGACCCCGTGCTCCTCCAGCGCCTTGCGGTCGACCCGGACGTCCTTGGCGTGGGCGTGGAAGATCCGGTCGCGGAATTCGACCAGCGGGGCGAGGTAGTCCATCCCCTGAAAGTGGAGGTGCGAGGGGTCGTAGTTCAGGCCGAAGCAAGGGCTGGGGATCGCCTCGAACATCCTCCGCCAGATCGGCGGGCTGGTCGCCAGGTTCTTGCCGCCGGGCCACTCGTCGGGGCCGAAGAGCATCGGGCAATTCTCGATCCCGACGCGGACCCCCTCGGCCTCGGCGTGCTCGATGATCGGCCGCCAGGTCTCCAGGAACCTCGGCCAGTTGGCCTCGACGGTGAGCGCGGGGTCGCGGCCGACGAAGGAATTGACCACGCCGAGGTGCAGCTCGGCCGCCGTGTCGATCACGCGGTGGAGGTGGGCGACGGCCGCCTCGGCCTCGGCCCGGTCGGCCGCGAGGGCGTTCGGGTAGTAGCCGAGGGCGGAGATCGCCACCCCGTGCTTCGCGACCAGCTCGCGGACGAGGCCCGCGTCGAGCTGGTCGACGTCGAGGTGGGTGACGCCCGCATAGCGCCGCTCGGCCTTGCCGGGGGGCCAGCACATCACCTCGACGCTGGAATAGCCCGCCTGCGCGGCGAAGCCGAGGACCTCGTCGAGCGTGAGGTCGGGGAAGATCGCCGAGACGAATCCGAGCTTCATGGCTTGGTCCTGCTCCTGCCCGGGCTCTCCGATCAGAGCCGCAACAATCCGAAGGCCATCCCGACGCCGAGGCCGACGCCGTGGGCCATGTTGGCCATGTTGTAGGGGAAAACCGGCGGCGGCTCGGGCCCGGCGGTCAGCGGGGCGATGATCCCCAGGAGGAGCCAGCCGAGCATCCAGTTGACGCTCCGCTGGTCGAGCGAGAGGCCGTCTTCGGGGTCGGCCAGGCCCTTCATCCAGAGATAGCCCGCCAGCGCGAAGACGACCCCCGACATCCCCCCGAACCCCGCCTTCGAGACGAACGCCTGGCCGACGTTGCTGGCGACCGCCGCGACCAGGCAGATCAGGCCGAACCGCCACGACCCTTTCCGCATCTCGATCCGCTCGCCGAGATAACGCATCCCCGCCATGTTGAAGAACAGGTGGAAGATGCCGAAGTGGAGGAAGATCGGCGTTACCAGCCGCCAGACCTCGCCGTGCGCGATCGCCTGGAACCCCGTGTTGACGAACCGCCCGTCCTGGGTGAAGCCGAAGACCGAGAAATACAGGGGGATCGTGAGCGAAGACGCGAAGTGCATCAGCACCGTCACCCCGACGCTGGCGACGATCAGGCCGAAGGCAACCGGGGCCCGGAGATACATCGGCCCCTCCCAACGCTCGCGGAGGTCCTTCACCCGCCTCCGGTGCGCCTTCTCCTCCCGCTCGGCTTGCCTGCGAATCTCTCGGGCCGTCGCCGCCGAGGCGCGAAACCGAGGGTCGCCCGGGTCGACCGCGAACTCGTCGAGCACGGCGCGGGCCCGTTCGACCTGATCCTCGCGGTGGACCCAGATCGCCCAGGAGCCGTCGGCCCTCGGCGTGAGCTTGGTCGAGATGTCGAGCGTCAGGAGGTGGTCCGCCAGGGCCCGGGCGTCCCCCTCACGGCCGATGCTGCCGATCTCGCGCAAGTTCGATCCCCCCTTGGAAACACCTCCAGGTCGTGCGGTCCGCCCGTGACCGGAGCCCCTAGCTTAACAGAAACGGTACCGAGGTCCTAGTGACCCGGGCCCGGCCGAGGTTCGTGGGATCGTGATGTTTCGGTCATCAATGACCAAAGAATGGATTGCCCTCCGGGATTCCCATCCTATAATAAGGAATTCGAGGTGCCGAACCACCCTCGACCATCCATCCCATCCAGTCCCCCAGCTCGGGCGATCGAGCGGCCTCCCCCGGGGGTCGAGCCCGGTCACCTGCCTCGGGAGAAGCAGCGAGGCGAGCATGCCCCTCCCGAAAGTCGTGATCGTCGGCCGTCCCAACGTCGGCAAGTCGTCCCTGTTCAACTGGATGGTCCAGCGACGGATCGCGATCGTTGACGACATGTCCGGCGTCACCCGCGATCGCGTCAGCACCCTGGCGCAGGCCGGCGACGACGACGACCCCAGCTATTTCGAGCTGATGGACACCGGCGGGATCGGCATGGTCGACCGCGACGACCTCTCCGAAGACGTCGACCGCCAGATCGAGACGGCGATCACCGAGGCCGACGTGATCCTCTTCGTCGTCGACGTCCGCGAGGGCGTGATGCCGCTCGACGAGGAAGTCGCCCACCGGCTCCGCTACGTCCAGAAGACGCCGGTCCTGCTCGTCATCAACAAGAGCGACACGCCCGAGATGGATTCGCGCGGCGGCGAGTTCTACAAGCTCGGCCGGGGTAAGCCGGTCTACGTCTCGACCCATCAGAACCGCAACCGCAACCTGCTCTACAAGATGATCGCCGAGCGCCTCCCCGACGTCCACAGCCTTAAACCAGTCGACGAGGTGATGAAGGTCGCCTGCGTCGGCCGCCCGAACACCGGCAAGTCTACCTTCATCAACACCTTGGCCCATGCCGAGCGGATGATCGTCTCCGAGCGGCCGGGCACGACCCGCGACTCGGTCGACGTCCGCTTCGAACTCGATGGCCTACCGTTCGTCGCCATCGACACCGCGGGCGTCAAGCGCAAGGCCAAGATCAACGACAACCTCGACTTCTACTCCGTCCATCGCGCCGAGCGCTCGATCCGCCGGGCTGACGTCGTCCTGCTCTTCCTCGACCCGACCCTGGGGATTTCCCGGCTCGACAAGCAGATGGCCGACTACATCGCCAAACAGTACAAGCCTTGCATCTTCACGGTCAATAAGTGGGACCTGATGCAGAACAATGCCGACGAGGACAGCCCCGGCATGGGCCGCTTCGCGGTGCTCGTCCAGCACGCCTTCCGCAGCATGGCTTATATGCCCCTGGCGTTCATCACCGCCAAGACGGGCCGGAACGTGAAGGCGCTGCTGAACCTCTCGCAGTCGATGTACAAGCAGTCGAGCCAGAGGATCGGGACCGGCACGCTTAATCGGGTCGTCCGCGAGGCCGTCGAGGCCCACCCGCCGGCGGCGAGGAGCTCGCGGAACCCCCGGATCTATTACGCCACCCAGGTCGGCACCGCGCCGCCGACGATTGTCCTGTTCGTCAACTATCCCTCGCTCTTCGACGCGACCTATCAGCGCTACCTGCTCAACTTCTTCCGGGAGAAGCTCCCCTTCAAGGACGTGCCGGTCAAACTCTACCTCCGGGCCCGATCGCAGAGCGACCCCAACGCCCCCTCGGCCGAGATGCCCGAGGAGATGTTCGCCGACGCCGGTTCGATGGTCGAAGGCCGCCAGGGCTCGACCAAGCCCAAGGGGCGGACCCAGCTCGATCGCGAGGTCAACGACCTGCTGGCCGAGTTGGAGGGGTGATCGCTCGCCCTGGCATCACCGCTTCAAATTTCGCTCAGCTTCACGAGGAGACCGACCAGGCCCTTGGGACCGTGTAACTCGGCAACCTTCAGGATCTCTTCGCCCATCTCGGCGACGCTCCGGCGGTTCATCTTTCCATGGATGATGCTCTGATGAACCACTCCGGCGCGATGAAGCTTCACCATGTCGAAGTCGTGACTGATCACGACGCGGCGTTCCGCGTGGGCGAATTCGAGCTGCCTTCGATCGGAGGAGCCGGGGAGGCCCATATCGTAGGTCGTGGTCACGTCCATGCCGTAGGCTCGCAGCTCGCTGGCTAGCCCGACGTCGCAATTCTCATCGAGATGAATTCGGATCGGATCCAACGGTCAGCGCTCCGGGGAACCGGATGACGACGACGTTCTCGTCGTTCCCGAGGGCGTCGGCGGCCCCCTCCTCCTTCGTCAGGTCGCGTGCGATCTCTGCCCGATGCGAGCGGTAGTAGCGGAGCGCCGCGTCGATCTTGGTCGGGGTCAGCCCGGGATGGCCGCGGATGCTCTCCTCGGAGGTCATGCCGGCGCGTTCCGTCCAGAAGACGATGTCCTGGACCCGGATTCGATGGCCAGCGATCTGCGGCTTGCCGCCGCAAGTCCCGGGCGTCGATACGATCCGCGGCTCGTTGCCATCAAGTTGCCCGTCGATCGCGAATAGGTCGCTCATCGCTGGATCCTCCGTCCCCATCGTAGAGGATGGACCTACCCGACGAAAAGGGTCATCCGACTCGACCAGGGATCTAGCCGGACGACCCTTCGTATGAGGAGGAGGCCCTTACGATAGGCTCAGCGAGGCGAGCGAGCCTCGCCGGGAAACTCCGGGAGCGGCTGCCGGGCCGGCTTCCACCGCGAGGGTTGTTGCGGCCTCGGGGCCGTCGTCAACCGCTTCGGGGCCGGGGCCGGCTCGGGGGCGTCTTCGAGGGCCCGGGCCTCGGGGCCGGGGTCGCCGGAGAGGTCGACCGTCCGGGCGGTGCCGGGGCGGACGCCGGGGTCCTCGGCGTCGGCGAGGGCGACGTCGTCGGGGTTGATGCCCCGACGACTTGCCGGACGCTCCTGGCGGTCCCGATCCCAGCGGCCGTTGGGGTCGGCCGGCGGGTTGTCGATCCCGACCAGGTTCGGCGGCGGGAGGGTGACGTCCTCGTCCTGGTTCTGGGCCCGGACCTTGGTGCCGGTGGGGGCCTTGGTCCGGACCTTGTTCGCGGCCAGGAGGACGTCGCCGCCGCCGGGAGTTGGGGCCTTGTAAAGGGCCATCAGCTGATTCTTGTCGAGCAGGCGATGGATCGCCTCGGGCACCGCGTAGAGGCCGACGCGCTCATTGGGGTCGGCGAAGTCGCAGACGCCCGCGACGTAGCCGTCGGAGGTGTAGAGGCCGCCGCCGGAGCGGCCTTCCTTGGGCTGGTGGGCGCACTTGATCGTGGCGAAGGACTGCTTGGTCCCCGTGTTACTCATCCCGACCCGAGGGTCCAGGATGGTCGTGCTCCAGGCCGTGGCGTCCTGACCGTGCGAACAGCCCACGGTGAACATGTTCATCCCCTTCTTCGGCTGCCAGGTCGCCGGTACGACCCGCGAGGCCGGCAGCTTGCGGCCGGGCCGGATTCGGATCAGGCCGACGTCATGGGTGAAGTCATAGTCGATCGCCTCGCCCGGCAGGTCCTTCTCCGAGCAGGCGAGCGTGGCAGGCTGCTGGCGGACGAGCTGGCCACCGAAGAGGTCGACCGAAATCGGCACCCGGAAGTTCTTCGCCGTCGGCTGCGCCCGGTCCTTCAGGCGGAAGATGTGGGCGCAGGTGAGGATGATCGACTCCTCGGCCGTGCTGGAGATGATCGTGCCAGAGCCGAACCCCCACTCGCTATCGGACAAGTGCATCTTGATTCGCACGACCGTCTCCCAAGGCCTGGGATTGCCCGGGGGAACGGCGGTTTCGGGAGCCTGTTCGGCCTCGGCCACGTCGAGGTCCGAGGTCTCCTCGGCCGGGGCCGAGGCGGCGGCCTTCAGCTTTGTCTTATTATAAAAGGCGGCGAGTTGATCGGCGGGGATCAACCCCTGGGTCCTGGCGAGTTCCTTCCCCCGGGCATCGACGATGACGAAGGTCGGGACGGCCGTGACCTGGTAACGCTGGCTGATCTCGGGCGACTGGTCGATGTCGATCGGCTTGACGGGATAGCCCTTGCGGGCGAGCTTATCGATCTCCGGGCGCATCTGCCGGCAAGGGCCGCACCAGGTGGCCTGGAAGTCGAGGAGCACCGGGTCGCCGGAGGTATCGGCGGCCGAGGTGGCGATCAGGGCGACGAGCAAAGTAGCGAGATTCATGCCGCACGGACTCCTTTCCCGCGGGACGATCCTTCGAGCGGCCCGGCATCGGGCACGCCCTCGGATCGGTCGCGATGGGCCAGGGGCGAAGGTCCCATCGTGGTCCGGGCCGGTCGACGAAGAGGCGTCGGGCCGCGATCCGGGCACGAGGCCCGGGGCGCGGTCGACCTCGCCGAGGAAAGTCGTCGTCTTATCGAAGGGTGTGCGGCTCGCCGGGTGGAGTCCCCGGCCCTTCCCTGGGCGGGCCTCGAGTCGAAGGCCCCACGGCCCGTCATCGTGACGGACCGGGTCCCGAAGAGCGGGTGGAGACAACCCGGCGCAATACCCCGAGATGGGGCATCGCCGGGGTGCCGGCCCGCCTTCAGTATCGCGACGATGGCGACATCCCTGTCCTTGAGCGGGCTCGACCATCCGGTCGGCCCGGTTCCGCGAACGGAGGGGATCGCGATCACCGCGGTTGGCCCCTTGTACTAGGAGAGGGCATGGAGTACCAGGTCAGTTATCGGCTTTCCCCCCCGCGTCCTTGAGCCTTTCCGGAAGCCCGGCAAAATCCTCACCCGCCGGGCCAAGATCCGGCCCCTCGATCCGCCCCAGCGAGCTCGTTAGAATCGCCGGGCCCGGCGGGTTCGACCCCGACCTTCCCAGACCTCGCCAACTCGATCCGATCGGAGGGATCCATGCTCTCGACCCGTCCGCTCGCCTTCGCGCTCGCTTCGGCCCTGATCGCCCTCGGGGCCGACGCCCCGCCGCCGAAGGGCTATGCTTGCGGCCGGTCGAAGATCCCGATCGTCGTCGACGGCAAGCTCGGCGACGAAACCTGGAAGCTCGCCCCCTGGACCGACGACTTCGTCGACATCGAGGGCGACGCCAAACCCCGCCCGCGTTACCAGACCCGGGCCAAGATGGCATGGGACGCCGACTACTTCTACGTGGCCGCCGAACTGGCCGAGCCCCATGTCTGGGGGACGCTCACCAAGCACGACTCGGTCATCTTCCACGACAACGACTTCGAGGTCTTCATCGACCCCGACGGCGACAACCACGAGTATTACGAGATCGAGATCAATGCCCTGAACACCGAGTGGGACCTCTTCCTGGGCAAGCCCTACCGCGACGGCGGCCCGGCCGACGACGCCTGGGAGATCCCCGGACTGAAGACCGCCACCCACGTCAACGGCAAGCTCAACGATCCCGAAGGGCTCGACGACTCCTGGACCGTCGAATTGGCGATTCCCTGGGCGGTCCTCGGGGAGAAGGCCCATCGTCCGAGCCCCCCCCGCGAGGGCGACCAGTGGCGGGCGAATTTTTCCAGGGTCGAGTGGGAGCACCGGGTCGAGGGAAAGTCTTACAAGAAGGTGCCCGGCAAGCTCGAGGCCAACTGGGTCTGGTCGCCCCAAGGGGCGATCGACATGCACCGACCCGAGCGCTGGGGATTCGTCCAGTTCTCCGAAAAGCCCCCGGGCCAGGCCACCCCCCGCCCCGACCCCACGCAAGTCGTCCGCGATCGCCTCATGGCGATCTACTGGGCCCAGAAAAGCTACCGAGAGCGGGCCAAGTCGTGGGCGACCGACCTGAAGGCCCTGGGCCTCGCCGACTTTCCCGCGACCGCGGGCGTCAGCCCGCCAACCCTCCGCACCGGCCCCGAAGGCTACGAAGCCGAAATTAGCTTCCACCCCGGCTCGCCCGGCGCGGCGTCCCAGGCCTGGACGATCCGCCCGAAGTTCGGAGCAAACTCTTTGCAAAGTCAATAGAAAAGGGGTCAGGAACCGATTCGCCGTTTCGCGGGACATGGCCAGGGAGACCCGCCATGGACGGTCGCCCGGAAAGTCCTTCACAACTCCTCGACGCCCTGGCGGCGATTTTCCCCACGTTCCCCGCCGACCGGGAGCCTGGCGAGGTCCCTTCGACTTTCCACGAGGTCATGCGGGACCTCGCCCCGTTCCTCGGGCACCACGCGGCGTCGAGCCCGCCGGATGCGCTGCGGCGGCTTGGCGACCTGATCAACGCGGCCGTCGGCGTGCGGGATGACCTGGAAAACGCCACTTCCACCTGCCTGTTGGAGGGGCTCGGCCGTGGGGATGCCTGGCGAGCACTTCGGCCCTACCTCTCCGCGACGGCGAAACGGCGGGGGTGTAACCAAGTTCTCTGGTGGTGATTGACGCGGCTTGGCAAACTGGGGGGACTTCCAAGTTGATCCCCCTGGAGTTGGCCCATGTCACGGAAGATCTTTACA
>JAABUK010011857.1_pt1 | contig 11233 bp, 11 predicted proteins | sample 5559141 | NCBI WGS metagenome assembly JAABUK01 (sample SAMN10711869, study PRJNA513367) | rock metagenome | isolation source: Antarctica rocks | place: Antarctica: Victoria Land, Pudding Butte nord | collected 2016-01-03
GCTGTTTTGCTCAGCAAAACTGCAGTGCTCTGCCGCCACTCGCATCCTGTAATTTCTGCCACGTCTGTCTGCCCACATGCAAACGGCCCGACGCTGCACGTTTTGGCAAACTTATGAGAGGACGGCACCCTTGGACAATGTGAAACCAGCGAGTCACCTGCAGGCTGCGGCGCGGCGCGGTCTGCAGGCTGATCCGGCTCGGTCCGCCGCCGCTTCTGCGCCGTGCCCGGCGTGGCCTGCGCCGCGTCAGACTGCTGGCGCTTCCTCACTCCCCTGGTCCTTGAGGCTGGAGAGTCCTTGGCTGCGCCAGCTGCAGCGGAGCTCGCCAGCCGAGCACCATCCTCTGCAGCGGCCTGCCCGGCCGGCGAGGCGGCCTTATGGCTGCGGGCGGCCTGCTTGCGGCCCTTGCTGCCGGCCGAGACGGCCGGCGATGCGGCAGCGGGCTGAGCGGCCTGCTTCTTGCGTGCCGTGTTAGGCTTGGCGGGTGCCGACTTGCGGCCCGCCTTGGCCGGCTTCGGCGTGTCGTCCGCCTGAATCGCCTTCTGCGCACCGCCTGCTGACTTAGTGCGCCGGCCCGACGGCTTGGCGGCCCTGGCGCCGTCCGCCTCGGCCTCCCGAGCTTCTCCCATTTGCTTCTTGGCTGCCGGCCTGCCACGGCCAGCTGGCGCCTTATTCTCCTTGGAGGACGCGTTGGAAACGTCCTCGCTGGTCTTCGCGCCGGTTGGAGTGCCGGCGCTCCTGCGCCGGGAGGTGTTGGACAGCCATCCCGGCGTGCTCGCGCCCCGGCCCTGCTGCTCCAGGCTCTTCTCCGAGAGGTTCTTTCTCTGCCGCTTGCTCTGCAGCGCCGCCTTCGCCATGCTGGCTTCCGCTGCGCTCTGCTGCAACGCTACTTGTGCCTATCAAAGCCTTGATGGGCGTGCATTTCAAATCGGGCAGCTGTCGAAGATTTCGGCGAGATTGGCACCCGATATTCCCCCTGACTCTAAAACCTAAAGTAACCACCCGAAAAAACCGGCACTGGGAAAAACCAAAGCTGCACCTTCGCCAACATCAAGGCGCAGAAAAGCGTAAACCAACCAACGACGCGAGCTGCATCAGCACAATAAAGGCTAAGGCCGAAAGGCTCGCCGCTCTATGTATGGCTGATGCCGGTTGGCACATGCCGTCAGAAAAGCCTCCACCGGCACGCCCGCTGAACACGATGTCGCGCATCGCCCGAGATCCCCTCTCGCCTGAGATGTTTCCTTTATGTCGCGTGGATCGATACTGTAGGATGCTGCGGCGTGCAATTTAGTCCGCCTGGATTGTCTGCGGCGTCACCCAGGCGCCCTTTTGCTCGCTGCTTTCCCTCGCCGCGTCCATGACATACATGACTGCGTCGCCAGCAGCAGGATGTCAGTCGTGAGTGCACTGTTATTGATTTCATTCAGACAGGTGACATACGTGCGCGCGCAATCGTCAGCGGCACCGCGAAGCGGCCTCACCTGCGAGGCCATCCGCAATCGTGGCCGCCGGTCGCAATGCCGTGTCATCCTTCTCCGGGCCTGCGCGGGTGCAGCACCGCAGATTCAATGGGATGCACCATGTGATCAACAACGAGCTTCAAGAGCTGAGCGACAGCTGCTGAGTACTGCGAGCCGCGGTGAGGTTCTGGCACTGACGAGCTCCATGGTTGATTGAACATGATTCCATGACTCAATAATTCGAGAATTCAACATGATTCAATGAAATCATGAAGGTTACGCACCCAGGGCCCGCTGCAGCGCCACCCCCATCGCATGCGTGCCGGTGACCGCAAAGGCGCTGGCCTTGCCCTTCATCGACACGATGTCCTGCAACAGCAAGTCGTGCAAAAGGTAAGGAAAAATAACTGCCAAAACTTCCCTGCCAGCTCAGATAACCGGCATGCATGTACCATCCAAAAAGAAAGTGCAGGGTTGTTGTTGTTTTCACGTTGTTTTCACGTTTCATCAATGCCGATCCAGATCACACACAGATGCACACTGGTGCTGCAACATCATGGCCACCTTGCCGTCGGCGTGCGCAGTCATGCTGCTGGTGCTGGTGTCGATCGAGATGGAGCCGCGGCTGCCGACGATCATGATGGTGGTCGCGCCCGGCAAGCCCTTCCCCAGCAGGCCCAGCGTGAAGTGACCCTGCACAGGGACAGGCAGCATGGACTTCGATTCCTGTCAAGAGGGCCTTTCGTTCCAATGAGCACATTGATTTGCCGGTCTGGACCTTGATCCCCAATTGTATCGCGGGCCCTTGCGGTGTGCGGCCCTTGGGCTTCAGGGGGCCAAATCCTGTTCCTCGGGGCTACAGCCAGAAGGCAACGTATGTCATTCAAAGTTTCGGCGGCCACTCACCACGATGTTCGCATCTGGCGCCCAGATCGCGGCGCCCTCGGCGCCGTGCCGCGGCGCCAGCGCAAAGGACACGTCGGCATAGTCGTCCGAAGTGGCCGCCCGATCCTTGCCCGTGACCTTGTCGGTTCGCTCCTTTACGACCGTCTCCAGCCGCGCTGACACCGCCGCAAACTCCCTGCAAACAAACGAAGAGTTGTTGACTACTTTGTTGGCGACATAATCAGCACCTGCTTTCGGCACTACTGGATTTAGATGACCTGATCACAGGCTTGATCTTCTGCCTTGGTCGGATGCTGTGAGGCGCACGCAGACGCGAGCATGTCAGGGAGGGTGGCGCCAACGACGGGACAACTGATCATCAAACGCAAGTCTTGCGATGTGAGCTGAGAGTTGTGCTTGCACGTCCAGCAGCAAGCGGTGGGCGTTGATGTCGTGGCTGCCGACGGTGCCTGAAGCATCAACCAACTAACAAGCATACATAACAAGAAAGGGCTGGCTGCGGAGTCCGACAAGGAGCGCACGCGTCCAGCAGGAAGCGGTGGGCGTCGATGACGTGGCTGCCGACGGCGCCCAGCACGCCGCCGCCGCTGACGGCGTCCGACCACCAGGACCAGTCCGCGCCCAGTCCCGGCTGCAGAAAAGGAACTAGACAAGTTATACTTGCCTTGAGTTAGCATCAGCGCCACTGGCCATTGCTGACGGCACCCGGCCTCCAGGACCAGTCCCTGCCCAGGAAGTGTCCGTTGGGTGTGCTGTTGGTGTCAGCCGCTGCAAGGTTTGTGTCGTGAGGGTCGTGCACCGCAGGCGCCGTGACGCTACGAGTACTGCCGGTCTGTCTGGCCGGGACTTCGGGCAAAACACACCAGCATGATGGTGGACTCTTCGACGGCGCCTGGCTCTGTTGTGGACATGTCAAACGGGCTGTCTGGTTCCCAGCTTGATGGTGCGCACCAGCATGACGGTGGACTCGTCGGCGCTGACGGTTCCGATGGCGCCTGGCTCTGGTTTCGGCGTTTGATCGTGGCTGTGGCAGAACCATTCACTTTCCTCTTGGGAATTGCACGCACCAGCATAACGGTGGACTCGACGGCGGAGATGGTGCCGATGGCGCCGTCCCGCAGCAGCTCCTTTGCGCGCTGGAAGGCCGGTGTGAAGCGCAGCTCGTGGTCCACTATCGCCACCTGGGGCGCAAGCAGTAACAAGATGTATGTATGTCGACGGCCGTATCTGAATCGTTGCAATGTCAGGCCATCCCATTGCACGGCTCGTGGCCCACAACCGCCATCTGGAACACAGATGATTGTATCCTTGATGAGCGGGATGCCTTGGGGCACTGTGAACGCTATCCTGGCCAACACCAGCCGTTTGAGCCCGACGCAACGTCCTAATTCTTGCGATTACTGCTGTCATGACTCTCACCTGCTTGCTGTGCGCGCTGGCAGCCGCGCGCACGAACTCCGCACACAACAACGCCTGAAGCCGCCACCGAAGGTCAGTTCTAAAGCCTCAAAACTGACTCCGCACCTGCTTACTGTGCGCGCTGGCGGCCGCGAGCATGCGCTCCCCCTCCGCCGCGTTCATCGCCATCGGCTTGTCCACCAGCACATGCTTGCCGCCCACCAGCGCCGCTGCGCAGGATTTAGATGGGTTTAAGCTTTCGACATCTTGTCGGCCACGGGTCAGGTGCGCAGTGGAGAGTACCCACCAGTGCAAGGCGTCGCAAGGGCGCTGGCACAGGTGGCCGCTGAACCGTTCATTGCACTCGCAGAGCGTCTGGGAATGGGTTGGTGGATGATGCATGCCGTTTGCATGCACTCTATGATTTAGCACATCAACAGCGGGAATGACGTCGCACCAATCATCTGCTCTGCATGATGACAGGCGGCGTCATGACCGAAACCAGGGTTTGAACGCTGTTCATGAATGTCCCAATGTTCAACGCACCGATCATCTGCTCCGCGTGCAGGTAGGGCGGTGTCACCACCGACACCAGATCCACCTCCGGGCTTTGGCACAGGGAGATGACGTTGCTGAAGGGGCTGGGGATGTGATGCTGCGCACAAGCAGCATACATCTGACCCAACCTGGACTGACATGTTGCAGTGATTCCTCGGCATTTCTGGCTCCTGCGTCGTCATCAAGACACGTGCATGCAGGAAACATCAAGGGCTAGTTGTATGTAGAGTACCTGGGCCGCCAGTGTGACGGCGCTGTCCTCGCTGCGGGAGCAAATTGCAGTGACATCAAGCCCCGCTCGCCGGAACTGCGGCAACTGGACCTGTGCAGCTGAGAGCACGATTGCTGGACTGGAGCACTATTCGTGTCACGTATATGATCAAATTTCACCTGTCCGATCTCCTCGGGCGGATTTGGTGATTATGAGTGAGGTGACATGGAGTGACGGCAGCTGCGGCAGCGTGAGCCGCCGTGGAGTGCAGGCCGGCGCACCTTCACGCCCCATCCGGTGCCGACGATGCCGACACGAAGAGCGCCTTCCGCAAGTCCCTGCGCAGGGAGAAAGAGGCTTTACCCCCGTCATGTCCATTGCAAGTCAGCACAACCCCGCTGCCATCATCCCTACAGTCGAGCAGTGCACCTGTTTGGAGCGGGCCCACTGTCGCCAGCTGATGAGGCCGACGAAACCGAGTGTCCCAGCTGCGGCAGCAGCCAGCAGCACCCTTTGTTCTTCCTCCTTCATGACGTTTGGGTCACTGCGACAAACGACAAAACAACCGCAGTGCTATGGCCGCCGCAGCCCTGCGAACTCGTGCAGCTGCCTGCAACACTTCAGTAGTGTGCACATGCAAGGACCTTCGCAAGTTGGTTTTGCAAGTGTCACTGCTGCACCTGGCTTAGAGGATTGGACGATTATGACGTCATAAGGGGAGTGAAAAGGCAGAAGCGCGCCACATTCCCTCGCCGACAGCCATGGACACGGTTGCTTGCGGGACCTGCGCCATCTGATGTGATCAATGGCATTCGATTGATGTCAAATCATTCTATCTGGCGTAAGCTAGGCACTCGCATCGCACATTCTCATCGCGCGACGTATTGCTGTTAACTCCGGGAGCACTGCCTCTGTGCAGATGGCTGTGCAATTGGTCATAGCGATGCCGACGCTTTGGATCATATCTCGGGACTGATTTAAGGCGGCATGGCCAGTCGAAGTGCTCGCCCGTCCGGGCCGAAAGTTGGAACAAAACCCATCCTCACAAGCAGCGACCGCACCGCATCAGAGGTGTCCGCCCCGCAAGTAGAAGTTCGCTTCATCAAAACCCACTAAATTTAGAGTGACGTTGAACACACGTTTTCATGTTATACGCAGGGGCGGCGCAAGGTGCATGCTGTGGACATTGTGTTTGGCGCCGCGCCCGAGGATGCTTCAAAGGAATCGCGCAGGGGAGATCCAGCTGCTGGAAGATCAGCTTCACGGTGCGCAATGGTCTTACCTATGACAAGTTTCCCCTGTGTTTCGCCTGCGCAGCCATCACTTGTCAAGGGCGTTGCTGCTGCACACAAGCAGCAGAACACTGCGGCGGTGGCGCCATGTTCTTGAGCTAGCATTTCAGCTTTCTGACTGCAACCATGTTGTAGGTCGCTGGACAAGCCGCGCTCCGCCAGACTGATCCCTGCGCGGCGCCGGCCGCTGGCGCCGCAACGGACGCCCGCGCCGGTGCAGGGCCGGCAGCACGCCAACCTGCAGGCAGGCAATCTGCTGGAGCGACTGACGGATGAAGAGCTGGCGGCCTGCGGCGCCACGCAGACGGAGCAGAGCGGCCCACCGCCGCCGCCGCTACCGTCGCGAGTGGTGGCGGCGAATGCTGCAAGCGGCGGCCAAGATGCTGGGACGCAGCTAACAGACACCGAGCTGCCCAGTTTTGATGTCGAGGTGTGGCTTTCCTTTCTTCTTTTGCTTCGGCGTGTCGGCCATTTCAGCTGCATGTCAACACCTTCACAGATTTGGCAGCTTGCTTTGAGATCCCGTGGTGGTAAGAATTGTGATCTTGGCATCAACGCACACACTGACCTGTACCAAGGTCATGCCTTCCTCTCCATGACAAATGTTTCCTGATGCGCAGGTGGAGCCGATGCTGGATGTCATCGTGGGGCGGGCGCTGGACGACGGGATGCTGGCGGCACTGCAATCTCGCAAGCCGCAGCTGCCGGGTGACGCCCAAAATGAACGTGTGTCAGCAGGGCCCGTCGCCAAGGTGAATGGAGTGTCAAGAAGAGCCTCTGACATCGACGGACACCTGCTTGTGCTCCGCTCCTTGTCATGTTCAAGCCCCGAGCGAGTGCTGCTGCGCAGCAGATGTGTGAGCAGAATGTAACGTGCTATCGCCTCCGTACACGACATGAAATTGTGCATATTTCCCATGTGCAGGTGATGCCACAGCAGCCTGAGCGCAGCAACAGGGAGCCGTCGACACAGCGGAAACGTGACAGCGTCTTGCAGCAGGTTGTAGCCGCCATTGGCATTGACAGCATGCTGCAGCAGCCGAGTGGCAGGAGCCGTGCAGCGCATCAGGAGCTGCTGCTCACCATGGATGGGCAGCCGCCCTCAAGCGGCGAGCCAGATTGGCCCGCCAACGCAGCCTGGGACACTGGCGGCAGCTTGCAGCAGTCAGAGACTCCAGCAGAAGGACCCTCTGGCTTCCTGCCGGAGCTGGCGGCCGAGCTGGCAGACACCAGTGCTGCAGACGCCAGCAATAATGATGCAGCGGGCATTAGCGACATGGCCAGCAGCCAGCAGGCGGCGCTGGTGCTGCCGGCCGCTGCGGCAGCAGCAGCGCTCGATGTTGTGGAATACAGCGGCGGGAATTGGAACGGCGCGGCCAGCTGGTGGCAGCAGGATGCGCAACCTGCTCCACTCGGCAGTCATTCGGCAGCCGCCACGGCGGCAGTGTTGAAGGACGATGCCGGTGCTCTGCCAGCCAGCGAGTCTGCCACAGACGACAGTGCCATCGAGCAGCAGGCAGAAGCTGCCGCATATGTGCGGGCGTTGGCAGATCGTACGGCTGAATTCTGGCCTGGCAACATGAGCTCTCCAGCGGAGGCGGAGGCGGCCACGTCAAGCCTCATCGCCGCACATGGCGGCAGTGCAGAGCACCTGGCGTTGGCGGCGGCCAGATTTGACGAGCATACACCAGATGATGATGCGACGGAGAATCATGCCTCAGCAGATGATGCCGCAGCTGATCTCGAGCTGCCGTCGTCAGACGAGCCGCTGTCGGCTGTCAATGACGATAGTGTCGCCAGCAGCTGGCAGGTGCAGCAGCGGCTGCCGCCGCCGGAGCTTCTGCCCGAGGCAGCAGAGCAGCCTGCAGCCGGTGGCGGCAACCCGCCTGCCCTGCCAACACTGCCTGCCAAGGAGCCCGCCAGCAGCGGCGCTCTTGAGGCAGCGGCCGCAGCTGATTCATTCCTGCATGAGCCGACAGCCGATGAGCCTGCCGTCTCTCGATCGTCCAGCGGCAGTGACAGCAGAACAGGCTCAGACGCAGACTACGAGGCGGGCTCCGATGAAACGGAAGCCGGCAGCTGGGTCAGTCAGCAGGACAGCTGGCAACAGCAGCAGGAGCCGCCGCAGGAGGCGCAGCCGGCGCCGGAAGCGTCAGCTACGGAAGCGGCAGCTACGGAGCTGCAAGTTGCAGAACTGCCGGCTGCAGAGCTCACAGTCAACTCCGACAACCTGGCTGTTGATGGCATGATGTTGGACGCAACAACGGCTTTGCAGGGCGGCTCTGATGGGTGGCTGCAGCAGAGTCCGCCGCCTAGGGTGCCTGATGCACAGAGCCCGCGGAGCAGCGGCGGCAAAGATGCAAATGCGGCCAGCATGCTGGAAGCTGGCTTCATTGAATCTGTGACGGCGGTGGCAGCCTCCGAGCTCGGCTGGCTGCCAGCAACAGATGTACTGGACGCTGGCGAGGCAGCCACCAGGCCCGCTGATGGCTCATCGCAGTTGCCGGGCAGCGGCCATTCATCTCTGGTCACAGCGGCGGCGGCAGCGGCGGCGGCGGCGGCGGCTGCCAGCACGACCAGCCTAGCAGCAGAAGCGGAGGCGAACAGCAGCGCAGGTGAGGCAGCTGACTCTGCGGCGCCCGCAGCGGCAGGCGGGGTGGCGGCTTGGGTCCAGGTGGCAGACGCCGCCGCAGTTGTGGATCAGACGTGCGCAGGTGTCACATCAGCAGCCGACAGCGTCAATCTTCTGTCAGTGGCCTCTGAAGAAGCCTTCACTCCTGACAATGCGTCAAGCTCGCCAGGTGAGGCCGTTCGCACAATATTCGCAAATTGCGTGCTTGGATGAGTTATGCTGGAATTGGCTTCTATGAATACGGCTTCTATGAATACGGCATGGACACCTTCGACATGCCACCATCTGCACCGCGCCCTGACAGCGTTGCAGTGCCAGATGCAGGAGCTGACGGCTTGGACGAAGCGCACTCGGCAGCTCTTGCAGCGGCGCCCCAGCTGATCGACTATGAGGAGGCGTCGGATGAGCAGCAGCTGAGCGGCAGCATCGGGCCGGAAACTGCCAGTCCTGCGGCCGCGGGCAGCCGGGCCACGCGCGAGTGGGCTGGTTCGGTGGTGGGAGAAGGCGAAGAGCCCTCTTCTTGGCCGTTCCCACCAGCGCAGCAGCTCGACCCGCCAGCAGCGGATGCGACTATGCATGCCAGCGGCGGCGGCAACCAGGACAATGCGGGGCAGCCTGCCGCGGAGGCGCCAGCAGCTCCAGCGCCGAGACGCAGCACCGACGTGGCGCCAGGCACTGATGAAGAGCCGAGCACTCGCCGTCTGGTGGGAGTCAGCTCGCAAAGTCAAGAGCTCCGCAGCTCGGCGGACTCTGTCACGTTTGCTGATGCATTCTGCGCCGGCGGCAGCGAGCTTCACGCGGAAGCAGGCAGCGCTTCAATCTCCGAGAAACAAGCGGAAGGAGAAGACAAGGCAGCGGAGTGGCTAGCAGCAAGCGCACTGCCGACAGCGAGCATGCCGCTGCCCGCCGCCACTGGCATTCCCGCGGACGAGCCCGTGCCTGCTGCTGCAGTGAGCATGGACAATAGCCTGGATGGCGCAAGCGGACTCGACGAGGCTGCCGCCGCAGGGGAGGCTGCCAGCCGTGCGGACTTGCTGAGCAGCACCAGCGGCGTTGATGGTGACACTAGCGGCAGCGTGCCCATGACTCGTCTCAGCGGCAGCCACGAGCTTATGCGCTTCAGCGGCAGCAACGGCGGCGGCGGCGACAGCGGCGCCGGCGGCGATGGCGTCGACGGTGGCAGCAGCGATGCCCACCTCTGGGGTGGCGCTGGTGCCGTGAGTGCTGCGCAGACTGGCCGACCAGTAGGATACGGCGCCAAGTGGCAGGCAGCTTCCAGCATCCCCGCAACAGAGGCTGCTGGCAGCGTGGACGACCCAACATCCGTTGCCGCCGCAGATGCTGCCGCCGCTGAAAACGAGCCGTCGGGCATGCTCGGCTTCCAGCAACCTGGCGAAGCAGTCGATGTGTCAGGTAAGACGCAGCCAGAGTATTGCTGCTGAATTGTTGAGAACGTCAGTGCCATACACTCCACATCCTCTCTGGTGTTGAAATATGGGCAGACTGCTTTGCCGTCAATCTATCATAAAATTATTCGATATGTTGTTGCATGCTGAAGCAGGCGAGCCAGTCACGCCTCGGGGCTGCAGCGACTCGCAGCTGAATGTCCTGGCAGAGCCGCAGCAGGGCGAGCCGCCAGCGACGCCGCCGGGCAGCAGCGCCGCAGATGGCGCCGCCTTGGTGGATGTCCAGTATTTCGAGATGCCTCGCGGCGTACTGTTCTCGCCGATGATGGAGGCGTCACCCTGGTCAATACTAGTGCCAACTGGACAGCAGGTTGCCGCACCAGAGCAGAGGGACGAGGCAGCAGAAGTGCAGCAGCAAGGCAGCAGCGACGCCGGCCACCTCCTGTCCGTCGCCGGCACTGCCAACTTTGGCGGCGGCTGGTCGGCGGCCGTCAGCCCGCCGTCAACGCCGGCCGCGGCTGGCGGCAACGACCGCAGTGCAGAGCTGGCGGGTGCTATCGCTGGCGCTGACTCAGCCGCCGGCGATGAAACGGGGCGCGAGATGGTCACCGCTGCAGCTACCGACGCCGCCGGCTTCAACGACTCTGGGACTGCAGGATCTGAGGCAAACGCTGCCGCTAGGGAGGCGGCGGCGCGGGCGGGTGCTCGGGCGGCGCGGGAAGCTGCTGCCGCCGCTGCGCTTGCCGCCGCACTATCAGACTCTGACTCAGAGGCTGATGACTGTGCGGACAATGTGGCTGCCAGCGGCGATTTGTTCGATCATGGCGAGGGCTACGACACTCAAGCCGTGCATCAGGAGGGAAAGGGCGCCGCTGCGGAAGGCGGTTCTGCGGCGGCGGAAGCAGCATCAAAAACGGCACTCAGGCCGCCGGCTTTGGCGGGTACCCGGACGGCGGCGGGCGCCGACATGCAGCAGGAGATTGACGCCGCCGCGCACCAGGAGGCGGCAGTAGACGAGCCGGCGGTATTTGCGCGGCTGCGGCCGATGCACTCTGGGGTGCATGGCGACAGCCACCTGCCGACCATCTACGAGTCCGACGATAACGTGCCGATTGACACAGGAGAAGACACAGCGGACAGCGAAGTGGGAGATGATCCAGCTGATGAAGAAGGCAGCGCACCGACAGTCAACTGGCCAATCGTCTGGCCGGTGCCAGGCACATTCTGACAACTTGTGCAGGAAGCGTGTACACAGCGGCTGCTTTTGTCTTGCCTTTATGGATGTGAGTGTGAGTGCATGTGGCAGTCTTTACGATTTTTGCAATGAACTCGTGTCCTTGACAGTGAAGCAGGTTCCACAATCTGCG
>JAABUK010011858.1_pt1 | contig 11232 bp, 10 predicted proteins | sample 5559141 | NCBI WGS metagenome assembly JAABUK01 (sample SAMN10711869, study PRJNA513367) | rock metagenome | isolation source: Antarctica rocks | place: Antarctica: Victoria Land, Pudding Butte nord | collected 2016-01-03
TGTGCCTGCCACTGCTTGCGATGAGTTGGTGTTGAGGCAAATGGGGATGGGCCAGACTTTCCTTGTTTCTTCCAGTGGCTATCCCACCTCCTTGACATTGTGAAGTCCCAATACCTGCAGCCAAATCGAAAGATAGTCTGATGACCTTTGCATTGCCAGCTGCTTTAGTACATCACTCCAGTGTTCCCATGATGAAGTTGTAACTGGATGGTTTTCACTCACAGATGTCCTTCATCAGGTTGCAGACCCTGAGCATACTGATGTGCTTGATCCAGCAACAAACAACTCAGTGCAGCTGTGTACCAGTCATGGAAGTCCCAGCCATTGTTCTTTGGGTCTGCCTGAGCAGCATCACTTTTGTTAGTTAAAACCTCATAAGCTTCTTGAATCCTGAGAAAGTCCTGCTCTGCTGATGGCTCTTCACTGATGTCCGGATGGTGCCTACAGCAGCAAATTTCCAGACATGTACGGCTTGTCGGACAGTGGTGCTGTTGTCAGCTTTGACTTTCGGCTGTTGAACTGCACCTCAAAGCAAGCTTTCTGTAGGCTTTCTTGATCACTTTCGGATCTGCGTCCTCGGATATTTGTAGAACCTTGTATGGATTGACAAAGGACTGCGAAACCTGTCCAGGCACATACGTTATAAAGAGATACAGCATCACCAGTGCTACACCCTCGCATGCAACAAACCTGGAGGTGCTGCGATCGATGCTTGACCGTGCGACTGTGCCATGTGATGGGAAGTTGTTTACAGAACATTCACGATAATTCTGCAAAAGCATGCATTGCGCAAAACTACTTGCCTCGGAGCAAGATGAGGACTTGTCTCCAGAGAAACCGATGTGTAATGCCACGTGAACAAATCTCGCGCCACCTGTGCAGATTTCCCGCGACATTGACGTGAGATGCGTCCCAAGTGTCGCTTCAGTTGCTTCTTGACATCAGCAGTTCGTTGGGCAGTTCAACAGCCGAGTCACAAGTCACGGGTTGTTCGTCTTGATCAGTAAGTGCCTGTTGAGTTTTGCAGCTGGTGGTACCAAAAGTCCGACGAGGTGTGCTTCACAAGAAGGGCGCCCTGAGCGCTCCGGTTGTGTGTGTGTTTCTGCTCCTTCTGTTCTGCATGTTTCATGTCGCGCGTTGCTCGACTGCATGAAGACCTCACTCAGCAGCTCACAGCCCGTTGATCCCAGGGGGCAAAGCGGTTCACCCTTTAGGCCGCCCTTTTCGGTTTGGCATGTCAACAGATCAACCTCATTGAGTTCACGTTTCACGATGCTGATTGCGGCGCAGACGAGGTTGTCTCACAGATGAACAGGGTGGTTGGCTCACGAAGGCAGGGGAAAAGGGCAGGCAGTCTAGACGACTCCGCTTCGGACTCAGGAAAGATTTTGTCATATCAACGCATGCCACAAGACAGCCCAATCAAGGGCATACCAGCAGACGGCACAGCCGAGCTATCCAGCCAACCCATGCCAGTGTCTGCACGACTGAAACACAGAGTGAAGACCATACCTGAGCCCTCTCACAGAAGCACAACCGCTACATCCCGTGTAGAGACAGCGCTCAGTTCTGAAACTAGCAGATCTAGACTAAGCACCGCAAATTTGGAGCAAAACCACCATGCTTACAGAAATCATCCTCAGAGTTTGGATTATCAAGGTATGACTGGTAATATAGCACAGGCTAACAGACTGTCAACAGCTGGCTGCTCAGAAACTGAGTTGTGTGCAACATGCAGACCGCACAAGGCAATGGCTCAAGTCAGCTGAACTCTCGCCCCCACCACACAACCAAGTGGCAAGAAAGCAAGGAGCTCACGCAAATGCTGCACAGCACCATCAGCTTTCACACTTGCAGCCAAAAATGCAGAAGCGTTCAGGCTGGTCTGCAATCTTTGACTGTTTCAAGCCCCAAACTATAGAGTTCCAGCACACCCAGCCAGCAAAAGGGTGAGAAAACAACACAGCATCAGTAGGGCAGCACGTCCTATAATTTTGTCCATCTCTGGCTTTATGTGTTGATGTTCGTAGTCCCTAAAGGAATCCACATGCGGCTGCAATATGCTGCCTTGTACCAACAAAACAACTTTAGCACAGAAGCTACAATTTGCTGCAAGTGGTGCTGCGATGCTGTTGATGACATTTGCTGGGTGAACATGTTACTTCGTTTGCTGTAGACTAAGGATAGTGATCAGTATGGCAATGCCCTTTTGGCAATGCCCTTTTCATCTTTTTGTATGTACATTCTCTTGTTGCTTTGAGTCCTTCAATTCTCAGTTGCTTGCATGAATAGCTGCTGCTATCAAGCCGCCAGTGTGCTCTGCGCGCAATCTCCTCAGGCTATGACTACTGCTGTAAATCATTCAATGTATGCCAGTCAAGCTGTTTCTGCAGTTTGTACGTGCACAAGTGTGCCGCATGCATTTCAAATCAAAATCTGCTGATTTATCAGTATAAAGATTTGGAAGAGTAAGTTTTGGCATGAAATCTTGGGAATCGCTGTAAGATGTGCTGCTGCTGCTGCTGCTGCTGCTAAATGACTACGTGGACAGGGCTAATGTATACCTGTACCGCGTGCCAGACCTGTACTGCAACATTTGGCCTTTGTGAAGGTATGACAAGTTCGCATGGGAGCATGCCCTGCTAGTTGCTCTGCATTGTGGTGATGAGATTTTTGTGTACTAGCGGCTAGTCGTACGATTGCCTGCGCATCTTGATTTACAGCCACTATGCTGCTCATACGTATATGAACCACATGATCTTTCATTTCCTAGTGCTGCGTATATATTTCAGGCAACACCACTAGTTTGATATACTGCAATTATGTTTTGCTGCCATACAATTTATCAACAGCCTCTCCCAGTTTGTCTATTACATCTCCAGCAACCATGGACCGCTTGTGGATAGCAAATGATAGCTCTGCAGCTACTCTTGCAATGTGGCAGCCCCCCCAGGCAGCCAACATGAGGGGAGGGAGCCCCCCAGGAAACTTGGAAGGGTCATTTGCTCGCTCTTGGTATGTCAGAATCCATGCCAAGTGGGTGGCGATAGCACCAGTCATTACATCACCCTACAAAGGCAACAGCATGTGTCTGGACCAGGCAGCATGCTTCTGCACAAGTCTGAATCTATATGCACCTCATAAGCATCAAGCTGTTAACTGGCAAGTTACTGGAGCATGGCAGTGCTGATGCATAAAAATGCCCTTGACTCCAAGGCTCAATGCAGAAAATAGGTGGAAGGGGGCGCAAGCAAGGCCTGAAAGGAGTTCACGAAGGGACTGATGAGACAGAAAATTGAACAATGCTGCAAAGGAGCCAATGGAGGGCAGAGGGAGCGCAGACCTGGCCACCAGCCCTTCGCTTAGAGCCCCCTCCCTCACAGTAGATGGTGGTGGTGCCATCTGAGATACCATCTTTGGCTCCCTTCTGCACCACCAGTGGCCCCTCCAGCTTCTTAGCAATCTGCTCTAACTGATCTTGCCTGTACCAGATGCATCACACATTGCAGAAAGCATGCAATCAGGAACAAACAGCAGGCAGTTGAAGGGCAAGCGTGAGATGGCACCTCAAGTTTCAATCAGTCATCTTTTGGTTTTGTTCCAAGATTTTTGACTGTCGACTGACATGAAGATTGCTGTAACATCTCTCCAATGGTAGAAACGAGTTTTTACTGTCCCCAGGGATATCTGAGTTTAAATTCCCAGTAGAACAGACGTTTCTGAACTAACATAGACCGGGATAAAAAAGAGCAATTGGGACATGCATGGGCTGAATCACTTTGAACAACTGAAGGGTGAATCTTGAGCTTAGGCAATGAGAAGGGTATCGTGTGACTGACTGGCAAATGCATTGTTTGGGATGTGCATGGCTGACAAGACTTGAATTGAACACACACAAAGCACATGCATGTTGCATCAGGTGAGCATTGACTACTGTCAGAAAAGGTTGGCTTGATCATGTGACAAAGCAATAAGGTCACTGCCACAAACCTGTCCTTATCTTCCAAGTCAACATCCAACTGCTTTGCCAGCCGGCCAAACTCAGCCTTGTTGGGTGTAAGGATGGCATTCTTGTAGCCCTTGATCAGGTCCAAGTTTTTGGTCACAATGTACAGACCGTCTGCGTCCAAAACCATGTGCTTGTTGTTCTCCCGCATCCACTTGATGGCCTGCAATTAGCAAACAACATGAACATGCATGATGCTGTATTCTTGTGAATTTGTCTCCAAATTCCTGCTGGCAGCCTGTAGACTTTGATCCACAGAGGTATGATGACGCAATCATAATGACCATTGTCAGGCAGCAGGAGCATGACACAACAAAAGTGTGAGCAACGATGTAGGGCTGAAGTAGGCAAGCAAGCGAAAACAACCCTTACCCACATCTGCCAGCAGAGAAAGTAAATTTGACTGACTGTGGGCTGACCTCGATGACAACATGGTGGACCATTTCATCCCTGCCCAGGCCGGGACCAATGATGATGGTGTCAAACCGCTCCAGCCAGTGCTTGATGGCACCCAGGGACTTGTCAAAGATCTTCTGCTTCTTATCCTCCGCCAGCTGCAACACCAATTCCGATGTAAGTTTTGCTGGGTTGCATGCACCTCTTAACAATAGTGATAGTAATAATAACACTGTCCAGCTCATGATGAGCTAGGTACGTGCAGGACAAGTCTTGTCTCTCCAAAGCAACAGCAGCATTGCATGCATCTCTTACAAGAGTGCATTCAGATGATGCAGTGACACCAATTGCTGATGCATCAACATCATTGATGTGTTGACATTACTGTTGCATTAACAAAGTGCTGATGCTGTCTATAGCCAGAAAGATTTGGTGGCCAGGTTGAAGCTGGTTCCAAATTGTGCTCTGGTGTGCAATACAGTAAGGCATGACCATTTCTGCTGCACATCTCGTAAGGTTGACATGACTTGTATGAAAGCGTAGTAGAGAGGATACAGGCAACCATGAGCTCTACAACTGATCAGGAGCAAAACACTGCAACTGCCAACTTGCAGCATGCTGGACATGAGTGTGAATTGTGAGACTGAGTGAGAAGCGGACTCTTACATCGTCATCATAGTCTGTGGAATCAGGCAGGTATGGGTGTACAATGAGCTCAGGGCTGTATGACTTGATCACGGTGGCAGCACCAGAAGTGCAAAAACAATGGCTCAAATCTGCGCCAACCTGCGTAACACAATGACAGGGGACTTGATGATGCCACAAAGCTAGTTTGCAGAATTAACAGGCGTTCCAGCTAGTCGTTCTTGCCAGTTACACACTAGGTGTGTCTAGCCCTGTGAGCCAACATGCACTGCTGTGAGACACTACTCTGCATGATTGTGGCAAAACAGATACATGGTACTGTTTTTGTTGCTCAATAGACAAGAGCGCAACGCTCTGCTCAGAAGAGCAGCATACACCCTTGCTGTCATGACCTGTTCCTGAAATAATGATGATTGGAAGTGATCACAAGCAGATGTCATCGGCAAGACATGATTAAACACATGATGCTGCACAGAGCTTCAGGACTTACCCTAAGACATGTGATGGAAGCAAAATATGGAGCCCCTGTATACTCTCTGCACCCTCCAATGGTTGCTACTTTTCCTGACATGCCCTTGGACAACTCACCTGAGTATCATGACATCAGCATCACACACTGGCAGGTGACATGCCTGATCTTGGTCCTTGCAATTGATATTGTGTTAAGGGTTCACATGGAGCTTGCTGCCATCAGTGATTGATGTGCACATCACAGCATCACTGTAAGCAGATTCAGCTGAGCATTTCACAACATTAGGAGATAGTCCTCACTGGAAAGCTGTGGTACGACTTCATATGAAAATTTGCCCAGGGCCTCTTGTGAATGATGGGCCATTGTGCTAACTGCCTGTGAGAAACCAAAAGTTGCTTAGCCCAGCCATATTGGGCACAACATCTGCGTCCAGCTGTGTGGGAAAACATGCACCTGGTGCTGAGCTGGTTTGGTAGGGTTTCTAAAACCGACAGCTGCTTGAAGAGCTGACAGGCAGTCCCTTCTGGTTAAAAGCAGAGATGCAAGTGGTCTTGGAGCCTGCATGCAAATGTTTGCGGAGATGACGGATACGAAATGCGCTGCATGTCGAAAGCCGAGATGCGATGCATATAACATAAGCGGGACAAGGGCACTTAATGCACAGCCAGCGCGAGCAACTTTCGTTTGCATGCGTTTTCTACACATGCGTGCAGCTCCTCACTCGAGTGGCCAATACAACTTGAGCAAACGTGCATGTTGCAAGCGTCACGCGCGAGCAGTCACCGAGCAAATACCTGAGTAGCGTAACCTCGAGGGCTGCAAGTGCGACGACACAGCAAGCCGAAAGTCGAGGTTCGTGATAAAATAGTGCAGGTCCTGGGCATGAGCTGCGGTACGGCAGTCTTTGTCTCGTATGGCAAGCGCGCAACAAAGCGCAGCTTAGCACTTGTCGAAGGTCAGCTTTTGGACTATTGTCGGTGACACAGGAAGTGACCACGGAATGCCATCGGTACCATTCTGTGTACGCCTGTGTAAGCCTTCAAACAACAGTAAGGCTCAGTCAACGCACAAAGCATAAACTTGGTCAAGTCAAGGAATCTGCTCTGTGAAGCAGCCTTTAGTCCTCAAACCGCCAGGGTGTGTCTACGCGATCTTTGAATCAGAAATGATTTTGCCTACTAGACTGCCGTGCGATCTGAGGTCTCCGGCGGCAAGTGTGGCAAGCAATCTGAAACACAGATCACGTCTGACCTCCTTTGCAGCGTCAACGTACGGCTCTCTGAGGCGGCCACTGAGTCACTGACCTCCTGTCGACGTCATTCAAGCACGCGCGCCGCAAATCGCCCGTGGCGCAAGACTAGATTGTCAGGCACAGCTCACTAACAGAGAGTGCATGGACTCTGTACTTGAGCCTGAAGAGCCTATCATAAGTCCTCCCTGGGGCGAAATTGGCCGCGTCATCACACTTGCAGCTGTTTCCTTGACGGGCAAGTTTGTATTGAACTGGTGGAACACCACAGAAATCAAGAACCAATCAACATTTTTGCAACACCTGCAACACCGGCAGCAAGGGCTTGGTCTGATCACTGTCAGCAATCACACAAGGTGACAAGCATGAGGAGCATCATGTTACTTCTGCCACACTCCTGACAGGCAGTCTACAGCTGTCTTGCCAAGTTGAGACATGAGTGTGCAGCATGTGCGGTGCAGCACGATTGATGATCCCTTTGTCATCAGCGCAATGGTCCCCTGGTCATACTTTTGGACAGAGCATAGGCATCATGGTGTGAGATGGGCTTTATGTGCCAAAGAGATCTGCTACATAAACCAGTTCTTGGGGTAGCTTTACAATCCAACACTCCTCACCCATGCCTGCCATCCATGCCCCCTACTTGCATGACTTGCATATGCCTGACTCCTGCAAGAAGCCCATGCTGTGCTCATGTCCAATGTAGTCAAGCTCAGCGATGGCAACAGTGCCTCTCTACATGGTTTTGCAACCAACCTGGTGCATTGCGAGGTGCATGATTGCTTCCCATGCCTGCAGGCAATTTTTCCAGAGTGGGAAAACGCTAGCCATAGAAAGAGGCAAGGGGCTGAATCAGCCAGTCATGCGAGTAGCTGCTCAAAGGGTGGCGCGTGGGGACTGGCTGCATGTCTTCCCAGAAGGCAGAGTAGGCTATGCAGGCACCATGGGAGCATTCAAATGGGGCATAGGCAAAATCGTTTGCGACAGCATACGATCAGGACAACAGTAAGCAGCTTCTGCAAAGCCTCCATGTAATCGGTTTGGCTTTACTTGCCCTGCAGAGCTGTCACTTTTTGAAAATGGTCATTGCTGTCATATGTCAATTTTTCCCGCCAATTCTTGATTACTCGTGCAGCATATGTTTTGGAAGTGATTGTGACTGATGCTTCGACATGGGCTTTGTTACTAAGGCCATCAAACTGCAGGTTGCCTCTCATATTGCCATTCTATCACAGTGGACTGGCGGACATTCTTCCAAAGGGCTCAATGGCTCCTAGACCAGGTGTGTTTGCAGTTTACCTGTACATACTGCCTTGTGTGTTGCTTTGTACATTGCTTTGTTTATTGTCTTTTTGATATATGTACATATATGTGTGGTATTTGGGAAGTTGTCCTCATCTTATTGCTGAGCACTTGTGCTGTGTTGTATACAGGGAACAAAGTCACAATCAATGTAGGCTCTCTGATTGATGTCAGTGATCTTGCCCCAAGATGCAATTGTGAAGGAAACGAACTCCAACAGGTACAGCTGGCCTGTCATATTGCGATTTACATGCATCATACTTTGTTGGCTTATAGCATTGCTGGCCGGTGCAGTTTGACCAAAGAGTCCACATCGCTGGTCAAGTAGCATTTACTATGCTAGTCATCACTGGTTTAGTTGATGCACCAACCCCCTGGTTAAGCTAAAGCATCAATAGAAACTGAAAAGTCTTCTTGGAAGTGCATACAAACCTGGCTGCTTGTGTTGCTAGGCATGGAAGGAAATAACAAGCAGAATAGAAGATGCCATGAGACACCTTGAATCTCAGTCTGTGCCAAACAAGAGCCAGATGCCCAGGGTAGACAAAGAGGGGGAAAGTGCAGCAGAAATTGCACCAAAACTGCCTAGCAAAACAGAATAAGTCATGTACCTGTTGCTGTGATAGACAGGCTACCAAGTACACTTCTGCACTTACTACAGTTAATTTGGATATATTTGTGCTCAAATGACACACCAGGCACAGAACCAAAACCAAACACCAGGACAAACATGCAGTACTGGACTGGTTCATTTGCAAACGAATAAGAACTTGTGTTCTATTTGAGGGACTACAGTAGGCTTCACAAGTTGTTGTGTTCTTGCTTTGCATAAAATGTGCTTGGGTTCCTGGCGTCAAAACGATATGTGGAAGGATGACTGCTCATGTAGCGTCTCTGCGCCTCCAGCCTTTCAACCTGAATTTCATCTGGTACTGAGTCACCATTGCTCATGCCAGAAATCAGAGAACAAAGCCAACAGAAGCCCCAAACTACAAAGATGATGATGCCAATCCACCAAAGAGTTTGCCTTTCAGCAAGGCCCCTCAGGTTGATTCTGTAGCCTTTCCGCCGAAGCCAAAGCAACACATCCTGTACATGCAGAAAATGCATTGTCAATATGCCTTCAGAACAAGCATGAGCAGCAGGATCTGTGCAGATGCTTCTCAGGTTGGAACTAAAACATGTCATCTCAGTCAAGGCAGACTTGACAGATCCAACTGCAAACTGCAGCGTGGCTGTCATTGTCTCTGTGCACATGTGCAGAAAACGCTTAAGCTTATGCTTGACAGACCAAGCTCACAGAGCACTGTCACCCTGATGTCTGACAATCCAAGCATACCTGTATCTGGGTCTCAGCCATTTCACCCTCTTGTGCCGGTTGATCCAGACCAATCTGGTGATTGAGCCACTCTGAAAGCTTGACAAGCCCTTGGACCAGGAAACCAACCTCTCTGGACATGACAGGTCGATGCATGGGATCTCCTTTGAAATGCAGCTGCTCAATAGTGGCCTTCTTTACGGTCTGCAGCAGCATTGAGTTGCATGTTGTGCCAGGCAGCAGTCTACAACTGAGACACAGTTTGGCAGAGGACCGGACAGCACATGGGTAGCCCACGTGTGGGGTATGTGACCTGGCAGTGTTACAGTTTATGACCATTCAAAATGTATTGCACGTGTATACAAAGGGTGGTGTTCTTGAGGGCTGCCCACATCCAGCCTTTGGCTAAACAGAGGTATGCCCACAAAGGATCCAGATATGTTGTCAAGTCCTGAATTCAGGGTGTGACTGCTGTACACTGTAAACATTGTGCCCTGAGTATCTTTGAACACTGTCTGTGGGTTCCAGCTGCTGTGGCCACAGCTGTGTTATTGCTGTCATCACCTATGACCCTGTCAGCATGCAAGCAGCTCAGGCAGGGATTGACACAAGCTGGATGTCACCATATGTGTTGCACTAAAACATCTGTACAATGTAGAAACGCGGTTTACTGTCCCCAGACAATTCATTTACACTGTACTCCCCTCCAGTGTAGGGATGCAGTTTTTGAAATAAACTAGACGTTCTAGGATTGAAAAGAGCATCCTGTCTGCCCTGCAATGCGCGCAATATACCGGAGCTCTCGTTGATAACTGCTTGAGTGTACAAGGAAATGATGAGGAGGCAGTCAGGGTATTGCCACCTGGCTAGCTGTGTGCAGCCTTGGCAAGCAATGCATCCACTGACATGGTGTGCAGAGAGTACAACATGTCCACGATAGCAGCTGAATATGTGAGCCTGAGAGGAGGCAGTGCAGGAGTACCGGCATGGCTGGCAGGGCTGGAGCTGGCTGGGGAGCGTGCTGATCCCCTGTCTGCCCCAGCTTGTCCATGGGGAGCCACCCCAGTGCACACTCCTCCACCTGTACACCACATCTGGTGCCGCTCAGACACGTCATACATTGCTTGGTTCTGAATTAGTGTATGCAATCTGTGCAATGCATGGAGAGTTATTGACCTCCACCTGTACACCACATCTGGTGCCACTCAGACATGCCATACATTGCTTTGTTCTGAAGTCACGCATGCAATCTGTGCAATGCTGTAGTGCTTGGAGAGCCATTGGGCGCCACCAAGGGCATCACAGGCTCAAAGGATACTAGTACAAAGGATGCAAAGGATACTAGTAATGTGTGGTGACGTGCTTGCAAAGAAGATTTCTGGTCTGACAGATCATGCAGACAGGAACGGTATGTGGTACAGATCGATGCTGATGCTAGGTCCGCACTTCATGAGCTGCTGCAGAGTCGCAGCATGCAAGCATTGCTGCATAAGCTAGCATGTGACGCAAAGTATATAGCTTGGTAACACCCAGGTGTTTGGAACTTAAAACCTCAAGCATGAAGCAAAACAAAACAATTGCTAGAGTCCAGCAAACAAGCTGATTCTACCATAAGCACTGCACAGCTACCATGTAGCTGTTTTGACTGATATTTGCATGCGTGCAAAGACTGAATGTTGATATCAGCAGACAGGTATCTGACCTGTCTGATGACATCCTCTTGAGCCCCGACTGCCCTGTTCAGGATATTACGCACTTGAGCTGCGCCTCCCCTCTCGCCCCTGCTGAACAACACAAACTGCGGCGCCTCCTGCATGCACACCCAGCTGTCACTGTTCTGAAGA
>JAABUK010011859.1_pt1 | contig 11232 bp, 12 predicted proteins | sample 5559141 | NCBI WGS metagenome assembly JAABUK01 (sample SAMN10711869, study PRJNA513367) | rock metagenome | isolation source: Antarctica rocks | place: Antarctica: Victoria Land, Pudding Butte nord | collected 2016-01-03
GCACACAATGACACAGCAAACAGTTCCCAGCGCTTAGAGCCAACCTTGAGGGAGGGCTCAGGGCTCTGGGCATTGGCAAAGCTGATGAAGGCGTGGCAGGACTGCTCGGGCAGCTCCACCATTTGGGTGTGGCCCTGGTCGCGTATGTGGCAGACGAGGGGGATGCCCTCCTCCAGATACATCTCTAGAGGCAGCAAGCATGCGTGCCGCTCATGAGCCCCCAACACCGCAGCATGCACCCTCTCCACTTGCCTGCACATGTGCACCATGTTGTAATAATAATATCAATAATAACAATAGTAATAGTGATAGTAGTAAGTAGTAATACTAATAACAACAACAATGATAATGTTGATAATAGTCATACTAAAATTAATAGTGATAATATTAACAACAAAGTATATAATAATAATAATAATAATAATAACAATAGTAGTAGTAATAGTAATAGTAATAACAATATCAACAATAACAACAGTAACAACAAAAACAAATAACGACGCTTTCCAGCTCATGATGAGCTAGGTACGTGCAGGACAAGTCTTGTCTCTCCCAAGCAGTCTGTCTTGTGCATCCATGTAAATTCATGCAGAATTAGCCGTTTAGCAGGGAACTGTTATGACATACAGCTGCATGCGCATCACTGGTATACAACAGCTGAGAGGCAGGCAGAACACGACCTATGAGCCAGCCACCGATACTTTCAGTCTTGTTTTGCCTGCCTCTCAGCCATTGTATGTCAAGGATGCGCATGCAGCTGTATGTCATGATGTGGCTGGCTCTGTACGCAGTTGAGAGGTAGGGCAGTTGAGAGGTAGAGCAGTTGAGAGGTAGGGCAGTTGAGAGGTAGGGCAGTTGAGAGGTAGGGCAGTTGAGAGGTAGGGCAGTTGAGAGGTAGGGCAGTTGACCTGACACTGGCGGCAGTAGAAAGGGGCTGCACAATGAAGTCCCCACAGCCACAGTTCCAGGAGCGCCTCTTCTTGGTCTCCTGGTGGAAGGCCGTCAGGTTGGAGGCCTGCCCGCAGGGCGCGAAGAAGGTGAAGGAGGCGGTGCCTGTGCTCTCCACACACATCTGTTTGAACAAGCTGCCTGCCCGGTCGGACCGCATGGCTGCCGGGAGCATGGCGTTCACCGCTTGGTCCACTCCACAACACAACCCTGCACCTCATACAAGGCATGGATTCACAACTATACGTCGATCAGGAAAGGTCCAGGTTACGGAAGGGATGATGCAGGCCCAGAAGAGTTGCCTGTTTACCACTTGAGGTGTGTCTAAACTTTCAGGATAAGCATAGTGAATTGAATGTGTGCCAGAAGCCAGATCCATGGGCGCCTGATTTGGTAGTATATACTAGATGACCAAACACAGCCTTGCAGCAGGGCCAGCACGGCAGACCAGACTTGCAAAGTCAGTCCAAGGTGGTTGCCTTAGGCAAGAACGCAACAGCCTCACACGAAAGTCAACAGCATATAGAACAAGCATAATTCTTGGTGTCTCCGGAAAGGCGCAAGGGTGAAGAAGAGGGCTGCTGACCAGGGATGTCCTCATGGCTGTCGCAGCCAGGTGGCAGCTCTCCTGGGAAAGTTCCATCCAGGAAGTAGAGGTGCTGAAGGCTGTCTGGAGCCCGCTGCACACTTGCCGTGATGACGTCCCAGATCTTGACATCATCTGGCAGCACTTCACCGGTGCGCAGGCCCTGCTGCCAACTGCCATTCTGCAGTATGCACACCGGCTGCTGTCAGTTGACACCACCTATATACTCAACGTTCATGTTCTAGGGTTTAAGGTTTAAATGTAGGGTTCAGGCACCACCTGTTCCTGAGTGGCCCCCTCTCTGATCCCACCTGCAGTGGCATCTGGTGGGCACATTCCTGTGCAGGTGGACAATGACTAATCACACAACAGCAATGACTGAGTAGACGACGACTGATATGACATTGACTCAATTAGACGATGACTCATGATTTATCAGATCTTCCAATCGATCCACAGCAAAAGTAGATGCTGTGAGAGGCTGGTTGCTCTGCGCCTCTTGCATGTAGTATGTACAGAGTGGTTTTATGCTGAATGTAAACCAGAGAGGGGAGGTACCACAGGACATGCATACAGGTGTAACGAACCTGCCATACAAATGTCAACTAACTACAGCAAGAAAGCAAACATCTAAGCAAGACGCTGTGTGACTGGGGCAGGTGGGGAGTGGGTGATTTGTGGTGACCTGGAGGTTGCAGGAGGCTGCAGTGGCATCATCAGCTTGCTCCTGCAGCTGCCCCACAGTCAGGTCCCGGGTCTTGGTCTGTAGTGCCTCCCACAAGCCTGCTAGAGTGGCGTCCCAGTCTGAAGCACATGCAGTGGACATGATTCAGCGCGACACAGAAGCTGCCACAGCAGTGCTTCGAAGTAGTTCTGGACAGCAATACGAACATTGCCCATGTGATTTAGAATTAGTATGAATGGCAGCACAAGCAAGCAAGCAAAAAATTGAACATGGACACAATGACCAAAGATATGAGCAGCAGAAAATGGGCTGAAAAGGGGAATGACAGCAGAAGGGATAAAAGGGAGACTCCAGCAGCAGCTGCAGACGAGCAGTAAAAAGGACGGGAGAGGAGGAAGCAGAAGAGAAGGCGCAGAGGAAGAACTTTGACGTCACGAAAAGGATGGAGAGGAAGAAAAGGAAGAAAGGTTATTGGGGAGATGAAGAGGAAGATCATCAGCAACAAATGAAACAGAGGGCAAGAGGAAGAAGAAGAAGAAGAGATGAACACAACATCAGGGAAACAGCAAGGATGTGGGGGTACAAAGGAAGACAAGCAAGAGAAACAGCACGATAGTGAGCAAGGCTGACAGCATCTGGATCAGACTGAGCATGACCACTCTTGATGGAGTTAGCACAGGTTGATGCCTACAGGATGGCTTGATTGTGTAGCAGCATGAGAGGCGGGGCCTGCTGGACACAGCCCATTGGGAGCGTGCAGCTGCCCTTCATCACCTGAAGAGTGCCCTTCATCAGCCGAAGAGTGCCCTTCATCATCCGAAGAGTGCCCTTCATCATCCAAAGAGTGCCCTTCATCAGCCGAAGAGTGCCCTTCATCACCTGAACAGTACTCTCCAGAAGCCAGAGCCAACAGGCCTTCAGCTGCGCTGCCAATGTGTGCTGCCTTGCTGGGGTTGTACACAATGAAGTGCCTCTGCAGTAGGCGGAAGTTGCGCACCTCCTCGCTTTCTGCATTCATGGCAATCGGCATCAGCGTCTTGTCGTAATATGTATCTGCACATGTTCTCACGATCAGCCCTGCTGCGCCAGATTCAGCAAAATCTAAAGGGCACGCCGCGATGCAACTTGGGTAGGAAGCTTCTATACAGAGTACAGCTGATGTCTTGCATACTCAGCAATCCTGCTGAGAACACCTTCATGCACATGCAGTGAGCATGCTTGACATTCTTCTTAGCCAGATGATTTGTGCAATGGCTCGGAAGCCTAGCAAGCTGGTGACATGTCCACAAGGAGTGCAGATAGTGAAAAGCGCAAGGGGTCTGACCTGCTGTATCCTGCTCGCTCAGGGCATCCACGCTCATGACGTGAGGGTCCAGCACCAGCTCAGGGCCATACACCTTAGCCAGCATTGCATGGTACTGCGTGCACGCCTGCACATCAATAAGTGTGCAGGAGTTGACAGCAGCACCAAGAGAGTGTGCAGGTGACTTGCGCACCTAGGTCACAATGTCTGTAGAGGAGTTGACCAGCCGTGAGACAGACAGCTGGTCGGCCTATGAAGTGTAGAACAAAGCAGCCATGCGTATGCCACATCAAGACCAAAGGAGAAGAAGAAGAGCTAGCAGAGGAGGTGGAGGAGGAAGAGGAAGCTGCCGGGGAAGAAAATAGGAAGAGGGTAAGGAAGCCGCTGGGGAAGAGGAAGAGGAAGAGGGAGAGGAAGCGCTGGGGAAGACGAAGAGGAAGCACTGAGAGGAGGAAGGGGAAGGGGAAGAGGAAGAGGAAGCCAAAGGGGAAGAGGAAGTGGAAGAGGAAGTGGAAGCGGAAGAGAAAGCTGATGCGGAAGGGCAAGAGGAAGAGCAAGGCGTCAGGGAAGGGGAAGAGGAAGAGGAAGCCAATGAGGAAGGGGAAGGGAAGGGGAAGGGGAAGAGGTAGAAGAAGAGGAGCAGGCAAGCAAGGCAACAACAGGGCAAGAAGCACACCTGTGCAGACAGGAGTGAGTCGGGTGGGCCAGGGTGACCATCTGGGCTCTGACCCATGAGTACCACATGTACAAAGGTGTCATGAGCAGCAAGGGCTTCGTCAGCTGCTGCCCTGCCCCACCTCAAGAAGGCCCTCATCCAGAGTCGCTTGCGGATGCGCACCTCAAACTGATCATACTGATGGGTGGACGCCTGTAAAGCTTGCTCTGCAGGCAGCAGCAGCACTGCTCACTGCATGCCTTGGGCATTACATGGCCAAACAGAAAGCTGCACAGCAAATCTTGTGGCATCAGCGTAATAGCTATAGCAACTGACAAGCAAAGACAGCACATTGGATGATGATCTCTAAACGCACACTGCTGGTGTGTGTGGATGCATCCAAAAGATGGAGTCAACACAGCTCAAGCACATTTCCATGGAGTCTTACCATAAGAGCTCAGACGGGCGTCACATGCCTCACGCCATTCAGCAGCCAGGTGTGTCCCATCAACACCTCCAAATTTCAAGGCAGGGTAGTCAGCCATAGCACCACTTGTGCTGCCTCGCACGTGGGAGGCTACCAGGCGCTCACAATGCAGCTGCGCTTCAGTAGGCAGAAGCTTGAGGCCTTGGCAGTCGTAGACAACAGTATATGGTTGGGGTTTAGGCCGGACCCAAGGTGCACGGCGGGTCTTACGTTTGGGCTCATGCTCAGATTGGCCAGGAGGCTCAGGCTGAGAAGGAGTTGGCTGGACAGGCTGGGGCCAAGTGCAGCACCACAGCTGGGGCTGCTGCTGTCTGTGTGATATGGCACCAGGGGCCACAGCCAGACTGGCAGCTTCTGGCACGCTGTGGAGTTGAGACTGTGGGAGAGCGTGAGGTGAATCGGGGGGGAGAACTTGAGTGCTGACGCGCTCATGAGATTCAGGCTCAAGCTGGCTTTCAGCCTGAGACTGTAGCAAAGCGTGAGGTGAATCTGACGGCAGAACTTGGGTGCGGACGCGCTCATGAGATTCAGGCTCAAGCTGGCTTTCAGCCTGAGACTGTAGCAAAGCATGAGGTGGATCTGGGGCCAGAACTTGGGTGCTGATGGGCTCAGCAGGAGCTTCAGGCTCGAGCTGGCTTTCAGTCTGAGGTTGAGCGTCATGATTGGCCTGTTGGACAGGCTGGGGCTCAGGCTGGGGGTCCGGCTGGGGTTGCTTTGGGGCTGAAGCCTCATGACTCACTGGGAGGAGAGCATGAGGATGATCTGCAGGGTCAGGCTCAACCCACTGCTGCGGCTGAGGTGAGAGCTGAGGCTGGGAGGACGGCTCAGCTGAAGGCTCAGCTGAAGGCTCAGCTGATGGCTCAGCTGCTGGCTCAGATGATGGCTCAGATGATGGCTCAGCTGATGGCTCAGGTAATGGCTCAGCTGATGGCTCAGCTAATGGCTCAGCTGATGGCTCAGCTGCTGGCTCAGCTGCTGGCTCAGCTGCTGGCTCAGTTGATTGCTCAGCTGATGGCTCAGCTGATGGCTCAGCTGATGGCTCAGGTGATGGCTCAGCTGACGGCTCAGCTGACGGCTCAGGTGACAGCTCAGGTGACGGCTCAGGTGACGGCTCAGCTGATGGCTCAGCTGGAGCTGTGGGCTTAAGCTGGCTCTGTTGTGCTGCTGAAACATCTGCTGAGACAACACCAGCTTCTGCGCCTGGTTGGAAGCTGGGAGCAGGCTTGCGCCTCTTCTTTTTGCTGGCACCATGAGACCTGTGTGGAGCAGGAGAGGCTGCACCGGCCTGGGAGGCTGTGCAAGCGAGAGCTGTCTCAGCGGGTCTCTTCCTGCTATGCTGTCTCACAGCGCTTACTGGCAAAGGTGCCTGCGGAGCATCTGTGGCAGCAGCAGCTGTGGCATTATCTTCCCTAAGGCACAATGGGACAGGCTCCATGCTGGTGTCAGGCTGTTCAGTGCTGCCAGGCTTCAAGCTTGGGCTCAGTTGCGCTGCATCAGGCGCTGCAGGTGACGCAGGGTGAGCATGATGACCTGCAGGCCTTTCAGCTGCCTGGGCCAAGGCGATACGCACAGTTGGTGCAGCCTGGTCAGGGGGGAGCTGTGTGTGTGGTCCAGGAGCCAAGGAGGTTTGCTTGGAGGGCACAGCACCAGCTCTGCCAAGTGCATCATCCACCGCAGCTGTGATGAAGCTGGAGTGAGGGGGATGAGCAGCATCCTGCCCTGCTTGCAAGGCGCTGATTGCAGCTGGGTCCTGGTCCATCTTCTCCTCGCCACTGCGCATACCTGCCAGAACACAATGCTCAGCAACACAGCTTCACCAAATGTAGCCAGACAGGGATGCCGAACATTGCACTCAGCAATACAGCTTCACCAGATGTAGCTAGTCAGGGATGCAACCAAACTTGACTTTGCAGCCTTGCTGTCTGGCAGCAGTACCTGTTCCATGTGTCAGGGTTTTAATGCACAGTCACTAAGGCCTCCAAACAAGAAGATCAACAGAATCAATGTTCAAGCTGAAGAGCCGCGGTGGGTGACTTTACCTCTGGCAGCACCCAATGAAGTATGTTTGCGCTTCCTCTTGCTTTGCTTCTTGCTGGTATCGGTAGATTCAGTCAAGACTACTGGCGGACTAATTGGCACAGAGTCCTCAGCTGCCATGAAGCCAGCATGAGCTGCCTTGTCCGGACTGGGCCTGTGCGCTGAAGGTGTCGGTACAGGAAGATCTTCGAGCAGAAAGTTTCCAGCAAGCGGGCTGCCCAAGTCAGGTTTCTCTTGGTTACCACAGGCAAGGTGAATGTTTTGCTCCTTACAAGCCTCCAATGCTGGAGTTTGGTGTTGCACTGCCATGACACCTGCCATGACATCACCGGCTTCTGCGCCTGGTGGGAAGCTGGGAGCAGGCTTGCGCCTCTTCTTCTGCTTGCCAGCCCCATGAGACCTGTCTGGAGCAGGAGAGGCTGCACCGGCCTGGGAGGCTGTGGAAGCAGAAGCTGTCTCAGCGGGTCTCTTCCTGCTGTGCTGTCTCAATGCGCTCACTGGCAAAGGTGCCTGCTGATCATCTATTGCAGCAGCAGCTGTGGCATTGTTCTTGCCAGAGCACAATGGGACAGGCTCCATGCTGGTGTCAGGCTGTTCAGTGCTGTCAGGCTTCAAGCTTACGCTCAGTTGCGCTGCATCAGGCGCTGCAGGTGACGCAGGGTGAGTGTGATGATCTACAGGCCTGTCAGCTGCCTGGGCCACGGCGCTACGCACAGCTGGTGCAGCCTGGTCAGGTGGGAGCTGTGTGTGTGGTCCAGGAGCCAAGGAGGTTTGCTTGGAGGGCACAGCACCAGCTCTGCCAAGTGCATCATCCACCGCGGCTGTGAAAAAGCCGGAGTGAGGGCGATGAGCAGCATCCTGCCCTGTTTGCAAAGCGCTGGCTGCAGCTGGGTCCTGGTCCATCTTCTCCTCGCCACTGCTACCTGCCAGAATAGACCACTCAGCAACGCAGCTTCACCGAATGTAGCCAGTCAGAGATGCAAAACAGTGCACTCAGCAACACAGCTTCACCGGATGTAGTCAATCGGGATGCAGCCAGCTTTGAATTTGGCCCTTGCTGTCTGGCAGCAGTACCTGTTGCATGTGTCAGGGTTTTAATGCACAGTCACTAAGGCCTCCAAAGAAGAAGATCAACAAAATCAATGCTCAAGCTGAAGAGTCGCAGTGGGTGACTTTACCTCTGGCAGCACCCAATGAAGCATGTTTGCGCTTCCTCTTGCTCTGCTTCTTGCTGGTGTTGGTAGAGCCAATCAAGACCACTGGCTGACTCATTGGCACAGAGTCCTTAGCTGTTGTGAAGCCAGCATGAGCTGCCTTGTCCTGACTGGGCCTGTGCGCTGAAGGTGTCGGTACAGGAACACCTTGGAGAAGAAGATTTCTAGCAAGCAGGCTGCCTGAGTCAGGTTTCTTTTGGATACCACAGGCAAGGTCAGTATTCTGCTCCTTACAAGCCTCCAATGCTGGGGTTCGGTGTTGCACTACGACAGCTCTGTTGGGCGATGCTGCCAGTGGTGCTGTAGGACACAGCGAGACTGCACATCCTGTGCTGAGGTAAGGGCTGGCAACAACAGGGAATGTGTTGCCACCCTGGGCAGCTTGCCGGCATACTTTGCCAGTATCACCAGCCTGAGCTGGACCACCCTCCAGAAGCTCTGCTGTATCTGTAGCTAACCATGCATCAGTCTGAGTAGCAACTGATGCCATACATGCATGCACCTGCTTGTTGAGCTGCTGCTGCTGCTGTTGCTGCTGCTGCTGTGATTCCAGAGGGTGTGCCTCTGACTGCAGTGCCTGACCAGCCTTTGATGCCGTGGTTTTCCTCTTCTTCCTGACTCTGGCCTGCTGACCTGCTGCATCTGCATGTGACGCTTGCAATGCAGCTCTGGCTTGACCTTGTGGTTCTGCATGTGCGTGACCTTGGACAGCTTGTTGCCGGTCTACAGTCAGCTGCTGCACAGCCTTGTGAGGTTGCTGTTGCTGGGCAGCAGCTGGCTTTGGCTTCACAACAGCTGGTGTGTCACACGGGGCTGGACCTGGTGCTGAGGTGTGTAGCAGACCTGCTGCCTGACAAGCCAGCAGAGGTGCCGTCGTGGTCAGCACCGCAGCCGATTTTGGGGCAAGAGCTGATGGCTGTTGTGGCTCTTGAGCAGCCTGAAGCACACCAGCGTACTCATCCTGATCCACAGGTCAGCGCAACAAGTTGCGCATGCGCATATCTATCAAGGAAATATGGATAGATCCACACAGAGGAGCAGTAAACGTGCATGGTCCAGCAGCATACCTGCACCTTGGTGAGCAGTACATACAGATACAATACGTCTTTGTCGTCTTCCAGCAAGTCTGCAACAGTGACAGTCAATTGCTTCAAAGCAGAGCTTGTGCACAGCAGTTCCCATTTACAGCCTGACTAGCAAGTCATAGGCAGCTCATACCTGAGACATCAAAATTTGGCGGAATGGCTACATGGTGCAACATCTGACCAAACACGGACATCGTCATCTCAACTCTTGTGCACAGCACATGACCATGATCTGAAAATATTTGCTGATGATCCTTAGAAATTGAATCTGCATAAATTTGGCACACAGCAGAATGTCAATCAATGCACAGCACTGTGCAAGCCTGGTATCTTGTTGATGGCAGGAGCAGCTGAGATTTGCTGCTGTGCACATGCAACAGCTCATGAGTTATAAACGCACCTTTCAGCTGCTTAATGCAGGTGTCACGTGTAGCACAGGTTATGAACCTGGTTTTCAAGCTTGTCTGCACTTGAACCCTCACTGCAGTGCGAATCTGCCTGTCTGGATGATGTGCCATCGAGTGTGCTATATGTGCCGAACAAGCACAACAGATCTTGAAACGGCCTTGCAATCAGCACGGTATGAACCCCTGGATTGAGACACTAAGGATGTGTTGCGGCAGCTTGCTTGGGCGCTTCCCTTTACTCATACCGAGCTGACTGTCTGCAACTTAGTCGAGGAGGAGCAGACCAAATTTGTAGGTGAGCTACTGCAATTATCCCACGTGAATGAGAAGCCGCACTTGTCACTGCTCGTCCAGGTCAGTTGCCGATAGACCAGTGATCTGATCTGATCTAGCACTTGTGTACTTTGCCTTCCTGGTGAAATAGGCAAGTAGCTCACATGACCTGCTTCCCTGAGACACGATGCCTTCGAGGCTACGCGTCACGCGACAAGAATCCCTAATCGCGCGCCAGAAGAAGCTTACCATAGTACCACTGTCTCCTGTGAGGGCCAACATGTCGATGTTGCCCTCCGCCCCCAGCTGAGAGTCACTGAGTGCCGAGGATTGCCCTTGGTATCTCGGCCCAATGCATCGTGCTATGAAGCTCGGGCATGGAGAACAGCTCTGATTATATGTAAAACCTTCTCTCGATCGCGTGTGCCGGCACAAGGTTGCAAGCCCACTCTTTCCCACTTGGTGTTTGAAGACCGAAGCCAATCATAAGATCTTTGGCGCCTTTGACATTGTGAAGGACGCCCCTGCCTTTTGGCATTGCTGAAAACATATTAGAAACTTGCAATGTGAGTGGCATTGCCGACCACTTCGCAGCAGCGGTGCTTCCGAAATATTCTGATTCATAACAAAGCATGCAGCTTGCTTTGCTCGCGGATAAAGAAAACGAAAGACTACCCGTGTCATTCGTAACTCACCATCCTTCGCACATGCCTTACTGAGCCCTTGCTGTATGTATGTAGACTCGCTGAAGCCCTTCATATCATCTGAGATGGCAGACATAGACAATACGCTTGTGCTTGTTGATGGCCAGATGGTCAGAAAGAGCCAATGTGTCAATCTGATGGTGACGACCAGCCTGACAAACTTTTCAGCCAAAGCTAGACTGGACATGTTGGTTAGGGACCTGCCAGGTTCAGCTCTGCTGTTTCTGTGCTTGACGACTGTACTGGCATAATTTCTTCTTGTGCTTTCTTGAAACCATGTGTCATTTCACACCACATGTTCACAGTACAACATAACATGGCACTTAAACCACAGTTTAACAGTACAACATACCATAGCATACACACTTTGTGCATGCAACAGTCTTTTCAAAGTTGGGCTTGTGTTACAAATATGATCTATCCTGCAGGGGACTTTCATCTTTTGCTTTTGTAGAACGACTTTGTGCCAGCATGGTACCAGCTTTTTGGGACTTGTTTGTTTTTCAAACTGCTGTCGGGCATTTTGTTCTTGACAATCTTCACCACATACAACGTGTGTTGCTGGCATGCAGAGTACCTTGCAGAGCAACATGCAGAGTACCTTGCAGACGAGCACCAACTCGTGCATGCAGACGCCGGCTATGTCACTCCTGCCAAAGTTGAATTCACAACCTGCATTTATGGAAAAATCATACGCGAGGTGGCAGCCCCTCCAGATTGCATGCTAAAAGGTATAACGCACATTGCATATTGCTCCTTAGCAACTTTCAAGCTTGTTGTCTACGCTGCAGCCTTTCACTTCAAGTGCTGGCTTTGCAGACCTACTGGAGGACGCGGAAAAAATATTG
>JAABUK010011860.1_pt1 | contig 11231 bp, 6 predicted proteins | sample 5559141 | NCBI WGS metagenome assembly JAABUK01 (sample SAMN10711869, study PRJNA513367) | rock metagenome | isolation source: Antarctica rocks | place: Antarctica: Victoria Land, Pudding Butte nord | collected 2016-01-03
TTAAGTCGCACTGCACATTAGTTATTTTTGAACCACGGAGACACGAAGGCACGAAGAGGCACAAAGATCTTGTTCATTTGTTTTACTTTTCAAAAAAACTCTTTGTGCTTCTTTGTGCCTCCGTGTCTCCGTGGTTCAAAAGCTTTTTGCGAACCTGAAGTTTAATTTGTTTTCGAATGTAGTTATATAGGAGAATACAGGAGAAAGGCACGGAGGGCCACAGAGGGCGTTTGTATTGCTCATACCTGATACCTCACACTTTCTTCAACGCCTCCCACATGATATCCACCGGATGACTGGCTATTCTACCTGTACCATCTTTTATCTGGTGGCGGCAGGAAGTGCCAGGTGCCGCTATTAATATATCATCAGTTAAATTACGCACTGCCGGAAACAATACCAGCTCACCTATCTTCATAGAAACATCATAGTGTTCCGCTTCATAACCAAAAGAACCTGCCATGCCGCAGCAACCAGATGGAATAGTATCAACCCGGTAGTTGGCAGGCAATGAAAGCATGTGCACCGTTGCTGACAATGCAGACAATACTTTCTGGTGACAATGTCCGTGAAGCTTTATTTCTTTTTTATCAGTAGTAAATTGCTCGCTTCTGATATTGCCCTTTTTAATTTCAGCAGCAAAAAATTCATCTACGTAAAATGTTTGTGCAGCAAGCATCTTTGCCCTGGATAATAATTCATTCGGCACCAGGTCGAGGTATTCATCACGCAATGTTAGTATCGCGGAAGGCTCCACTCCCAGCAGTACCGTGCCTGATGCTACGGCTTCAGATAACAATGTTACATTCTTTATAGCTATCTGTTGCGCGTTGCGAACCAGTCCTTTTGAAAGGAATGCACGGCCGCTCTCTATGTGGTTGGGTACATCCACATCATAGCCGAGAGCGCTGAATAACTGTACGAAGTTAATGCCTGTCTGTACATCATTATAATTAGTGAACTCATCAGCAAAAAACAATATTTTTTGCCCGCCTCCAGCAGTTGGCTTAACTGTATTTTTCCATTTATAAAACCAGCTTTTAAATGTAAAAGGATGGAGTAACGGCAATGGACGTTGCCTGGCAAACCCCATTACTTGTTTCGCCAGTGATGAGCTGAATTTGTTAGTCATCATAAAATTGTAAACCGATGGCATCTTAGATGCGATGCCATTTAAACGTGAGATGTTTCCGATCATCTTTGATCGCATCGGCGTGCCATTGGCATCATAATAATGCTGCAGGAATTCAGCTTTCATTTTGGATACATCAACACCTGAAGGACACTCTGATTTACAACCTTTGCAGCTCAGGCAAAGATCCATTACTTCTTTAATCTCATCATGATCGAAGCGGTTAGCTTTATCCGAGTTGGTTAAAAAATCTCTTAAAATATTTGCCCGTGCACGCGTGGTATCTTTCTCCTGCCGTGTTGCCATGTAACTCGGGCACATGGTTCCACCTGACAATGCTGTTTTTCTGCAGTCACCCGAGCCTGAACATTTCTCGGCAAGTCTTAATATGCTTTGTTCCTGCCTGAAACCGAAAACTGTAGGAACGTCAGGGGTATCCTGTCCGGGATTATAGCGGAGAAACTCATCCATAGGAGGTGTGTCCACAATTTTACCTGCATTGAATATATGGTGAGGATCGAAGATGTCTTTTATTTCTCGAAACAGCGCATAAACTTCCGGTCCCATGAGTACAGGAATGAACTCCCCTCTTAACCGGCCGTCACCATGTTCACCGCTCAGGGAGCCATTGTATTTTTTCAGCAGTTCCACAGTATCCGTCAATATCTGCCGGAATAGTTTTTTACCAGCAGCCGTTTTCAGGTTTATCATAGGTTCGATATGAAGCTCCCCTGCACCGGCATGTGCGTAGTAGGATGCCGAAACGCCATGTCTTTTAAGCATTGCTGCCATATCGTTTGTATATTCAGGTAAGTCGGCAACCGATACTGCACAATCTTCAATCAGGTTCACCGGTTGATTATCACCCGGCATGTTGCGAAGTAATCCCAATCCGCTTTTCCTTACGTCCCATGCTTTGTTGATATCTGTACCGGTTAATACCGGGTATGCATAACCGATGTGTTGTTTTTTAAGATCGAATGCTAGTGCTTCTGCCAGCGATACAGCTTCCGGCAGGGTTCCGGCAAAGAATTCTACCATAAGGATAGCCTCCGGATCACCCTGGATAAAAAAGCGGTTAACCATTTGCGAAAGGTTCGACTTGGTAAAGTCAAGGATAAATTTATCTACCAGTTCAGATGCGTAAGGGGCATGTTGCATGGCTACCTGGTTGGCTATCATTGCTTCCCGCAGGCTGCTGCAATGGATGGTCAACAAGGCATTATGAGGCAAGGGCAGGGGCAGCAATCCTACTTTAATTTCAGTAAGAAAACATAAGGTGCCTTCAGAGCCTGCTATCAGTTTGCAGAAATTAAAGTCTTCGGATGCATTGCCGAAAGGAACAGTATTAATAAGGCTATCCAGTGCATAGCCTGTATTGCGGCGGGTAATAGATTTTTCAGGAAATTTTGCAGCGATGATCTGCTGGTTCTTACCCTGGGAAAGCAATTCAAAAACTGAGCGGTAGATGTTTGCTTCCAGGGAATCTGTTGCTGTTAGTTTGGCTTTGATTTCTTTCGGTGTTACACTTTTAAAAGTGGCTTCTGTACCATCACTCAGTATCGCTTTCACTTCTATCAGATGATTACGCGTGCTTCCCCAACGGATGCTGTGCAACCCGCAGGAATTGTTGCCTACCATTCCCCCCATCATGGCCCTGCTGGCTGAAGAAGTTTCGGGACCAAACATCAATCCATAAGGATGCAGGAATTTATTCAGGTCGTCGCGGATAACTCCAGGCTGCACTCTAACCCATTTTTCTTCAGCATTAATTTCCAGTATATTAGTGAAATGTTTCGAAAGGTCTACCACTATGCCGCTACCCACTACTTGTCCGGATAATGAAGTACCTGCCGCTCGTGGTATAAGGGTAACTTTATTTTCAAGGGCAAAATTTACCAGCGCTTTAATATCTTCTACTGTTTCGGGCAATGATACGGCAAGAGGTTTTTCTTTAAACATTGAGGCATCTGTTGCATATACCATTCTTAATGCATTATCAACACCATTATCCTGGTAATATAATCTTCCCTTCAAAATCCTGCTTAATGTTTTGAATGCTGTTTGCATAGCGGAAAATTATTTAAAATTTCTGGTCTCTTGTAAAAGAATTGTGTGTATAATGGAATAATTGCCGGAAAGGCTGTCAGCTATCAGTTAAGCCCTGATTCAAAAAACCTAGAAGGGCAAAGTTATTCAGTTAAGGCTTTGCACGCTATCTGTATAATTTCTTCGGGTGATGATAATCCCCTCCTTGGAGTAATGTCACTAATTTAAGGATTTTAGGTTCTATTTAATATTCAATCAAGTTCGTAGTCAACGTTTTTGAAGGACAGGTACGTTCCCTGCCTTTCAAGGAGGGGACATTGCGTAAGATGCGAAGCACTTAACACAATGGGGGTGGTTACTGACTTTGGATAGTCAGCAACTTGCAAACGATACATTCTTGCAAACGACCCCTTCGACCAGCCACAGCCGGTAATCACCCCCGTTCGGAAACGTGCTTCGCATCGTTTCTGAACGTCCCCTCCTTGAAAAGGAGGGGAACCATATTCCCCTTTACCTAATAACATTGAACTTTAGCTGAAGCAAATTCATTTCCGGCTCCACTCCAAAGCATACGTTCAACAGCACGGATTATAATATCTTCATAAGCACGTATATTTATTGTATCAATTCATGTTGTATAATGCTACAATACTTTTTCTCTAGTTGCCTGTTTATTTTGTCAATACCGCTTTTTGCACAGCAGTTCACCATTAATAATCTTCAATGTGAATATAGGATTAATCCTCTTGGTATTGACGCAGTGCATCCAAGGTTGAGCTGGAACATCCAATCCTTGAAGCGTAATATTAGGCAATCCGCTTACCGGGTGCTAGTAGCCGATAACGTGCCTGCACTTCAACACAACAATGGCAATATTTGGGATAGTAAGAAACAGGTATCAGCAAGATCTATTATGATTCCATATAGCGGTGAGAAACTTCTTCCTGCAAAAAAATATTTCTGGAAGGTGCAGGTATGGAATGAAAATGATCCGCTTCCCTCCTGGAGCGGCATTAACCATTTTACAACCGGATTATATCAACAAAACGATTGGAGCAAGGCACAATGGATCGGGTACGAGGAACTTGCTGATTCAATGAAGGTGGTTCCCGGTGTGCATGGAAATGGAAATAATTTGGGAAACAAAGCCGTTCAAAGGCCCGTTACACCGTTATTCAGAAAGGATTTTATGATAGGTAAGAAAGTAGCAAACGCGCTTATATTCATCAGCGGACTTGGTCAGTACGAACTGCATATCAATGGGAAAAAAATCGGTGACGACTTTCTTACCCCCGGCTGGACCTACTATGAAAAAACTTGTTTATATAACACCTATGATGTTACTTCAAACCTGCAAACCGGTTTGAATGCTATCGGAGTAATTGTAGGAAATGGTTTTTATAACATCAACCGCGAACGCTACCGCAAGCTAGTGGTAGCATTTGGAATGCCAAAAATGATCTGCTATTTAAAGATCACCTACACTGACGGAACCATACAAATGCTTGTTACAGGTACTGATTGGAAAACAGCAGCATCACCCATTACTTATAATAGCATCTATGGCGGTGAAGACTACGATGCAACGCTGGAACAGGTAGGGTGGGATACACCTTCTTTCGCAGCTACAGGTTGGAAGACTGTACAACTTGTGAAACCACCAAAAGGAATAATGGTTGCAGAAAATACACATCCTGTAAAAGTAAATAGTATTATAGATGTTAAGAATATTTCACAGCCACAGCCTGGTATTTATATGTACGATTTTGGACAGAATGCTTCAGGCATAGTAGAGCTTACAGTAAAAGGCAGGAAAGGACAAGTTGTAAAATTGACACCCTCTGAATTAATAACCGGTCAAAAACTGGCTAATCAAAAAGCCACCGGATCGCCCTATTATTATTCTTACACTATAAAAGGTGATAAGGTGGAAACCTGGCGGCCACGGTTTACTTACTACGGTTTGCGGTATGTACAAGTGGAAGGAGCCGGACCGGGCAGCACCCAATCCGGTAATAACGCAACAATTCTTGCACTTAAACTATTGCATACGGGCAATTCTGCTCCAAAGGCCGGCTCATTTGCCTGTTCAAATGAACTCTTTAATAATACATTTACATTAATTGATTGGGCAATTAAAAGTAACCTGCAAAGTGTAGTGACCGATTGTCCGCATCGTGAAAAATTAAGCTGGCTTGAGGAAGATCATCTTATGGGTGGCTCCATTCATTACAATTATGATATTTACGGCTTGTATAGAAAGCTGGTTTCCGATATGATGGATGCACAAACGGAAGATGGATTGATACCTGACATTGCACCTGAATTTGTTCCGTTTGTTGGTGGTTTCAGGGATTCGCCTGAATGGGGTAGTTCTGCCATCATACTTCCATGGATGTTGTACACCTGGTATGGCGACAGTGACTTAATTGCGAAAGCCTACTCAATGATGAAAAACTACCTGTATTATCTTGAAAAGAAATCCAGCAATAACATTTTATCACATGGCCTGGGTGATTGGTTTGATTACGGACCAGGCACGCCTGGTGAGGCGCAGCTTACCCCGAAAGCACTAACGGCTACCGCTATCTATTATTACGATATCACACTGTTACAAAAGATGTCGGATATACTCGGCAATCAACAGGAGTCTTCGCGGCTTAGCTTATTATCAGCAGCAGTCAAAGCGGCTTTCAATCAAAAGTTTTATAACAAGCAAACTAATATCTATTCTACCGGTAGCCAGACTGCTATGTCTATGCCTTTATGTGTTGGCCTGGTAGATGAACAGGATCGTACAGCGGTTATGCGGCAGATGGTTGATTCCATTAATTTTTCAGATAAGAAGTTAACCGCAGGCGATGTAGGTTTTCATTACCTGGTAAAGGCACTTGATGATGGTGGTGCCTCTCAACTTATATTCGATATGAATTTTCGCGATGATGTTCCCGGTTATGGATTTCAACTTAAGAAGGGTGCGACTGCATTAACAGAATCCTGGCCTGCACTGGAAGAAGTCAGCAACAATCACCTGATGCTTGGACATATCATGGAATGGTTCTACAGCGGACTGCTGGGAATAACGGAGGCTGAAGATGCCATAGCTTATAATCATATTGTCATTCGTCCGCAACCAGTAGGTAATGTAACATTTGCAAAGGGCCACTTTGTAAGTCCTTATGGAATTATTAAAAGTGAGTGGAAAAAAAATGCAAGAAGTTTTGTACTAAAATTACAGATCCCTGCCAATACCATTGCTACTGTGTATCTTCCCGCATCTGACCCCGAAAAAATTTATGAAGGCGGTTCAATAATAAAAAACAGCAAAACTATTAAATCAGCAGGCTATCAAAACGGCACCGTAAAGCTTGAAATTGGCTCGGGTAGTTATGTGTTTGAAGCGAAGTAGCTGTCAGCAATCAGCTGTCAGCTATGAGGTTTGAACCACGGAGACACGAAGGCACAAGGCACGAAGAAAAATATTTCACTTAAATTACTTTGTGTTCCTTTGTGCCTTCGTGTCTCCGTGGTTCAAAAACTTCACACCGCAAACCTTATTCCTATAATTGATGAATAAATAAAAACACCCCAAATGCACTCTTTAAAAATCGGGCTTTTTGGAATCGGACTGGAGGCTTACTGGGATCAGTTTGCCGGATTAAAAAACAGATTGGAAGAATACCTTTCTGTTGTTGAGCAGAAGCTTGCTGCAGTACATCCTGAAGTTATCAATGCCGGACTTATCGATACAGCAGACAAAGCCTTTGATGCAGGTCACCGCTTCCGGCAGGAAGATGTTGACCTCATCTTTTTGTATGTAACCACCTATGCATTATCATCAACCGTGTTGCCTGTAGTACAACGGGCAAAAGTGCCGGTCATCATTTTAAATCTTTCGCCTGAGGCTGCCATAGATTATTCTTCATTCAATGCAATGAACGATCGCCAGAAAATGACAGGGGAATGGTTAGCGCATTGTTCTTCCTGTTCAGTGCCGGAGATAGCGAATGTATTCAACCGTGCAGGAATAAAGTTTCACCAGGTTACCGGTATGCTTCATGATGATCCCATTTGCTGGAAAGAAGTTACTGAATGGGTGGAAGCAGCACGTGTGGCGAATATCATGGCCCATAACAGGTTGGGCTGTATGGGCCATTACTATAGCGGCATGCTTGATATTTATTCTGATCTTACTGAACAGTATGCACATTTTGGCGGACATATAGAGTTGTTAGAAATAGAGGAGCTCGCCCTGTTACGCAAGCAGGTTACCAGTGAAGCCATTCAGCACCGGCTGGAATATTTCAATGAAGCATTTGACATTCAACCTGACTGTTCTCAAAAAGAACTGGAAAAAGCAGCCATCACCTCACTGGCACTGGATAAGTTAGCGGAGAACTACCAGTTAGGCTCACTCGCTTATTATTACAAGGGCACTGGTAATGTTGATAACGAGGAAACCATTGATTCTATCATATTGGGTAATTCACTGTTAACTGCAAGAGGTATTCCTGTTGCCGGTGAATATGAAATTAAAAATGCCCAGTCTATGAAGATCATGGACAGTTTTGGTGCAGGCGGATCTTTCACTGAATATTATGCTATGGATTATAACGATGATATTGTATTGATGGGGCATGATGGTCCCGGACATATTGGAATAGGTGAAGGTAAAACTAAGGTGAGACCGCTGACAGTATACCATGGAAAAACGGGTAATGGATTATCTGTTGAAATGTCGGTAAAGAATGGCCCCGTAACGTTGCTTTCTGTAGTACAGCAAAAGGATGGTAAACTGATGCTGCTGGTAGCTGAAGGAGCATCTGTTCCCGGCCCTATATTACATATAGGTAATACTAACAGTCGCTACCGATTCTCCATCGGCGCCCGTCAATTTGTAAACGATTGGAATTTTCATGGTCCCGCACACCATTGTGCAGTTGGGCTTGGGCATATTAGTTCTAAGATAAAGAAACTGGGTGAACTGTTGAATATGCAGGTGGTGAGAGTGTGTTGAAAAGGTATGAGGTAGCTGACAGCTTAACGCCGTCATCAGGTGTGAGGTACACTTATTTGTTAATTCGTTTGATTGCAAGTTTAAAATACCTCATACCTGATGACGGCGTTAAGCTGTCAGCTACCTCATACCTGATACCTATTTCACCGCAAGCAGATCCACTTTCTCAATAACTGGCGGCTTAGATAACAATTCATCCGCATGTTCCATTAAAGCTGCAGCGATCTTTCCTGCAAGATGCGCTTCTCTTCCAGCCTCATCATTAAATGTATCGAAGATGCCAAAAGTGGAAGGACCCATTTTCAGAGCATACCATGAAATAGTTTGTTCTTCTTCCTCTGCCAAAGCAAGAGCACTCTTCAAAAAATTTTCAACTGCTTCTTCTTTACCGGGCTTCGCTTCTACTCTTGCTAATATTGAATACTTTACCATAATAAAAAAAATTTAGAGATAAATATACTGATTATTAAAGTGATTTATAATGAATAACCTTTCTACAAAAATGCAACTGTGAATTTTCAGTGGCTGGCATCTGATAGCCAAAATAATTTCTATAAATTCTCCACTGTTTTTTATCTTAACGGATTAATCACTTGCCAATGCATCAACTCCACCTTGCCGATTATATTGTGTTCCTGATTTACTTCATACTTGTATCTTCTTACGGTTATTATATCTATCATAAAAAAAAGTCTGCCAGTCTTGATTCCAGGGACTTCTTTCTTGCTGAAGGCTCTTTAACCTGGTGGGCCATTGGCGCTTCGCTGATTGCATCTAATATTTCGGCTGAGCATTTTATCGGGATGTCTGGTTCTGGCTTTGCATTGGGGTTAGCCATCTCAACGTACGAGTGGATGGCGGCAGCAACACTGATAATAGTCGCTGTTTTCTTTATTCCGGTGTACCTGAAGAATAAAATCTATACCATGCCGCAGTTTTTATCCCAGCGGTATAATTCAACAGTGAGTACGGTGATGGCCGTATTCTGGCTGCTCACTTATGTTTTTGTGAACCTTACTTCCATATTATATCTTGGCGCATTAGCTATTGCTTCAGTTTCAGAAATCAGCTTCGAATGGTGTATTGCCGGACTGTCAATTTTTTCTATCGTAGTAACGCTTGGTGGTATGAAAGTGATAGGTTATACCGATGTCTTCCAGGTATTTGTTTTGATACTAGGTGGATTGGTGACAACCTACCTCGCACTTAACATGGTGTCGGAGCATTTTGGTTATGGAAAAGATATCTGGAAAGGACTTGGATTGATCAGGGAAAAAGTGCCTTCTCATTTTCATATGATTTTTGATAAATCGAATCCTTATTATCAGGACCTTCCGGGCTTATCGGTATTGGTTGGAGGGATGTGGATCAATAATCTTAATTACTGGGGCTGCAATCAATATATTATTCAACGGGCACTAGGTGCAAATTTAAAGACGGCACGGAACGGGATATTGTTCGCAGCTTTTTTAAAATTGCTGGTTCCTGTGATTGCAGTATTGCCGGGTATCACAGCGTTTTTGTTGTATAGGGAAGGGATGTTTCATAATGAAATGACGGAAGCCGGTGTTGTAAGACCTGATCATGCTTATCCTACTTTGCTGAACCTATTGCCTGCAGGACTTAAAGGACTTGCTTTTGCAGCGCTTACTGCTGCTGTGGTTGCTTCACTGGCGGGAAAAGCCAATAGTATTTCTACTATCTTTTCATTAGATATTTACAAAAAATTTTTCCATAAGAATGCCAGCGAAAAGCAATTGGTAAGAACCGGGCGTTTAACCGTAATCGTTGCAATGATCATCGCTGCCCTGGTGGCGCCGGCACTCAAATCACTCGACCAGGCATACCAGTTTATTCAGGAATATGTTGGATTTATCTCACCCGGGGTACTCGCTATTTTCCTGCTTGGTTTTTGCTGGAAACGGACGACATCAGCCGCAGCATTAACGGCTGCGCTTCTTACCATTCCGTTATCTACACTGCTTAAATTTTTGCCGGGTTGGACAAACGGGGCTTTTCCCGATTATCCTTTCCTTGACCGCATGTCAATAGTTTTTGGTTTGCTGTTATTGATAATGGTTGTGATGAGTCTGCTTGCGCCTTCTAAGGGAACTGAAGAAAAACAACCTATAGAGATTGATGTTGCTATGTTTAAATGTTCTCCGGGATTTATAGTGGGGTCAGTAATAATTTTAGGGATACTAACGGCTTTGTATACTGTTTTTTGGTAAGGTAATCTATAAGGTCTTCAAGACCTTATAGGTTTAAACGCAGGGTCCGCGAACCAGTGAGGACTACTACAAGGACATGACAGTTATCGAAAAACCTGCCTGAAAACCTATAAGGTTTTAAAAACCTTATAAGTTACTTTAACGGCTGTATACAGTTCGTTCTTAACTTTGCGCATATGGCAGTATTACATAACCGCATCTCTCAAAAGGAACTAAAAGCACTTCTGTACCAGGAAACTACCCCTCGTACTACAATTTCTTTCTACCAGTATTCTTGTATCGAAGACCCGAAAAATTTCCGGGATGAGTTTTATAGAAACTTATATCCATTAAAGGTTTTTGGACGCATCTACGTGGCGCATGAAGGTATCAATGCACAGCTTAGTGTGCCTACGGAAAATTTTGATTCTTTAAAAAATTACCTGCATGCTATCGAGACTTTCAAAAACGTAAGGTTGAATGTGGCTATTGATGATGATGGTAAATCCTTCTGGGTGTTGAAAATAAAGATAAGGGATAAGATTGTTGCTGACGGAATAATAGATCCTGACTTTGACATGCGAAACAAAGGAAGATATGTTGATGCAGCCGCCTTTAATAAACTAACGGAAGATCCTGATACCATTATAGTGGATATGCGTAATCATTATGAATTTGAAGTGGGCCATTTTGAAAAAGCCATTGAAATTCCCAGTGATACTTTTCGCGAGCAACTACCCATGGCCGTTGATATGCTGAAAGACGATAAAGATAAGAACATCATTATGTATTGTACAGGTGGTATCCGTTGCGAGAAAGCAAG
>JAABUK010011862.1_pt1 | contig 11230 bp, 11 predicted proteins | sample 5559141 | NCBI WGS metagenome assembly JAABUK01 (sample SAMN10711869, study PRJNA513367) | rock metagenome | isolation source: Antarctica rocks | place: Antarctica: Victoria Land, Pudding Butte nord | collected 2016-01-03
AGGACCACTTTGCCGCTGCTGCAACCATGCGGAGCGGCGGTGGGGCAAAGCCTTTCTGACAAAATGGCACGGAATCGTAATGTAATCGGGCAAACTGATTTGGCAGTTTCCTGAGCGCAGCAGTCACAAATAGTTGGCACGCAGAGCAGCCAACCAGACATGCCTTACAGCAGGCTGGCATGGACAGATGTACATGTACACACAACTGATGTGCAGCAAGCGTAGGTCCTATAAGTCAGCAAAACATGCGAGCATACAGCTATATATATCCTGTATAGCACTTTGATAGATACATACATACATCGGTTTGCGTCTTTGATGCAAACTCAATGCATCTTGCACAGTTTGTCACTCTGACTGACAACATCCAATGCACGAGGAACTCGTTTAACTTCAGACCTGGCCAGGTATAGGCCAGGATACTTTTTGTAAGGTTAAACAAACTCATGTGATCACAGAATGATGCCTTAGTGAATACAGTATTTCCATGGAGCAAACAGATTTTAGGCTTCCCTAATCATGATACTTTCTTGCTCCATACCACTGCCTGGGGATTCAATTTATGTTGTTGCTAGGAATCTGTCTTCTGAATGAGTGAACGCAAGACAATTGCAGCGCAACATGCGTGGTCATGAGGCGACAACAGACTGCCTGTAGGCCTGACCAAGATCTGACCAAGGGCAACGGCTTTGGCAATGCTGCTGCAATTCAACAATGTCACTCAACCACAAAATGACTATAATAGTTACCTGCACAACAAGCTGTCAGGGGAGGCAGTTTGTCTAGCCATGCTGTCAATTACCGCTCTGCTTCATGGCAGTATCAACAGCAATCTACATCTGGTGCTGCTCGCAAGGTAGCTCTTGATCAACCCTGTGATGCTGCCCAAGCTGCTCCAACTGGTCCAAGCTAGTATGGAAAGCTCCAGGGTCTGTTTGAGTGCAAGCCTCCTGCTGCTTGCCCTGTATATGATTTGGCCAGCAAGTGATACAGCCGCGTTGCTTAGCAGAATCTGTGCTGTTGGCTGCATGTGTCAGCTTCAGAGCAGTCATTGTCTGCTGACTTTTGGGCTTGTCTCACAAGTGCTGCAGATCAGTTGCCTTTCAGCAGCTGTAACGCAGAGCTGACATGGTTGGGCTGTGGCTATTTGGCTGACTCTCAGATAGGACTGCTCACAAGCATGTTTTGGTAGGACTTATACACAAGTGTTGCAGCTTCTGTGCACGAGGCCAGCTATTGTAGGTGCAGCTGCTTACACAGACTTCGGTGCAGTTGATGCGAGTCCAAGGATGTCAGTGTGTTAGTCATTAGCAGCATATGTCTTTGCTCACGCAGTGGCCTCAGTCACAAGTCATGACAACCTACTACACTTGAGGTGTATGACAGGGCCACTATGAGGGATCCATCAATGCAGCTGACATGAGTAGATCTGTAACGCTCGTTTGCTCCAAGACTTATGCTTCTGTGGGCCAAATATGCTAGGATCGACCAATATCTGGAAGGTGTCTCACACGCTGTGTGGCGGCTACGGGTGGATTGCAAGCTTTGCTTGATCCTTGCGAACTTCCCTACTCTGCACGTGATCACGACTCGCAGACTTGATTGTTCCGCACGGCCGATCGTGTCTCTTGTGCCCTGAGCTGTTCCTAGCTTCCCAGACGATTGTAGTTTGGTGCATGTAATGCTAGCGGCGTTACCGATGAGGCTTCAGGCGCGGGCTGTTGGCTGCTTTATTACGGAAAAAGGGCGTAGTCGCCCTGGGTTGCTGGTAAGCTTGCAACACCGCTCCAATACAGCATGCACGTGTTGTTTGAAGGCTTACTGAGGGCATTGACAGCGCACCTTCGTTGCAAGCAGCTGCTTGTGACTTCCCTGATAGAGACTGCTGACTGATTTAATTGTGCAGGTTATACAGGCTTTTGCACTGCGGACAAGCCCTCAGCTTACAGGTCCAAAAGAGGTTGCTGCGCATGTACGATCAAGCCCTGAAAACTTCCTTGATGTACGCCAAGCCAAAAATAGTGAAAAGTCTCCTGATTTCAAACACAAGTTTCGCCGTCAAGCTTTGTGGCTGAATAGCGCCCCGCAAGATTTTGTGGAACTTGTGAAAGAGTGGGATGATGATGTTGCAAACAAGCTCAGCAAGGCAAGTCATGTAGAACCACCTGGAACATGATATCAACTTCAAAGATCAACGAACTAGTGTTACGTGATGAGCTGTTGGACAAGAGGGTGTGCATGGCTGGAAGGGTTGCTACTGAGCTCGGTCAACCACATCAGTTGCAGTCAACATTGTGCTTGCAATGCGCGTTGCCAATGTTTACCATGTGCACATACAGCCGGCTGCGTCGTCACTGTTTGCCAAGTTGTTGCCACCAATGTATGCAACACCAGAGGCGCGCTCTCACATGCCTTTATGTCATGACCTGCAGCCGGTTGTACTGCCACCTCAAGAAGAGTTGTGGAAAAGCCTGTTCAGTGAGCCTGACATGTGGTATGACAAGAGACCTGCTGTGAACAACAGGCCAAACTTTGTCCACAAGCAGCATCACTTCAGTCTGTGGCTCAATGTGGCCCCAGAGTGGGTAGCCAAGGGCATTGCTGATGCAGATTCTGCTGTCAAAGCGCTGTGGGAGAAGGTGTGCCAGTGCTTCTGCGCATGCCCATGGAAAGCGATATTGTTACTGTCACTGTTGCTGTTACTGATACTATTACTGTTGTTAATATGCCCATGCGTCATCAACGCAATGACATGTCACCTGTGCAGGCATGTCTTTTGGCATGTATACATGCACTATGTATGAATGAATTTGGGAATGCTGACCTTACTACAACGTGCAGGCAAGCCTGGAAGTGAATGTCCCAAAGCAAGAGGCACCTGAAGAGACAGATGATGAAGCAGACACAACAAAGAAGAAGCCTGCAGAGGAGGAAGAAGATGTAAGCGAGAGTTGGAACGAGCAGAAGCGGCAGCAGGCCGTCGAGACTCTGCTTGGAAGCTGCGCTGGCAGTGACTTTGTGGAGACTGCTGAGCCTCCACAGGTGTTGTCACAAAGCATACTCTGAGGCGCAAAATGACGCATGCCTGCCATGATGTGCTCAGTCGCTGTTCCTTCATTCATTTTTCCATTAGATTTAGAGGATGTCCTTGTTGTGCTGTCCCTCTTCTGTTCTTCTTCTTCTTCTTCTTCTTCTTGCATTCTCCTTCTTGCTCACTGCTGAGCCTCCACAGGTGTTGTCCCAAACCACAAATTTCAGATTCCAGATGTGTATGCCTGCCATGGTTGCACATGGCACACAAGAGTCACCAGTCAGGCATTTAAGTCAGGGATGTTACATTTGCAGAGGCTAGCCCATGTGACTGAACTGCAGTAATTTTTTCATAAACAACTAGAAACAACAAAACAAACAGACAAAAACAGTCACGTTGACAAACAAAACCATTACCAGGAAACTGTTTGGAGGTTCTCACTGTGCGTGGATGGTACACAAGTGTGCAGCAAACAAGAGTCTCTGAGCGTGTCATTAGATACCAAATACCAGCATGCGCGATCTCCAGAAAGCTTAAAATCTTCTTCCTTCATGTTTCAAATGCTCAGGACAGGTGTTGCCTGCTGTTTCACGTTTTCAAACAACATTTTGCATGCTTTGGTCCATTGTGACAGTCCTCAAACAGATTTTGTGTGAAGAAATCAACTGATGCATTCAGGTTGATTTGTAGCTGGCCCCTGCACACTCTCAACCTGATCTGTAAATAAGACAAGAAACTCACAGCGCAAAAACTAAGCAAATAAATAAGCAAGAAAGTGAACAGAAAAACAATTCAAAGAGAATTTCTGTGAGTGTAGGGCAGCTTGACAGTGGATCTGCTGCCTCACCAGAAGCGTGGCCTGGCCTGGATGATGCACAGGGAGCAAGCAGCAGGCAAGCTAGCAGTCCCCGGGGGCTTACTGGCAGATGACCAGGGCCTCGGCAAGACTGTCACCACCATTGCTCTTCTTCTTAGCCACCCGCCTTCACAGGTTTGCCATTGCTCTTCTGCTTGGTTTGCCACTTGGCCTTTGGGATAGCCATTCACCCGACATGATTGCTAGTGCTTTTTTCCTTGGCACCTGCTCTACCATTGCTCTTCTGCTTCGCCACTCACCTGACCTTGCTCTCCTGCTCACCACTCACCTAATCATCTTTACCATCAATCTTCTGCTGACGCATCCAGTTGAACAGATGTGCCATTGCTCTTCTGCTTAGCCATCAGCCTGCACAGGTTTGCCATCGCTCTTCTGTTTGGCCACGCACCTGATCAGCCTTGCCATTGCTCTACTGCTCAGCCAACCACCTGAACTTGTGTCTTTCTGCCTGATCAGTCAAGCAACAGCTTGGTGAAAGAGTCCTCTACAGGTTCACAGTGGCTACATACTGTAGCTGATGTATTCAGTTTTCTTCATTTGTTGCATGAAATATGTACTTGTGGACAAAGTCAGCATCTGATCAACATGACAGTGAGAGTACTTTGGAGACCTGTAGGCTCTGCATCCCTTGTCATACCTTGCTGGTTTATAATGATAGTAACAACAGTCATGGCCATGATCACACACAACAGCACGTCACCACCATGGTCTGGTGTGTTTTCCTGCTGATACGGATAAATACATGGGAGTGGCAACCTGACACAGCGTCCAAATTGCAGGAATGGCTTGGCCACTCCTCCTCTTCCCAGACCCCACTTGCTGAAGGCTTCGCCGAGGAGGGCCTACTGCCTTTGCAACCTTCACAACCAAGTCAGGATGGCCCTTCACAGGATGACCCTTCTGAGAGTCACACCTCTGCAGCCACACAAAGCCTTCAGCCAGAAGACTGCTCAAGCTCATCACCACACAGCGCTGGTCTGTATCACTGTGTTGACTTGTGTTATGGCATTATTACTGAAGCTAATGCGCTGACCAAGCCTGCCTGGAGGGAGCTGATTTGCATCGCCTCAGGCTGATGCCTGTAGCTCACTATTTTCATGGTTTTTTTCCACAAACATGGTCAATGGCACCCTTGCTATCACTGTTGTTTCTTTTAGTAATGTCATCACCATCATCATCACCATTGTTATTGGTATTATTTCCACTATCATCACCCAAAAATATTATGTTTATTTATAGTTTTATCGTTGTTGCTATTTCCTTTTCATTCTTATTTCTGTGGTGGTGCAGATCCTGATGTGCTGCACTCCAGTGGATCTGATCCAAGTGGGGAGCAACATATTTTAATTGTTATTAATTCGAAACTTATTCTTGTTCCAATGGCGGTGCAGATCCTGATGTGCTGCCCCTCAGTGAAGCTGGTCCAAGTGGGGAGCAGGCTGCAGCAGATGATGGTTTGGGCGTGGCGCCTCGGGGTGGCACTCTCATCGTGGCTCCTCTCTCTGTCCTGGATGCTGTCTGGGCAAGAGAGCTTGCAAGCAAGGTAGTCATGATTATTTTGGTAATAATAGTACATAATAACAACAACAACAATAATAATAACAATAATAATAATAAGAATAACAATAACAATAATAATAATAATAACAATAATAATAATAATAACAGTGACAATAGTAGTAATGATGATAGTGAAATCGCTTTCCAGCTCATGATGAGCAAGGTACGCGTAGGACAAGTCTTCTCTCTCCAAAGCAGCCTGTCTCGCGCATCTTCACTGAAGTAAACCAATCAAGCAATCAATTATTCATTGCATTAATCAATTAATCTCTCAATCAATGAACGAACTCAATCAACTAATTACCCAATCACACCAGCAGTCAATTATCAGCACTGACTAGCCTTGTGCATCAATCAATGCCAAAAGGCATCCCTTCTTCTCCCCCCTCCCCATTCCCCCACCCCCAGGCCTCCCTCTGATTTGGCCAGACCAAGCCTTGTGGCTGTCTGCTTGTCAAATGGGCAGCAGCTATGACATCATTTAGTAGTAAGATTGCTGCAAAGCTAGACAGTGCGGCTCACCAGGCACAACATGGGTGCAAAGCTCCAATCTGTCTCCTTGACTTCAGCTCAAAGAAGAACCTGTTGTACAGAGATATCTGCACTGGACATATGGCACAGCATATTTCAAGCTAGTCTGCCTAGACATTGCCTCAATGTGGCATTTTGTTGTCCATGCAGGATGCTCCCACCATAGCGGCATCCTTCTTAGTTTTCCCCTTTTGTGCATGCAGCCTTGGGCCAGGCCCAAGTTTCTCTTCCTATAATCACTTTAAGGCAACATCATCTAGCCCTCTCATCTTGCCTCACAGTAATTTATCTAGATTTTATGAAGATTTGGACATGGTTGCCATGACTGGCACACGTGCTCGGCCTTGTTGGCTGGCAGAAGCTTTGCAAAAAAGTCTTCTTCTTGTTCTTCTTCTTCAAGGTGACATTGTCATATTGCCTAAAGGCGTTGTCTTCTCATTTCTTTCCCTTTAGTGCAGGTTGCTCAGCGGGCTCAGCTGAAGGTGGCAGTGCATCACGGTGCCGGCCGTGACATGGATCCTGACTCTCTTGCTGAACACGATGTTGTAATCACCACATACGGAACCTTGCGTTCTGAGCACAGGCAGTCAGAAACCGATGGGCTCTTTGGGTAGGCTTTGTTTGCTTGCAGTTCTGTACTGATCTCGAATTTTGGTTGGTGTTACATGAGGTCATGACGGATGACTGCATTATGCAGTGCGCATGTTAGTATCAGCATGCATGGCATTGGTGTTGTGTGAGATCGGTCCACAACATGCATGATGAGTGCGGTATGCAGTGCTCACATTGCCGTCATAATGCGTGACATTGTTGTTGTGTGAAAAGTTGGCCATAAAATGCAATGCATGCCATGATGTCGGTGAAATGCCTAGCTAGCATCAACATGCATGGACTTGTTGCAGTGCCTGGTTGGCATCAAATCAGAGCATGATATCCTTCTGTACAAGGTGCAGCCCCAAGTTGTTGAACCATATTGGTGATGTGCATAGTTGGCTGCTCTTGCGTCCCCAGTGATTGCATTAATGAGTTTGCAACTGCTCCCCACTGTAGCAAATCAAGCTGGTCCCTGACTCAGGACTTGGAAAGGTACTCAAAGTTCAGGCAACACTAACAGGAGGTGTCGCAGAGTGGTGTGGTGGCGAGTGGTGCTGGATGAGGCCCAGAACATCAAGGACCAGAAAGCCCAGCGATCCCTGGCTGCCTTCAATCTGAAGGTCAGCCTCCGGTTGTGTTGCTTGGAGCCTGCCAGTCTCTTGTCCATCCGCCAAGCTAATCGATTGATCGATCGATCAATCAATCAATCATCTCATCTGTGCATCTGTACTGAAGACCTGAAAAGTCATCAGACGAGCTCTGTCTCTCCTGCTGATTGTGCTCTTGTGAGGCCATCATCTATTCTGATGCCTTTTGCTCTAAGCTCCTTTGCCATCGCCAGAAACTCGTGTTGGATTTTGAGGCCCTGCTTCTTGTGTGACACTGGCCTAGCCTCTTTGGCTTCTCTGGCATGTACTCACTGACAACGTTGTACAGCTCTTCCTTGTCTCCTTCTTTAACAATGTACTTTGTCAACAAGATGCATACTCGAGAGAAGGGGAAGTAACATGTCGTGAACAACTGCACAGGCAAAGCACAAGTGGGCGCTCAGCGGCACTCCGATACAGAATCAGGTCCAGGAGCTGTTCTCCTACTTCCACTTCCTACAGTACCACCCCTTCAACACCCAGGCGGCCTTCAGGCAGTACATGCGCAATATTGAGGATTTGCCAAACCCCACACACGCCCTGGAGCGCCTCAGAGAAATGCTGCAGCCTGTCATGCTGCGCAGAACCAAGGAGAGCAGTTTTGATGGCGTCAAGATACTGACGCTCCCAGCCAGGTGGGTGACATTCAATGAATCTTGCAGTCGTGTATTCATTTGTTATGGTAGACAAAAAGAATGGTGGAACATGACAGGGGAAAATGCAAGGAGAGGGTGTTGCAGCTACATTCAGGTGTTGTTGCCTGTAAATGCCTACTTCATATGACAAGCATATGCATGCACGCAGTGTAAAGTACACGGGTGAACATGCATGCATTGAAACACATGCTGGATGCAAATGCACACATGCATTGAATGCATTCAGCATGCACTTCAATGCATGCATGTTCACTCGTGCACATTTCACTGCATGCATGCATATACATCCATGCATAATTGAGTGCATTGCATGCTGTAGCAGCAGAAGCCTTGTTCTGCAGACTGGCATGTCTGCTTGTAATCTTTGCTCGTAATTTTTCTGTTGTTCATCTACAAGCCAAAACAATCCTATAGATTGTATATATGTTTTCCTTTTATAACTCGTATGTCTGCCCAGCCAGAAACATCAGCGTTGCTCTGTGACTGCATCCTGTCATCCACACATGGATCCACTCACGTTGCAGGTGTGTTGCAACTGGCAACCTGTCATCCACACAAGAAACTATCCGTGCTGCAAATGCTTTGCAAGCGCAACTGCATGCTTTGCAGGAAAGTGACTGTGAAGAGGCTGCGCATGAGCAAGCAGGAGGCCGTAGTATATGAGCATGCTAAGACTGCTGCCCTGCAGCAGATGCAGGCAAGTCACAAATCTGTTTGTCAGCTGTCAAAAGTGCCTTGCTGTGCCATTGCAAACAAACGTATTGGCTTTGATATGAGTCCTGACAGTCCAGACTGCAAAAGAACAGTCACACTGACAAGTACACAACAATCCTCGCAAATACATGAGTCAGTTGAAGCGCTCAAGCTATTTTCCAAGTTTGGTTGCTCGTACATGTACAGGAGAGAGCTGACGAGCGTGCGAGAAAGGCTACGCTTGTACGGTCAGGACCTGCAGCTCGACCAATCAGCTTTGCACCCTTTGCTGTGCTTGTGCGCCTCAGACAAGCCTGCATCCACTCCAGCCTGCTCCCTGCAGTTTTACTTCCCGGCAGTCCTACCCATGATGAGGAGGACGCTATCGAGAAGACAGCGGTGACGTATGCCGAAGGCTTGAAGCGCATACAGGCGAAGCGTGTCCAGTCGACAAAGCTGAAGCGGGTGCTGCGAGTAGTCAAGGTGATGCTGGCCATATTTTTGCAGACACAATACAGACATTGCAATCACACGTTCTGAATGGCATAACTGAATAATCCTAAGAACCGCACTTTCAACACCCCCAGTCACTCCAAGAAGATGATCCTGTTTATATTCAAGCTCAGAAACCATTTACAGAGCTCAAAACCCATGATGTGAATCACATCAGTCTGAGACAAGTGAGTATGCAAATGTGGCACAATGCTCCCCATGCCAGATGGCATACTGACTTGAACACATCAACCTGTTCACATGCTGAAACACTGCAACTGCAAACAGATTGCAACTAAAGCCACACGAAAATTATATGCATTGATGACATCACCACAAAAAAGGCTTCATTGCCACAGTCTATTTTGAAACATTCCTGTTCAACTCCACGTTTCCAATGAATATGGGAACATCACACAAGCTACCAAACACGCTAAGCCAAGCATGTTCAAAACACTGTGAACCCCACTGTAACAATGCATGTAGCATGCAACATAGTAGACTCCTGTCACGACAACGTTCAAGACTCTCACAATCACAGCTGCATGAGACTGTGGGAGTCTTGATCATTGTCGTGACAGGAGAGGGCAGCTGTGACACTCAACACAAGCCAAAGACACAGTGCAACTCACTGCAAACAATGCACATAGCGTCAAACATAATGCACCCTTGTCTACAATGGTCATGGTTTTCACGGTTGTTTCCCACAGTCCAACATAACATTAGATGCAATTATTCATGCTCTGGTTGACAACCAGTTCTCAACAGATTATGGGCCCTCTGTCACAACTTTGTCCAAATCCTTGTTTACAAGCGGTGCCATGACTACCCATCATGGGAGGTGTACGTCTTGCGGACAGGCATTTGGACAAAGGTGTGGAACTTGTTGAGAATTGGTCGTCAGCCACAGCATGAGCAATTGCACTGGATGTTAGGTTGCACTGTACAGCACACTTACCACTGTCTGCTTGGTACCAATCTTCCTGAGACTGTCTATATACAAGCAAGTAGGCCCCGGGCTTAATCCTTACTAACCTAGTCTGGTACCTAACTACCACTCACATGCTCTGAATGGCTTCACAGAATAACGTGCTTCCTGCCTGTCCTGCCTTTGCAAAATCAGCATTGCCTTTTGCTGAACTCAGGCTTTCTTTCTGTTCACTGTGCCAAGAATGCCTCCTGCAGTGCTCAAATGCCCTTTGTTGTACTGCGCAACTGACCAGTCACATAGCAGAGCTGTGCTCATTTGCCTTTCAAACCACAACATCTGCCTTTTGCACCACAAAATCTGCCTTTCTCACCACAACATCTGCCTTCCGCACCACAACATCTGCCTTTCACCATGGTCAATGTCACTGTCCTCATGAGGGCTGTTTGGATGCAGGACGCACAGAAGCGGCCCGAGGGGCCCCAGAAAGTGATTGTCTTCAGCACCTTTGTTCAAGCTCTGCATCTCATGGCTGACACCTTAGCTGAAAACAAGCTGGGCTTTGTGATGCTGCATGGGCAGATGACCATGGAGGAGCGATCCCAGGTATGCTCATAGACTCTTGCTCCATGTACATATGTATAGGGTTAACGTATGAAACAGTATACAGCCTATAAACTGTTGCTGCAGTGCATGTGTTGGTACGTCTACCTCTTGGGGGTTCAGAAGAGTCCTTGTTCACTGAGAAACATCCATTTCAGAGCAAAAGTGCAAACCCAGAAATGCCTGGGAATTAGTGGCATGCATTTCTACATTAGGGGGAAACCATAAGTCAACTTTTACTCATCACACACCTCAGGGTATTTCTAAGTACAGAACACTGCAAAGACACCTCAGGCAAACCTAGGTACTGAATACTGCAGAAAGAGTGCCAGTTCTGAAGGGCCATCATTCTGCTGCATCTTGCTGCACAATTAAACAGTGTGCTATAAACAAAGCCCAGAAGCCTGCAATCTGGTTTCTGTTTTGAGTTCTACTATCTTCACTGGTCGTTAGGTTGTAAAAAACCCCCCTTTTCTTCCCCTCCCTTCTCTTAGTCTCTTTACCCCCCCCTTTCCCTCCTTCTGTTGTCTCCTCCCCCTCCCACCCCTTCTCTTGTTTCCCCCTCTACCCCCCTGTCTCTTGTCTACCCCCCCACCCACCCGGGGGACCTTCTCGCCA
>JAABUK010011863.1_pt1 | contig 11229 bp, 11 predicted proteins | sample 5559141 | NCBI WGS metagenome assembly JAABUK01 (sample SAMN10711869, study PRJNA513367) | rock metagenome | isolation source: Antarctica rocks | place: Antarctica: Victoria Land, Pudding Butte nord | collected 2016-01-03
CGGAGACATAGGCCGCGTAGTCCTCGGGTCGGCCATCGTTCGCGGGCGGTGTCATCCACACCTTGACTCACGTCGCGCCGTGACCGGTCAACCGCTATCTTCCGCGCACTACCTGGGCTGTTACAAATGAGCAGGTGAGCGGACCAAAGGCGCAGTCCAGAGCGGGCACTCCCCTGGCGTGCCATGTGAGATTGGCACAGCATACGTTTCCCATCCTGTGAATCCAAACTCGTTGAAAGCGTATGCAGATGATCCGGCCGCACCTGATCCTCATCGTTGCCGTCGTCCTGCTCGCTGCGGGTCCCGCGGCCGCTCATACCGAGGCCGGCGTGCCCGGCGGCCTGCTCAGCGGTTTCCTGCATCCGCTGAGCGGCTGGGACCACCTGGTCGCCATGGTCGCGGTCGGATTGTGGGGCGCGCAGTTGGGTAGGCCGGGCATCTGGGTGCTGCCGGTTTGTTTCCCGGCCGTGATGGCAGTGGGCGGCGTCCTTGGCGTCCTCGGGGTGTCGTTGCCGGCAACCGAGCTGGTCATCGCACTATCGGCCCTGGTGCTCGGCTTGGCGGTTGCGATGGCGCTGCGTTTGCCCTTCTGGGCCGCGGCAGTCGTCGTCGGCGTGTTTGGAGCGTTCCATGGCTACGCCCACGGGCGCGAGATGCCGGGCGCCGCCAATGCCCTGGCCTATGGCGTAGGATTCGTTTGCGCGACGGGGATGCTCCACGCAGCGGGGATCCTGTTCGGCACGCTCACCCGGTGGCCGGCTGGGGCATGGGCTGTCCGTGCGGTGGGCGTCGCCATCGCCGGCCTGGGAGGGGTGTTCCTTCTGTCCATGCCTGCCTGACGTTGGTACGGCAAGACGCCAAGCCAGCCGATCCTCCTGCTGCGCTGGCGCCTCTCCGCGGATACTGCCGTCCGCGGCGTGGCAGTCCACTACATCGGCCGCAGGGCCAGCCCGCCGGCCATCAGGCCGATGGCAGCGATCCAGCTTCCTGCTGCGCGCAGCGTGACGCCCCGCCAACCTTGTCCTGGCGCCAGGAAGGCCGCTGCAGCTGCAATGGCCAAGGTAACTGTGGCATAGCCGGCCAGGACGAACCCACCGGCGAACAGCGCTACGTTGGTCTCGGATGCGACGCCGGCGGCATTGGCCATACCGCGCCAGATGCCCAGCCCAAGCGCCAGGGCGCACAGCGCCGGGATGGGCAGCCGCGCCGCGGCGGCCAGCAGCCCACCGAGCGCCACCATCAATCCCGCGTCCAGCACCGCCCCGTCTGGAACGCTGCCGCGCAAGCCCACCATCAGCCCGGCCAGCAGCCCCAGCGGGAACAGCGGCACCAGCCATCGCGCCCGGCCCGGCGGCTGCGCCCCGGCCAGCAGCCCCAACGCGGCCCACAGCAGCACGTCCACCAGCCCCGTCAGCGGGTGCAATGCCCCAGCATAGAAGTCTCCGAGGCGCGAAGCGACGATGTGGGCCTCCGCCGGGGTGCTCAGCACCAAGACGGGCAGCAGCGCCAGAAGCGCGCGGTGGGTGGGCAGGCGCAGCCTCCTCATGCCGCCAGCAGACGCGCCATGCGCCCCAGGAACCAGAAACTGGCGACGGTTCCAATGGCATAGGCCGGCAACGCCCCGCCCCAGCGCGGCAGAATCGCCCCGAGCCGCCGGTGCGCCCACATCAGCGCCAGCACCAGCAGCACGAAGGCAAGCTGCCCGATCTCTACCCCGATGTTGAAGGACAGCAGGGCAGGGAACAGCAGTGCCCGCTCGATCCCGAGGGCCGACAGGGCTCCTGCGAAGCCGATGCCGTGCACCAGCCCAAATCCGAGGGCGATGGCCCAGGGATAGCGCGCTGCAAGCCCGGCCCGGCCGCGCCGCAGGTTGGCGATCTCCACGCCCACGAACACGATGCTCAGCGCGATGGCCGCGTTCAACGGACGTTCCGGCACGCCGACCAGGCCATAGGCGGCGGCGGCGAGCGAGATGCTGTGCCCCACGGTGAAGGCGGTGATGGTGCGCACCAGCCGCCACCCGCCGGGCACGATCCAGATCAGGCCCAGCACGAAGAGCAGGTGGTCCGCGCCCAGCAGGATATGGTCTATGCCGATGTTGACGTAGGCGTCCGCCACCCCGAGCCAGGTCTGCCACGCCGGGGCGCCGGCGCCCAGGATAGACACCGTCGGGATTGCCGTCGTCAGGGTGTAGCTGCGCGGCTCCCCGCCGAGGGGCGCCAGCCGGATCAGGACGGCCGACATGTCAGCGCCCAGGTTGCCGATGGACACGGCGCCGACCAGGCCTCCCGGCCCGCACTCCAGGGACGGCAACTCCATCCGGCACTGCGGCGGCAGGCTGAGCTGCACCCGGCTGGCGCTGGCGGCCGGCTCCAGGGTCCAGCCGCCGACGTAGCTGCCGGGGCGGATCTCGCGGAATTGCAGAACGCCCATGGACGCCTCGTGCGCCGCGGCTGGCCTTGCCAGCAGGAGCAGGAGGGCCGCCAGCAGGCGCATCATGGCTCGATCCGGACGGCGTAGTTGGCGCGCAGGCGCTGGACGGCCTCCCACGCGCGGCGGCGGGTGCTGTCAGTCTGCCAGACCTTCACGATCTCGTCCTGGTTGTCCTCGAACTTGGCAGGCTCGCCGGGGCGGCGGCTGTCGAGGCGTACCAGGTGCCAGCCCTCTTTGCTTTCCAAGACCGACCACTGCTCCATCGGCAGGGCCAGCAGCCGGTCGCGGAAGGCGTCGCCGAAGGAGGCGGACAGGGTGGGGATGGGCCGTCCGATGATGGCGCGGGTGGTGCGCTGCAACTCTGCCGGGTCCTCCCCGGCCAGCACGTCGGCCAGGTGCTTGCGCGCCGCCGCCTCGTCCGTGGGCGGGCTGATGTAGAAGCTGACGCGTTCCGGCTCGTCGAACCGGGCATGGTTCTCGGCGAACCAGGCGCGCAGCACCGGCTCGGTGGCGAGCGGCGCGTCCAGGCCGCTGAAGATCATGAGCTGCAGCTTGTAGGCCACCCGGTCGCGTATCGCGTCGTCGCCGCGGTCCACGCCCAGCAGCTTGCCCTCGCGATACAGGATCTCGCTGGCCACCCAGTTCTCGACCATCGCGTTCAGCTCGGCGTCGGTCGCCGGGCGCTGGCGGTCCTCGTCGAAGTTGGCCCGCATGGCGTCCCGCATGGCGCGGGTCACGGTGATGACGCGCTCGGTCCGGTCCGGCGGATGCAGCACGGCGTCGGCGCCGAAGATAAGGGCGCCGAGCAGCAGGAAGTGGACCAGCGGCTCGGTCCGCAGGGTGCGCCACAGGCGGGCGGCGGCGCGGGGCGGCGCGGGATGCGGCTGCACGGGACGGCCCAGACCGCCGGACGTGCCGGCAGGGCCTGCGGCAATTGTGTTGGTGTCCAAGGGTGCGGGTCCGTCCGGTTGCGGCGCTGCGTCTTGCGCCTGAGAGCAGGTGAATGCCGCGCAGCCATGGGAAATGTCACCTGGCAATCCAACCGTTCACGAAACCTTAACAGCTTCGCCGCCGCGCAGCGGCCGGGCCGGTGCTACGAACGCCTCCAAGGTTTGTTGTCGCAAATCGAATTGTCCTGGAGAACGTGATGTCGCTGAACCGCCTTTACCTGCTGTCCGGCGCGGCCACCGCTGCCGCCATTGCCGTCCTGGGCGCGCCGGCGCCCGCCGCGGCGCAAACCTGGGTGCCGGCCAAGCCGCTGGCCCGCAGCAACCCTTACGTCGCCGGCGACATGCACAACCATACCACCTGCACGGACGGCTCGGTCTCGACCAGCTATTTGCTCGACCGGACACTTGGCGCCGGGACCAACAACGGCGTCGTGAACTTCAACATTGACTGGTTCACCCATGGCAACCACGGCGGCAGCGGCAACCGCGACTGCCGGTTCAGCGACAGCAGCGCCAACCTGCCCGGCGACACCACCACGCTGTGGACCGCCACCCTGGGCCAGACCATCCAGGGCATCACCATCAACCAACTCCTGGGTGACGCGACGGCCGCGAGCAGCGGCAACATGTATCGCTGGCAGTCCATCCGCGACGTCGAGTATCCGATCCTCATCGCCAAGTCGCAGGCCTACAAAAAGGTGGTGATCGAGGGGCTGGAAACCATCGTCCCCGGCCACGAGCACACCGACACCACCGTCATCAACGGCCAGTTCCCGGTCGCCGGCACCGGCAGCGCCAGCCGCATGGCGGAGTTCGAGTTCCGCTTCGACCGCGCCGACACCGATACGCTCGGCCCGGTGAACGCCAGCAACCAGGCGGTCTGGACCGGCAAGAGCTTCAGCAACAGCGGCACCGCCGGGCACCAGAAAGCGGTGCAGAGCGTGGAGTGGCTGCAGGCGAACGCGCCGCTGACCGGCTATTACGTGCCCACGCACACCGAGCGGCAAGGTGCATTCAACCCCGCAGGCAGCAACGGCTACAACGTCGAGCACTTCCGCGACTTCAACAACGCCGGCCCGACCGTCGCCTTCGGCATCGAAAGCCCCGGCCATGCGGCGGACTCGAACCACTCCTATGGCACCACCGCCCTGGGCGGCGGCACCTATGGCGGCAGCGGCATATACACCGCCAAGGTCGGCGGCCTGTGGGACGGGATGCTGGGGGAAGGGCGCAACTTCTTCTTCTTCCAGTCTTCGGACTGGCACAACCGCGGCGTATTCGGCAGCCGCGACCGGGCGAGCACCGCCGACTTCTTCCCTGGCGAGTACTCCCGCCTCTATATCCCCAACCAGACCAGCCTGCGCGCGCAGGGCGTGATTGACGGGATGCGCTCGGGCAACACCTACTCCACCTCCGGCGACTTGATCGGGCCGGACATGACGTTCCGCGCCAGCGTGAACGGCGTGGTCAAGGGCATGGGACAGACGCTGGAGGCCAATCCCGGCGACACCATCACCGTAGAGTTCCGGGTGACGGTGCCAGCCAGCAACAACAGCCCTTACACCTTCCCGAACCCGCTGTTGCGTCAGCTCGGCAAGTTCCAGCCGTTGAATGCGCCGCTGCTCGACCACGTGGACCTGATCCGCGGCGACATCACCGGCGTCATCCCGCCGACCGACCCGAATTACGGCGGCGCAAACACGGCAGCACGCGTTTATAACCCCAGTACCGCCATCCTGAGCACATCTAACAGCAACAGGGCAACGGTCACGCCGCTGGCCAACGGCGCGTCCCGGTTTGAGTTCACCCAGGACATCGTGATGGGCAGCACGCCGTTCTACATACGTGCCCGCGGCACCAACATCCCGCCGGCCACGCCGTTCGTCACCGACAGCACTGGCAACCCGCTCACCGATACCGGGATCGGCAATGTCCCCTGCACCGACGCGGCCTGTCCGGCGCACCTGCCGGTGGTGGGCGGTGTCCGCCAGGTGGACTTCGACGTGGAGGCCTGGTCCAACCTTTGGTTCTACGCCAACCCGATCTTCGTCCGTCCCGCGGGATCGGCGAAGCTGCTGGTCGAGACCAACGCCGACCTCGCCGCGAGCCTGCGTCCGGCCCTGGCCAACGCCAACTAGGCGGTCCGCCGATGCCTACCGGAACGGCGGAGCATGTCGCTCCGCCGTTCCTTGTTCCAGCCGGCGCCGGGCGCCGTGTGATAGGAAGCTACTGCGCCATGAACCGACACACCCTTCCCGCCGCCCTGCTCCTGTTTGCCGCCACGGCCAGCCCCGGGTTTGCGGACGAGGACGCAGAGGCGTGCCGCAAGACCGTGGCTGAACTGCGGGTGCGTGCGGCGGCGCTGCCGGCAGACGACCTGTCCCGCCGGTTTGCTGAGCGCGACTTGGACACCGCCCTGCTTGAGCTGGCTGCCGGCGACGGCGAGGACTGCGAGATGGCGGCAGCCCGCGCCGAGCACGCCATCGAGAACCGGCCCTACGTGCTCCGTGCGGGCGAAGTTCTGAAAGGGTATGGCCCGGATGGACCCGTGCTGGCCGGTCCTGCGGAAGCCCCGCGCTGACCTGCCAGTCTTGAGTCCGCCCCGGCCCGGGGGCGTGCGGGCTGCATTGCTCTTGCCGGTCATGGCGGCGTCCGGCTTTGCCGGGCTGGCCTATGAGGTCGTTTGGACGCGGATGCTGTCCGCTGTCCTGGGCACGGAGATGGCGGCGGTCCTGGGCGTCGTTACCGGCTTCTTTGCCGGGCTGGCGGTGGGGGCGCTGCTGCTGGACGGGCCGATCCGGCGGGCACGCAGCCCTCGACGGGCCTATGCGCTGCTGGAATGCGCCATCGCGGCTTGGGCGGTTGCCAGCGTTTGGCTGCTGCCGCTGGCCGGACGGGCGCTGCTGCAAGCGCTGGGGGCGGCGCCGGGGCCGGCGGCACTGTGGTTGGCCGGGTTTGCCGCGCCGGCGCTGCTGCTGCTGCCGGCCACGGCGGCGATGGGCGGCACCCTGATTGCGCTGGAGCGGCTGACGGCCTCGCTGCACGGGCAGCCGCGGGTTGCGGCAGGGGTGTATGGCGCGAACACCGCTGGCGCGGTCGCCGGGGCGCTCGCGGCGGTTTGGCTGCTGCTGCCGGTCCTGGGCCTGTCGGGCACGATGCTGGGGATGGCGGCGGTGAACCTGGCCTGCGCGGGGGGTGCGCTGCGGCTCGGCCCGGCGGCTGACGCCTTGCCGGTGCGGACGGCGCCCGCCGGGGACGGAGGCGCCCGGCTGACGGCAACCCTGGTGGCGACCGGGCTGCTCGGCATCCTGTTCGAGGTGCTGGTGGTGCGGCTGGCGGCGCAGGTGCTGCAAGACACGGTGCTGACCTTCGCGTTCCTGCTGGCGGCCTACCTGGCAGGCACCGCCGCGGGCGGGGCGCTGTGGCAGCGGGCCGGCGTGGCGCCGGATGCCAGGAGCCTCGTGCGGCTGCTGGCAGCGGCGGCGCTGGCCTGCCTGGGTACGGCCGTGCTGGTCCGTCTGGCCGGGCCGGCGGCGCTGGAGGCCGGTCCGGGACTCGGGCCGTCTGGGGAGCTTGCGGTAGCCGGCGCCTTGTTCCTGCTGCCCACGATGGCGATGGGCGCGCTGTTCGGCTGCCTGCTGCAAGCGGTCCGGGACCGGCGCGGCACACTGGGCTGGGCCGTCGGGGTCAACAGCATCGGAGCGATGGCAGCACCGATGCTGGCCGCATCCGCAATGATCCCGGCCCTGGGCGCCTGGGCCGCGCTGCTTCCGGTGGTGCTGGGTTATGCCCTGCTCGGCCTGTGGTGGTCCGGGTGGTGCCGGGCTGCGCTGCTGCCGCTGGTTCCTGCGGCGGCGGCGCTGACAGTGTGGGCGCTGCCGCCGCCCATGCTGGTCCGCATCCCGCCCGGCGGTATCCTGGCCGAACTGCGGGAGGGCGCGACGGCGACGGCCGCCGTCGTCGAGGGTGGGGACGGCACACGCTACCTGGAGGTGAACGGGCACTTCCGGATGGGCGGCACGCGGAGCCTGCGCTCGGACTGGCGGCAGGCGCACCTGCCGCTGCTGCTGCACCCCGACCCCCGACGCGCGCTGTTCCTGGGCGTGGGCACCGGAGCGACCCTGGCGGGCGCCGCCGCCCTGCCGCGCGTTGCAGCCCTGGGCGTCGAGCTTACGCCGGAGGTTGTGGAACTGCTGCCCTGGTTCGCCGAGCGCGGCGCCGCGGCCCCGGACGTGGTGGTGGCCGATGCCCGGCGCTTCGTGGCGGCGCCGGGCGGGCAGTATGACGTGATCGTCGCCGACCTGTTCCATCCCGCGTTGGACGGCACCGGGGCGCTTTATACCGTCGAGCACTTCACTGCCGTGCGGGAGCGGCTGGCGGAGGGCGGGGTGTTCTGCCAGTGGCTGCCCCTGTATCAGCTCGACATGGCGTCGCTGCGGGCGGTGCTGCGCTCGTTCCTGGACGTTTATCCCGCAGGCTCCGCCTGGCTGGCGCATTTCAGCTTGCAGACCCCGATGCTGGCGCTGTGCGGCGGGCACGGCCCGGCACGGCTGGACCCGACGGCGCTGGCCGTGCGCCTCGACGATCCGGCGGCGCGCACGGCGCTGCGGCGGACGGGGCTGCTCCTGCCGATGGACGTGCTGGGGCTGTATGCCGGAGGCCCCGGGGCGTTGCGGGCCTTTGCCGGCCCGGGGCTGCGCAATACGGACGACCGTCCGGTGGTGGCGCTGGACGCCGGACGCAACGTGCGGGCGCTGCAGGGGGCGCCGACGGCGCTGTTGCTGCAGGTGCTGGGTGGGCTGGCGCCACAGGCGGCGGAGCTGCCGGGAGTGTCCGGGCCGTTGGCAGGCCGGCTGGAGGCATTTTGGCGCGCGCGGCGCCGCTTTATCGAGGCCGGCGCGGCACTGCCGGATGGGATCGAGGGGCGGGCGCTGGTGGATGCTGCCTCGCCTGGGCTGCTGGACGTGGTGCGGCTCAGCCCGGAGTTTGACCTGGCCTATGGCCCGCTGCTCAGCATGGCGCACGCGCTGCTGATACCTGACCGTTCCGCGGCGGTGAAGCTGTTGCGGGAGATGGATGCGGCGGCGCCGGGACGGGCGGAGGCGCGCACCCTGCTGGCGCGGTTGCCGCCGTCATGACGCTGCCGGATGGGACGCGCTGCCCGCAGCCGGCTGGCTGCGGGCAGGAGGCGGGTCAGGCGGCGCGGCGGCGGATCAGGCTAAGGGCGCCCAGCGAGGCGGCAAGCAATCCGAGGCTCACCGGCTCCGGGACTGGTGATGGCCCGGCCAGCGGCGCGAGGGCGAGGTCGGCGAGGAAGCGCACGCTGCCGAACCCGGAGTCTGGGGGCGTGCCGCCCAGCGCCGTGGTGGACAGCAATCCGCCGTTGAAGCCGTAGGTCAGCAGCGACCCGCCGCTGGTTCCGTTGGAGCTTGCAACGACGAAGCTGGCGCTGGCGCTGTCGTAAACGATGCCGCTGCCATTGGCCACGCCGGACAGCAGCCCGGCGGTGACGACGGTGCCGGTCGTAGAATATAGGTCATACACGGCGGACGCATCTGCCGGGCCACGGCTGGCGATGAGGAACGAGGTCCCGTTCCGGGTGAAGTAGTCCAGTCCGCCGGGATTGGCGACGGAGGGCAGAAGCTGCACCGGGGCACGGTCCTGCACGCCGTTGAGAGTCACGTGATAGGCGTTGCGCCCGCCGCCCTGATCGGCCGCCCAGAAGCCCGTGCCGTCATAGGACAGGCTGCCCAGGACGACGTTGGTGGAGACGCTGCCCAGCACGGCGCCGGTTGCGAGGTCGAACCGGCGGATCACGCCGCCCGTGGCGGCGCTGTCGTTCAGCGCCGCGGACACGTAGCCGGTGTTGCCGACGATGGCGATGCCGCGGGGGTCAATGCCGGTCCCAAGGTTGATCGTGCGGACAACGGAACCGTCCGTGCCGAATTGCTCGGCGTAGGCGTTTGTCGCGGCGGACTCCACCGCCCAGACGCTGGGCAGGGCGTGGGCTGCGGTGGCTGAGAGCGTCAGGACGGCAACAGCCGCGAGCGGGGTCAGCTTCATACGTCATCTCCGGAGCTAGAATGCATCCCACATTCCTACACGGCTATGTCCCGTGCTGTGCGACTCCTTGGTTACAGTATGAAGAAGGTTAACTTGGGGGTGGGGTGCAGCGCGCTCAAAGGGGGGCAGACTGCCAACCGTCATCCGCTCCGACCGGCATCTGTTATTGCGAGGCGCCCAGCGCCGCGGCAGTTTTGGGGCGGTGATGGTGGTGCTGGCGGTCCTGGATCGCCACACCTCAAGCGGCTCGCGATGACGGTGCAAACCGGTCGGAGCGTTGGATGGACGGCGTTAGTCCGGCGCCGGCGCGGGCGGGTTCACGACCAGCCCGAATGTCCCGCCGCCGGTGTCTGCCGGCACTGCCCGGGCCGCGCTGCCCAGCGGCGCCGGGGCGATGGTGTAGCTGCGCCCGCCTGCCTCGATCTGGACCGCGTTGGGGCGGATCAGGCGGACGACATAGGATGCGATGCTGCCGCCTTCTTCCACGGACGATGGCTGGCCTGCCGCGGCCTCGAAGATCGCCGTCCGTTGCGCCGGCCCGACCACGATGCCGGTCAGGCGCGGCAGCCCTGGCGGGATGTCCTGCGCAGCCGCAAGGGCCGGGGCTAGGACGGCCAGCACCGCCGCCAGCAAGGGCCTCATGGCCCGAAGCTCACGGTGTATCCGTGGCTGTCCAGCCGCTCCGGGATGGCGTTGAAGGCGAGGGTGATCCGCTGACCGCCTTGGTTGCGCGGCACCTCGTGCAGCAGGTAGCTCGGGAACAGCAGCATGTCCCCGGCCTCGATCTCCGGCGTCACCCACTTGCCGGCGTTGAACGGGCCGACCTGCGCCGTCTTGGTGTTGTGGCGGAAGGTGAACTCGCCCGAGCCGGGGTTGCGGAGGAACACGGTGTTGGCCGATGGATGCGATGCGGTGAGATAGACGATCCCCGATACGAAGCTGTTGGCGTGGGCGTGCATGGCCTGGCTGCCGCCGGTGTCGAGCACGTTGGTCCACATCTCCTTGATCGCCCACCGCAGCGGCTCACCGAACAGCAGCACGCCGAACTCGACGACCTTCGGGCCTGCTGTCTGCGCGAGCTGGCGATAGAGGTCGTTCGTGCCGGGGCTGACGACCTCCGTGTGCGACAACTGGCTGCTGTGGGCATTCCGCTTGGTATGGGCATCGCGGATCTGGCGGGCCAAGGCCGATAGCAGGTCGGGGCCGAGCAGCTTGCGGACGCGCAGCAATGGAACGGGGAACAGCCCCTCAATCTCGTCCATCCGCCGTGACCCGCTGCCGTGATTTGGTCTGGCCTGCTTGGCAGGTCCTGGCCGCGCGCGCAACGGCGCCTGGCTGTGTCCATGAACTTTGGGCTTTTGCCCACTTCCCGTGCTGCTGTTTCGGGGTGGGACGAGCAAGCAGGAGGGACTCTTGCTCCTCCCAGGTGCGGCTGCCGGCGTCGAACTGCATCAGCTCGCGCGTTTTCGGCTCCTCGAAGGCGGGACTGAGCAGGACGGGCGGGCCGTCCGCGGGGATGACGGCGCCGTGCAGGCGCTCGGTCAGGTTCAAGGCGACGCCGGTGAAGTGGCGGAGGTTGGTGGAGGTATCGAGGTAAAGCGCCTGGATGTCTTCTTCGCGCATCAGGCGTTGCGCCTTGGCGATGCGGGCTTGCAGCTTCTCGGCGGCAATGGGCTGCACGGCCTCTGCCATCGGCGCGAAACGCGCTAACTACGCTTCAGAGGTCGAGCCGCCTACGCCTGCTGTTACCAATGTGCCTCCGGGATGTGTGGCGGGAGGCTAG
>JAABUK010011864.1_pt1 | contig 11229 bp, 8 predicted proteins | sample 5559141 | NCBI WGS metagenome assembly JAABUK01 (sample SAMN10711869, study PRJNA513367) | rock metagenome | isolation source: Antarctica rocks | place: Antarctica: Victoria Land, Pudding Butte nord | collected 2016-01-03
TGCCGCCGGAAAGAAAAATGATTTCGTTCGGGCGCGCATTGATGAGCGCGGCGACTTCGCGGCGCGCCATGTCAACGGCGGCGCGCGCTTCCTGCCCGAAAAAATGCACGCTCGAAGCGTTGCCGTATTTTTCCATTAGAAAGGGCAGCATCGCTTCGACCACGCGGCGGTCAACCGGCGTCGTCGCGCTGTTATCCAGATAAACTCTACGAAGCTGCGTCATACTTGTAAGATGCCGTAGAAAATCGGCGGCGTTGTTGACTCTATAGCGGGCGCGGCGAAGAATCAAGCAGGCAATGTTTAATGTTTGTTGCCCTTTGCCGCCGGATGGTAACATCTATGCTAGCGAACGATTGTCGAACTTTAACTTGCAAAAACAATTGACGCGGCTTGCTTGAAGCATTGGAGGAAACGATGAAAGCCAACTTGAAAACACTCTGCGCGCTCGTGCTCGCCTTTGTATGTGCGATGCTGCCGACGATTACCGCGACAACGAAAGCCGACGCAGCGAGTGTCATGCAGACAAACGCGACGGCAAACGCTTTGCAGCGCGGTTATCGCACGGGTTATTCGGACGGTTACATGAGCGGCTATCGCGATGTGGCGGATCAGGCGACGCGCGATTTTCGCAACAAAGAAGATTACGCGCGCGCCAATCGCGCTTACGATACGGCGTATGGCACGCCCGATGATTACCGCAGCGGCTACCGGCAGGGATTCGAGATCGGTTACGCGGCGGGCTACGACCATCGCACATTCGATTCGACGGTTCCCAACAATCTCTCACGCAACGGCGGTAGCGGCAGTAGCAGCAATATCGGCGCAAACGAAACAGCAGGAACTTCAACATCGGGAACTTCAATTGATAGCAGCGTCGGCAACGATTCTCCGGCAGGGCGCGTGGAAGCCATCACGATTCCAGACAACACAGTGTTGCGCGTCGAACTTCTAAATAATCTTTCGACAGAGGCGAGTCAGCGCGGCGACACTTTTGAGGCGCGCGTCGTCGAGCCGCAGCAGTTTCAGAACGCCACTGTCAGCGGGCATATCTCTCGCGTCAAGCGTCCCGGCAAGCTGCGCGGCAACGCCGAACTTCAATTATCCTTCGATGAACTTCGTTTTGTTGATAATCGCTCCGCGCGCTTCGATGCGCAGTTAATAGAGGTTGTCCCGGCGGCGGGCAACGGTGTCGGCAAAGTGGATACGGAAGGCGGCGTGCAAGGGAAAAATTCGCGCAAAGATGACGTGACTAAAATCGGCGCGGGCGCGGGCGTCGGCGCGATCATCGGCGCGATTGCGGGCGGGGCGGGCGGCGCGGCCATCGGCGCAGTGATCGGCGGCGCTGTCGGCACGGGCGGCGTGCTCGCTTCACGCGGCAAAGATATTTATCTGCCGCGCGGCCAGCAATTGCGTATTCGCACTTCCACAGCAATTCGCACCGAGTAAAGCAAAGCGTTGAGACCCACGCCAATCATTACGCTGCTCACCGATTTCGGGACAGCGGATTATTTCGTCGGCGCGATGAAGGGCGCAATTCTCTCTGTGAGCAGTGGCGCGATTATCATCGACATCACGCATGAGATTCCGCCGCACGACATACAGGCAGGAGCCTTCACGCTTGCCGCCGCGTACAAAACTTTTCCGGCGGGCACGATTCACGTCGCAGTCGTCGATCCGGGCGTCGGCTCAACGCGTCGCCCGATTCTCGTCCAAGCGGGCGAGCATTTCTTCGTCGGCCCTGACAACGGCTTGTTCGGCTTCGTTTATGAAAGCGAAGCGGCGACGAATGTGCGTGTTTTTCACCTTAACCGCGCGGAATATTTTCGCGCTGAAGTGAGCGAGACATTTCATGGCCGCGATGTCTTTGCGCCGGTTGCGGGTGCGCTAGCAAACGGCATCGCACCATTTGATCTGGGCGATGAAATTAAAGACTATGTGCGTCAAGCTTCGATTGCGCCGCACGCGCTTGCTGACGGGCGCATCGAAGCTTCTGTAATTCACATAGACCGCTTCGGCAACTGCGTGACGAATCTGACGCGACGCGAGTTGACCGATCACCAAATCAAGCGCGGCGTGCGGCTGGTTATCAACAATCAAACCGTCACTTCGATCCGTCGCTTCTTCGCCGAAGAAACGGACACGCGCGGCGAGTTGTTTGCGGTCTGGGGCAGCGCGGGATTTCTGGAGATTGTTGCTTTCCGCGATTCTGCCGCGCGCCTTCTCGACATCCGACGCGGTCAACAGGTCATACTTCAATCGGCAAACACGGCAGCGCTCAAACAATCCCTAGAGCAATAAAAGTACCTTTGTTTGACACCATTTGCGCGGCGGTGCTATCTTCGTTTCATTCCAGAAAAAAGGACACGCACATCATGGACAAAGGGACTGATGCCGCTTCAACATCTGCGCCGAATGCTGCCGCAAAGGGCACGGCGAGCGCCGCAGGGCTTCGCGGAGTTGCCGCCGCGACAACCGCCATCGGCGACGTTGACGGCGAGCGCGGCATACTGATTTACGAAGGCATCAACATACACGACCTTGCCAAGCATTCCACATTCGAGGAGGTCGTGTATCTGCTCTGGCATGGACAGTTGCCGAAGCAATCCGAGCTTGACGAACTGAAACAGGGCATCGCCGAAAATCAAGAACTGCCGCAGGAACTCGTCGCTTTGATGAAGTCTTTTCCGCGCGACGCAGACTCGATGGATGTGCTGCGCACGGCTGTCTCCGCGCTCGATTTCTACGACAAGACAGGGCGCGATACGTCGCGTGAATCAGCGCTACGCACGGCAACCAAATTGACCGCGCAACTGCCCGTTATCGTCGCGGCGAATGCTCGCCTTCGTGATGGCCTTGACCCGATTGCGCCGAAGCCCGAACTGAACATCGCAACCAATTTTCTTTACATGATGAAAGGCGAAATGCCTTCCGCAGAAGACGCGCACATCTTCGACGTTGCACTCGTGCTGCACGCAGACCATGAACTAAACGCTTCGACATTTACCGCGCGCGTTGTCGCCGCCACCCTCGCAGATATGTACGGCGCTGTAACGGCAGCCATCGCCGCTCTCTCCGGCCCGCTGCACGGCGGCGCGAACACCAATGTGATGAAAACGCTGATCGAGATAGGAAGCCCCGATAACGTCGAGCCGTACATCAAAAGCGCGCTCGACGCGAAAAAGAAAATCATGGGCTTCGGCCACGCCGTTTATAAAACAGAAGACCCGCGCGCGACGCATCTTAGACGATACTCGAAGGAAATCGGCGAGCGGCAAGGCGATACGAAGTGGTACGAAATGTCGCGCAAAGTAGAAGAAGTCGTGATGCGCGAGAAAGGTCTTTACCCGAACGTGGACTTTTATTCGGCTTCGACCTACTACATGATGGGCATTCCTCTGGAACTTTTCACGCCGATCTTCGCCGTCAGCCGCATCAGCGGTTGGACGGGACACATCCTCGAACAGTACGCCAACAATCGCATCATACGCCCGCGCGCAGAATACGTCGGCCTGCGCGATGCGCCCTATGTGCCGATGGATCAGCGTTAAGAAATCAATTCAAACGATTCTTCTTATCTGCGGCTGCGCTCATCACAGAGTTCAGCCGCAGATTCGTTTATCCTTCATCATCTGGATAAAGCAGCTTGCTGAATTGGCGTAAGAACTTTTTCTGCCGCCGCAAGAACTTCGGATCGTCGGGCGCATGTCCGGTAATTAATTTAGTCATCTGCGGAAGCACAATCGGGAACGCCACCAAAGCGAACAAGCATAGTTGTAAAAAATCTGCATCCATTTCGTGATTAATCTTTCCGGCAGCTTGTTCGCGCCGAATTTCTTCGACGGTCATTTGCCAGAAAGAGCGGCGTTCCTTCTCGCCTATAATATGCTCCGCGCCGTAGTTAAGAGCTTCCCAAACGGAGAGGCGCATCCAATCGGAATTGCCGATCATCAACTCCTGCCAGTAACCGAGCGCTTCTCCGAGATTCGGCGGCGTGACAGCTTCGGCATTCGATAGCTGTACCATGTTGCGGCGCAGCATTTCACGAAACAATTCTTCTTTGCTCTCGAAGTAGTGATAAAGCATTCGCTTATTCACGCCGGACAGCTTCGCAATTCGATCTACGCGAGCGCCTGCCAAGCCTACTTCACAAAACTCCCTGTGTGCCGCTTCTAAAATACTCTGGCGCGTATCTTCAGCATTTCGCTTCAAAGGCTCCGGCGTTTGCTCCGACTTCGCCGCGTTTTTTCTCCAGCGAGCCGTTGCCGCCTTCGATGCGATCTCGCTGCGTCGCGAAGGCGTCAGCCGCTTAGCTCGAACCTTGCCGCCGATTTTCCCGCCGCGCCTGCCGAGCGCAACAGCGTGCGGGTCTTTGTCGGCTAGGTTCTGTTTATCTTTCATATCTGCACACTGATAAGTTTTATATTTTCTAGTGCATGAGCGCTCATGCACTAGAAAATATTATACACAAAATCTTTTATGGGTGGCTAATTTTCAGGGAAACCTGAAACTTTGAATATTTATTTGACGTATGCCATCTTTAAGTAACTATATAGTTACAAAACCGAACTGCTTCGGAGGAATTTATGAGCAACTTAAATCTGCAGCCTGCCTTTCAAAAACCTGTCGCTTCCTTGCGGCATACGGCGATTCTCTTGCTCGTTATTTTGGGCATCACGTTATTCGGAGCGTATTCGCAAAGCAGGTCACTGTCTGTTCCTACCGGAGAATCGCAAAGCGGGAAAGCCATACTGTACCTCTCCGTCATCGCCTTGCAATACGGACTATTGAGATTGATTGTCGGCGGCCTGCGTCGTTATGGGATAAGTTTGCGCGACCTCATCGGAGAAAACGCCACGCGTGCTCGAAATCTATGGCTTGATGTCATCATCGCGGCGATTTTCTGGATCGTCGGCGTCGGCGCGCTGACGCTTTTGAAACAGGCGCTGGGCGGTGACGATAATCATGTCGGCAGTCTTCTTCCGCACGGCGTTTTGGAGAGCGTGCTGTGGATAATGCTATCAATCGCCGCGGGTTTTGTGGAAGAGATTTGCTATCGCGGCTATTTGCAAAAACAATTGCTGGCAGTAACAGGCAGCGTCGCCGTCGCGGTGCTCGCGCAAGGATTGTTGTTCGGCATTTCGCACAGCTATCAGGGACTCAAGTCAGTGATGGTTATTTCCGTTTACGGTGTGATGTTCGGCGTGCTCGCACACTTGCGCGGCAGCTTGCGCCCCGGCATGATCGCGCACGCATGGACAGACATTGCAAGCAGCTTACTCAGGTGAGGGAACAAAACCGATCAACTTCAATTATTCCGTTTTTCTTTCTACGTGTTGCGGGCGACCCGCATCGTTTGTGGTCTCCGTCTCGACTATTGAGAGTTGTTGCGGAAGAGTCAGATTTTCGTGGCTCGTCAGTTCCTTTAGTTCTTCAGTTGCTGAAACAAAGCGTGTGCGCCAGATAAAAATGGTGGAGAACAAAAGGGCGAGCGTGCAGGCCGTGCCGCCCTCTATGCCGTATGCGCCGCCGGTTATCCAATCCGGCCCCATGTCCGTTGCACGAAGGAGCGGCGCGGGCGTTAATTGGTCAATGCCGCTGACGGGCAAGCCGAGCACTGCGCCCATCATCCAATTCCAAGACCAGTGAACGCCGAGCGGAAACCATAGACTTCTGGTGCGCGTGTAAGCGACGGCGAGCCACACACCCGCAATCGCCGTGTTGATGAACGTAAAGCCGGGCACGACATTCGGATTGTCTAAATGCACTCGCGCGAACACCACCGAAGAGGGAACGAGCGCCAACCACACAGGCCATGAACGAAGCACAGTCTGCAAAGGATAGCCGCGAAATATGGATTCTTCTCCGGCAGCGGCCAAAACGAAAAAGCCGCCGGAGACAAGCAGAGTTTTCAAGACCGACGCAGTCATTCCCGCGAGCGCCCATTGAAAATGAAAGCCGCCGCACGCCGTCGCGATGATCGTCGCCAGAAGCAATGACGCCGCGCCGACGAGAGAGCCTGCAAGCAAATCGCGTAGCCAGCCTCGATGCCGCGTCCAGCCAAGTGCGCGCACGGGCAATCCCTCAAGCAACGCGCCGCACAGCCACCCGCACACGCACGCCGCCGCAATCAATTCAAGTGCCTGCGCCACATAGCCCCAATTGCTTTGCAGAAACGAAATGCCGCGCTCACCGAAACCCGCACGCAAAAAGAAGACTAAGCCGCTTTCAATAAGTTGCTCAATAGTTAGAAAGAGAATTGTAAAGATGATTAAACGCCAGCCGCTGCGCAGACGATTGGCGCGGTTGAAAATAAGTTGTAGAGGTTGCATTCAATTTGAGCGAAGGGCGATGGTTATAAAATCCTTCGCATTGTAACCGAAGCGGCAAGGCAAGCGACACTTTCGCGAACAGGCATCGACACCAATGCCTCACTAAACTTTCAGCCTATTCCTTATGCTAAACTGACTGCGGAACCGGTAAGCGAATTTATGGACGAACGATCATCTGTGAACGCAAACGAAAAGGCCGACAACGCTAGGAGTCCGCGCAAACGAATCGCGCCGTGGCTGCTCGGCGGGCTGGTGCTCGCGCTCTTGACCGTGCTCGTCGCGGCGCAGGCTTTTCAAGTATGGACGGTAGTCACGCCCGATACTGCTTCCGACGCGTTGCTGCTTTACGCGTTATCGTCGCTGATCTTCGTCGCCTTTATGGTCTTCGCGTTTATCTTTGTGCGCATTCTGTTGAAACTGCGCCAAGAGCGACGGGAACGACGCCCCGGCTCGAAAATCAAAACACGCCTGATCGTTTATTTCATCGCTTTAAGTTTGCTTCCGATCACGGCGATGGCGGTGTTTTCGTATCTGTTTCTCAACCGCTCGCTGGAGAAATGGTTCAACCGCCTGCCGGAAAACGTCGTCCGTGAAACCGTCGAAGTGCAGCGCCGGACTGTCTTAACTCATGCGCAGAATTTACGCGCGACTGCTGCTATGCTTGCCACAGCGCTTGGCGAAGATTTCGATTCACGCGAAGACACGGCATTGCTCGACAAACTTGTGGCAAGCGGTCATCTAGCAGCTATCGAAATCGTTTCGGCGCGCGGCGAATCGCAGGCGAGAAGCGAGCAGCCGGGCATTTCTCCGTCGGCGCGCAACGAATTGAATCAAACGCTCGAAGCCGCACGCAGCCCGAATAGTGAAACGAACGCGAATCTTTATGACGATAAAGGTTTCGATGCCGTCGCCGTGCCGCTCGGCAGCAACCGGAAATTAATTCTGGCGCGCGCCGGAAGCAGCAATACAAATCTGGATGATGTCATTACAGGCACGCACAGCGAGTACAACAAATTGGTCGCGCGCCAGCACAGAGTACGCCAGCTCGGTTTGTCCACGCTCGGACTCTTCACGCTGCTGCAACTATTCGCCGTGACATGGATCGCGATTCATTTAGCGCGCGGCATAGCGACGCCGATCAAAGCTCTCGCCGAAGCCGCAGACGAAGTCGCGCGCGGCAATCTAGCCTATCGCGTCAACACTATCGCGGAAGACGAACTCGCTCTGCTTGCCGATTCCTTCAACGCGATGACGGCGCAGTTGGCTGAAAATCGTCAGCGCATCGAAGCGGGCGCGGGCGAGTTGCGTGACAAGAATATGGCGCTCGAAGAACGGCGCAACTACATCGAAATTGTGCTCGAATCTCTGTCAACCGGCGTTATCTCGCTTGACGAAAACGACCTCGTGACGACGATCAATCCAACCGCCGCAGGGATGCTGCAAGTGCCGGAAGCGGCGCGCGCAAACTTTACGCTCGCGCAAATCACCTGCGCAGAAGATCACGCCGTGCTTGATCGCCTGCTGCGCCGCGCACGGCGCTCAGGGCGCGCTTCGGAACAAACTGAACTAGGCCGCAATGCATCGCAGGAAAGCGCAGTGATTCCCGTCGCGCTGACGGCTTCGGCACTCCCTGCGCGCTCCGGCAAAAAAGGCAGCGGCGTCGTGCTCGTGATGGAAGATTTAACGGAACTTTTATCCGCGCAAAGAGCCGCCGCATGGAGCGAAGTTGCGCGCCGCATGGCGCATGAAATCAAAAATCCTTTAACGCCCATTCAATTATCCGCCGAACGCATCGCGAAAAGTTTTGCGACAAGTTCTTATAAGACAACCGGCGTCGCGCCGAACGGCAACGGCTTACCATTAAACGCAACGAGCGATGAAGCGGCAAGCGTTGATGCAGTTTCCCGTCAACGCGTAGCGAAAATTGTTGACGAATGCACTTCAACGATTACGCGCGAGGTCGCGAGTCTTAAAGCAATGGTTGATGAATTTTCCAGATTCGCGCGCCTGCCGCACGCGCGTCTGGAGGCGGCGGATTTGAATGGAGTCGTCCGGCAGGCCGCCACACTTTACGAAGGCCGTTTGGAAAACATTCGCATGGATGTGCGTCTGGCGCGTCAGCTGCCGCCCGCGATGCTCGATGTCGAACAACTGCGACGCGTCTTTGTAAACTTGATTGATAATGCTTTGGAATCGCTCGGCGAAGTCGAAGGAGAACACCGCATCACAATTGCAACGGCGCACGATCCTGCACGCGGCCTGCTGCTCGCCGAAGTCGCGGACACAGGCCACGGCATACCGCGCGCCGCTTTCGCCAAATTATTTCAACCCTACTTCTCCACGCGCGAACGCGGCACAGGACTCGGCCTTGCCATCATCCAGCGCATCGTCAAAGATCACGGCGGACACATTCGCGCCGAAGCCAACCGCCCTCGCGGAGCAAAATTTACAATTGAATTACCGGCGATAAATGGGTAAAGCAGTGGTCGGTAATCAGTGTTCAGTGGTCAGCAAAACGTCAACCGGTGTTAAAATCGCCATTGAATAATCTTAACTGACCACCGGCCACTGACCACTAATAACTGCACTTTCATGTCCGATTCAATTCTCATAGTCGATGACGAGCGCGGCATACGCGAGACGTTGAGCGCCGTATTGCAGGACGAAGGTTTTGCGACGGAAGCGGTGGCGAGCGGCGAAGAATGCTTGAAGGCTGTCGAGCGGCGCGCTTACGGCTGTGTGTTGCTGGACGTGTGGCTGCCGGGAATTGATGGACTCGAAACCTTAGAGCGTCTGCGTGCAAACGGCGCGGATACGTCTGTCGTGATGATCTCCGGGCACGGCAACATTGAAACGGCTGTGCGCGCGACGAAGCTGGGCGCGTTCGATTTTATCGAAAAACCTTTGTCCATCGAAAAGACCGTCCTGACGATTCGCAATGCGCTACGGCAGCGCGAGCTTGAACGCGTCAACGCAGAGCTTTCCGCCGAACTCAATGAAGAAAGCGCGATGGTCGGCGAATCCGCGCCGATGCGCGCACTGCGAAAACAGATCGGCATCGTTGCGCCGACGGACGGACGCGTGCTTATTTACGGCGAAAGCGGCACGGGCAAGGAACTCGTCGCGCGCGCCATCCACGCGCAATCGAGACGCGCGGGCGCAGTGTTTGTGGAAGTCAATTCGGCGGCGATTCCCGAAGAATTAATCGAGTCGGAATTGTTCGGGCACGTCAAAGGCGCATTTACGGGCGCAACCGCCGCCAAGCGCGGCAAGTTCGAGTTGGCAGACAATGCGACGCTGTTTCTGGACGAGATCGGCGACATGAGCAGGAGTGTTCAGGCAAAGGTTTTGCGCGTGCTCGAAGAAGGGCGTTTCGAGCCTGTCGGCGGGCACTCTTCCTTGAGTGTGGATGTGCGGATTATCGCCGCCACTAACAAACGACTTGAAGTCGAGTTGGAAGCGGGCAACTTTCGCGCAGATTTGTTTTACCGCCTCAATGTGATTCCGTTTGAACTTCCGCCTTTGCGCGAGCGTATCGAAGATGTGCCGCTACTCGTCGAACATTTCAACGTCAAATTTTCGAGCGCCTACGGCAGGAAACCGAAACGCTTTGAACCGGAAGCAATCGAGGCGCTGCAAAATTATTCATGGCCGGGCAATGTGCGCGAACTGCGCAACACAATCGAGCGCGTCGTCATCATGCACCCGCGCACGAAGATTACAGTGAGCGATCTGCCCGTGTTCGGCAGCGACGAGCCGCCCGCCGCGTCGTTCAAATTTCCGTCCTTCAAAGAAGCAACGGACGCTTATCATCGCGAGTTTATTCAAAAGAAACTGATGGAGGCCGACGGCAACGTGACGCGTGCGGCGGAACTAATGGGCGTTGACCGCAGCCACTTATATCGGCGTATGCGCGCGCTTGGAATCAGCGCGCGCTAGCCCCACTGTTAACATCTTGCGGCGCGTTTGGAGCATCAAAGTTCCGGCGCGTTTGATTCATAAACGCGCGGCACGAATGTTGCTCGTTTTGTTTGACAAGGCCGCGCGAATGGCTTATTTGTTAAGGTCGCCGCGATTGAATCGGCGGCATGTACGGCGCGCTTACTTTCAATGCGCGAATTGATTTGAGGTAAAGATGGATTATACAACCAAAGAACTTTTGAAACGCTACGCCAAGCTTGCTTTAGGGCAACCGTTTGCGCCCGTGCTGCTCAACATTTTGGTGACAAGCGTATGCGATATGCGTTGCACGCACTGCTTTTTCACGGAAGAATTGGATGATCGCCCGCGCAAGAAATTGCAGATGAAGACCGAAGAGATTCAAAAGATTTCCGAAACGCTTGGCGGCAATCTCGGCGTGCTTATCCTCGCGGGCGGCGAGCCTTTCACGCGTAAAGACTTGCCGGAAATCGTCCGCGCTTTTTACGAAAACAACAAACTCGAATCCGTTTACCTGATGTCGAACGGGCAGATTCAAAAGCGTATCATTCCCGATGTCACGCGCATTCTCGAAGAGTGCCCGAACCTGAACGTCGCCGTCGCGCTCGGCATTGACGGCCTCAAAGATCAGCACGAAAAGATTCGCCGCAAACCCGGTTCGTGGGATATGGCGATTGACACCGCGCGCCAGCTTCAGCAAATCAAAAAAGAATACAAGCGGCTCGACATTCAGACTTGCACATGCTTTATGAACTCGAATCAGGACACGATTTTCGAGTGGTACGACTTTCTGAAATACGATCTGAAGCCCGACAAAGTGAATTTCAATTACATTCGTCCGCCGTCGGCCAATCCCATCGAATTGGATATTGACCATTCGCGCTATGCACAACTCGCGACGATGATTGATGAAGATTCGCGCCACGCCGCGATCAAGAATAACTACGGCGGCGACGCAGGT